>OLXV01000150.1_pt1 | contig 33967 bp, 30 predicted proteins | sample 1673481 | NCBI WGS metagenome assembly OLXV01 (sample SAMEA103958113, study PRJEB25191) | human gut metagenome
GTTGTTGTTAAGAATCGGAGGAAACAATGAAGCGATTGGATATAGAATCCGAGCTTTTGGAGCTTGGAGCCCCTGCCGGGAGACAAGGGTATATTCAAATGGTTACGGCGCTCGAATTCATTATGCAGCACGATGACGTCATGTGTGCAACCGCCAATTTATATCCCTATGTTGCGGAGCGGTTAAACACGGTGCCTCCCAGGGTTGAACGTAACATACGCGAGGAAATATATGCCATTTGGTCGCGCGGCAACCAAGACCGATTAAACGAATTGTTTGTCAATCGTGAAAAATGTCCGCCGGGCTCAAAGGAATTTCTCTACACGCTTGCGCACAGGCTTCGCCACGAAAAGGTGAAGCAGCAGGCTTGATTTTTTCCTTTCGGCCCGTTTTTTAAGACCCGGGCCTTTTTATTGGCTTTTTTCCTCCGCTGCTTCAACATATTTCAATATTCCTTCCGCCGCTCCCTTCATCATGGCACGCATGTGTTCTTCGTTTTGCAGCAGCGCTTCGTCGTTGGCATTGGACAGGAACCCGCATTCAAGTATTACCGAGGGCGGTTCGCTGTTTTTTATTATATAATAATCGCCCGGGTTAACGTGGCGCAGCGGCCTGCCTATCGCGCCGCACACGCCGTCCAATACGCATTTTGCAAGCCTTTCCCCTTCAACCGAGCCTTTCATATAAAACGCCATCGGGCCGGATACGCTTCTGTCGCCGAATTTATTCATATGTATGCTTATAACCGCGTCCGCACCGGCGGAGTTTATTATGTCCCGCCGCGCCGCCATGTCCTTCTTTTTGTCCGCATTGAGCGCGTTTTCATCCTCCCGCGTCAGTACGGCGGCAATGTTCAGCGCGCTAAGCTCATCCCTGAGCACCATGGCATAATTCAGGTTTATGCCTTCCTCCGCAATGCCCGTATCCATGCCCGTCGCTCCGCCGTCCGGCTGACCGTGGCCGGGGTCTATCACCACCGTGAAGCGCGGCGCGGGCGTGGGCGCAATCGGTTCCGCAGTTGGCTCGCCCGCCGCGTTTGCGGCCGCGCGCTCCTTTTGAACGAACAGCAGCACCATTCCGCCGCATAGTATCAGCGCGGCCAAGCCTGTCGCTAACAGGCGGACGGTTTTGTGCATTCCGTGCGCCGAATTTCGCCTTGCCATAACATCACCTCATAATAAAAGTATGCTTCTTAACCGCCGCTTATGCTTTTTTATGGGAGCCGAATATTTTTTAGGCGGCATGTTTTCGGCCGGCCGATGTCATATTTATGCCATCATCCTGCATATCAATATAGCTATACACAGCAGTTGTCCACATTATCCACATAGTTATCCACACGTTTGCGGCGCAATACGCCCTTTTTTTGCTTTTCTCCACATTATCCACACCGCCGCGCGCTTATGCATAACGCCCGCGCACTTGCATAATGCACGCCCGCTTCACCGCAATCCTTTGGCTGAGAGTACCTAAACCGAAGGCCGCCACAATTGTACGTCATGCGCGGACACGCCGTGCAGCCGCAGCCGCTCCGCTCCCTTTTCAACGAAAATTATAGGCAAAACAGGCATTTTTCTTTGACACGGCGCAGGAAATGATGATAAAATAAAATGCAAGATAACAAAAGAATTTTTATGTCGGTCAATCAAAGAACGAACATGAATGCGTGCCGTTTTATTCCGCATACGCGCGGAGAAGGGAAGGAATGCTATGTTTTGCATAGGCGAAAGAATATGCTACCCCATGCACGGCATAGGGGAAATAGAAGGAATTGAGCAGCGCAGGGTGCTTGGCGTTAACGCGCAGTATTATTTGCTCAAATTCGATTCGGGCCGCGTAAGCGCGATGGTGCCGGTTGAAACAGCGGAGAAAATCGGGCTGAGGCGGCTTATATCGCGCAAAGAAGGGGATAAAGTGCTGCGCTACATCATTTCCGGCGTGGCGAGCACGGGAGCCTCCCAAAGCGGGAACTGGAACCGCCGCTACCGCGAAAATTGCAGCCGGCTGAGGAGCGGCGGCATATACGGCATTGCGGACGTTTTTATATTTCTCAAGCATAAGCAGCAGGAAAAGGGGCTCAGCGCAAGCGAACAGAAAATGCTTTCGCTTACAATGCGCCTGCTGAGGGATGAGCTTTTATGCATAGGCTGTGCGGAGGAAGAAGTGTACGGCGCAATAAGCTGATATTTTCCCGCGAAGGACAAATTTTATCCATATGCAGCGGGACGCTTCTATTATATAATAATGAATTAAATAAGCTGTACAGGAGGTAATATAACTTGGCTAAAAAATTCGCCCGCATCATTATTGCGATAGCGGGCGCGCTCATCGGCCTTGCGGCCACGGCAGGGGCGGACAAATTGCTGGCGATGATGAATCGCCTGCCTTTGCACGAAGCGGTGTATATTGCGGCGGCAATCATATTTGCAATCATATTTTATATTTTATCCCCGCGCATTATATCCGGCTTTTCAAAGGCAGTGGGCGCAGCGGAAGCCCGCATGAGCGATATGTCGTTATCCGATATTTTCCTTGGCGCGGTGGGGCTTATAGTTGGGCTTGTGATAGCGCTGCTTTTAAGCACGCTCACGGCAAATCTCCCTTGGCTCATAGGCACGATTATAAACGTTGCGCTTTACTGCGCGTGCGGCTATCTTGGCTGCGCGCAGGTATTGAAGCGCAGGGGAGAGGTCAATCTGCCTTCGTGGTTCCGCCGCCCGGGCAAGGGGATCAAATCCTCTTCCACCGCACGTCCCAAGGTGCTTGATACGTCCGTAATAATAGACGGGCGCATTGCGGACATTTGCCAAACCGGCATGCTTGAAGGGCAGATAATAGTTCCCGCGTTCGTGCTGGCGGAGCTTAGGCACATTGCGGACAGCGCGGATTCATTGAAGCGCAACCGCGGCAGGCGCGGGCTGGACATACTCAACCGAATGCAGAAGGAGCAGAACATTCCCATAAAGGTAGTGGATACCGATTATGAGGACATTGCCGAGGTTGATGCAAAGCTTATAAAGCTTGCTTACGACATGGGCGGCGTTGTGGTCACGAACGACTATAATCTGAACAAGGTGGCGGGCGTGCAGCGCGTGCCTGTTTTCAATATAAACGAGCTTGCAAACGCCTTAAAGCCCGTTGTGCTCCCGGGCGAGGAGATGACGCTTACAATAGTTAAAGAGGGCAAGGAAGTGGGCCAGGGCGTGGGCTATCTTAACGACGGCACAATGATAGTTGTTGACGGCGGCAGGCGCTACATAGGCGAGGATGTTGACGTTATAGTCACAAGCGCGCTGCAAACGGCGGCGGGCAGGCTGATATTCGCCAAGCTGAAATATTAATATTAAAATCGAAAGGGGACACCATGAGGCAGAGCGAGCTGATACGCGCGGCGTACGAAGGGAAGAACACGCTGGTTATAAAAAACGCAAACGTTGTGAACGTTTTTACGGACGAGATTGTTCGCGCGGACGTAGCGGTATACGAGGACGTTATAATAGGCGTTGGCAGTTACAGCGGCGAAAACGAAATAGACGCCGGCGGCGCTTACCTTGCGCCCGGCTTCATAGACGCGCATGTGCACATAGAAAGCAGCATGGTAATACCCTCCTCCTTCATGAAGGTTATAATGCCCCACGGCACAACAACCGTTATTGCCGACCCGCACGAAATTGCAAACGTTGCGGGTGCTGCGGGCATACGCGCCATGTATAAGCTGACTGACGAGCTGCCGCTGAGGGTGCTTTTCATGCTGCCCTCCTGCGTGCCGGCAACGCCGTTTGAGCACAGCGGGGCGAAGCTTGTTGCGGAGGACATGGAGCAGTTCATGCACAAAAGCCGCATATTGGGCCTGGGCGAGGTTATGGACGCGAACAGCGTTATAAATTGCAGCCAGGAAATGCTGGATAAGCTCAGGCTTTTCGATAAGCGGCCAATAGACGGCCACGCGCCCATGCTTGAGGGCATGGGGCTTAACGCATACCGCGTTGCGGGCGCGTTCAGCGACCATGAATGCTCAACATATGAAGAAGTCAAGCAGAAGCTTGCAACGGGCATGAACATACTGCTGCGCATAGGCAGCGCGGCCAATAATATGGACGATGTTTTGCACCGCATAGCAAAGGAAAAGCTGCCCACGCGGAACATGATGTTCTGCACGGACGATAAGCATATTGAGGATATACGCCGCGAAGGGCACATAAATGCCAACGCGCGCATGGCAGTGGCCGCGGGAATAGACCCGATAGACGCAATAAAGATGGCCTCCTATAACGCCGCCCGAGCATACGGCATACGCGGCGTTGGCGCGATAGCCCCGGGGTACAAGGCGGACATGGTGCTGCTGGAAGATTTGAAGGATTTCAAGGTGAAGCAGGTTATAAGCCGCTTCGGCAAGCCATATACGGGAGAAGAGCAGATACCTTCGCCCATACTGCCGCCGCAGGTGTTCAACAGCGTTCGCCTGCCCGAAATTTCAAAGTATGACCTTGCGCTCAGGTGCCATGTCAGCGCGCCGGTAATAAAGATGATACCGCATCAGCTTGTTACGGAGCTTGTGTACCGCGATGTTGAGCGGGACGAAAACGGCTGCTTCATACCCGGCAGCGGCATGGTGAAGCTTGCGGTTATAGAGCGGCACCACGCGACCGGCAGCATGGCCGTTGGCATACTGGAAGGGCTTGGCATAAAGCACGGGGCGGTGGCCTCAACCGTTGCGCACGACAGCCACAATTTGGTAGTTGCCGGCGATAACGACGATGATATGCTCATGGCGATAGAATCGCTAAGGGATTGCGGCGGCGGATACAGCGTGGTCAGCCGCGGGGTGGTGCTTGCAAGGCTGCCGCTGCCAATAGCCGGGCTTATGACTGCCGCGCCCGTGAACGACGTGCTTGAAATTCAGCAGGCGCTGCTCGATGCGCTCTATTCCCTCGGCGCCAAGCGGGACAGCGATCCGCTCATCGCGCTTTCCTTCATGGCGCTGCCCGTTATACCGGCCGTTAAGCTTACGGACGAGGGGCTTTTTGACGCGGTGAATTTCAAATTTATAAAATACAACTGATAAACGCCGCTTTGGCGGGAAGGAGTTAAGCCCCATGGGCATTATAGGACAGAGCGTAACGCGCGTGGACGCGCCGGATAAGGTTACGGGCCGCGCCAAATATACGGACGATATTGCGGATAAGTCCGCGCTTATCGCCAAGGTGCTGCATTCAACAATTGCGCACGGCTATGTTAAAAGCATAGATACGAGCGAAGCGGAAAGGATAAAGGGCGTGGTGAAGATAGTCACCTGCTTTGACGTGCCCAATATTCCCTTCCCCACGGCGGGGCATCCCTGGAGCACGGATGTGCATCATCAGGACATTGCGGACAGGCTTTTGCTCAACCGCCACGTTCGCTATTATGGGGACGATGTGGCCGCGGTGGTCGCACGGGACGAGGTAAGCGCGGCGCAGGCCATACGCGCCATAAAGGTTGAATACGAAGAACTTCCCTTCGTGCTTGACCCCATCGAGGCCATGCGGGACACAGCGCCGCAGCTGCACGAGGGCTTTGAGCATAACATACTTGCCCACACCTCATACGAGGACGGCAATTACGATGAAGCCGTAAAGGAGCCGGGGCTTATCGTTATAGACAAATGGTATGATACGCCCACCGTGCAGCATTGCCATATTGAAAACCATATATGCTACGCCTATGAGGAGGCCGGCAAAATAAACATTGTAAGCTCCACGCAGATTCCGCACATAGTCCGCCGCATAGTGGGCCAGGCATTGGGGCGGGACTGGGGCAGCGTGCGCATAGTTAAGCCCTATATAGGCGGCGGCTTCGGCAATAAGCAGGACGCTTTGTATGAACCGCTGTGCGCATATCTTTCCACGGTGCTCGGGGGAAGGCTTGTTAAGCTGGACATGAGCCGCGAGGAAACCTTTGCAAGCAACCGCGTGCGCCATGCTATCCGCTACCATATCGTGTCCCATGTCCGCGCGGACGGAACATTCGTTGCCGGTAAGCTTGAGGCTTATTCCAACCAGGGCGCGTATGCAAGCCACGGCCACGGCATCTGCGCAAAGGGCGCGGGCGCGTTCAGGCAGCTTTATCGTTACCGCGGCGCCTGCAAGGGGGACGCCTATACCGTCTACACAAACATAGCCGCCGGCGGCGCAATGCGCGGCTACGGCATTCCGCAGATGATGTTCGCAATGGAAAGCCACGTGGACGATATTGCAAGGCGGCTGAACATACCGCCGCTGAAGCTACGGCAGATGAACCTGATGGAGGTAGGCTACAGGGACAGCTTTTCAAAGAACGAGAATTATTTCGACAGCTTTAACCAATGCATCAAAAAGGGCATGGAGTATATTGATTACGACCGCAAGCTGGAGGAATTTTCGCACGACACGGGCGATATTCGCCGCGGCATAGGCATGGCCGTTTTCTGGTACAATACCGCCGTTTGGCCCATTTCGCTTGAAAGCTCATCCTGCCGCATGGTGCTCAATCAGGATGGAAGTGTGCAGCTTCAGCTTGCCGAAACCGAAATAGGGCAGGGCGCGGACACGGCCTTCAGCCAAATGGCGGCGGAGGAGCTGGGCATTCCGCTTAAAAAGGTGCATATAATCTCCGCGCAGGATACGGACGTTACCCCCTTCGGCACGGGCGCATACGCCAGCCGCCAAACCTACGTGGGCGGCTTTGCCGTGCAGCAGACGGCGCGCATAATGAAGGAGCGCATATTGAGCTACGCGCACGAGCTTACCCGCATGACGGTTCACAATTTGGACATTGAGGACGGCTATATCATAAACATAAACAACAGCAGGCGGCTGATGAGCCTTGCCGAGCTTGCAACAACCGCGCTTTACAGCCTGGAGCACAGCCAGCATATCACAGCCGAAAGCACATATCAGGTCAAATCCAACGCATATTCGTTCGGCTGCTCCTTTGCGGAGGTGGAGGTGGACATTCCGCTTTGCAAGGTTAAGCTTGTGAACATGATAAACGTGCATGACTGCGGGCGGCTTATAAACCCCGCGCTTGCCGCGGCGCAGGTGCACGGCGGCATGAGCATGGCAATAGGCTACGGGCTGAGCGAGCAGCTGCTTTACGATAAAAAAACCGGCAGGCCGCTGAACAACAACCTGCTGGACTATAAGCTTTCCACCACAATGGATCATCCGCACCTTGAGGCGCAGTTCGTTGAAAACTATGAACCCACCAGCGCATACGGCACAAAGGCGCTGGGCGAGCCGCCCGCGACCAGCGGCGCGCCCGCCATACGCAACGCTGTGCTGAACGCAACGGGCGTAGAGATAGACTCCATACCCCTCACGCCGCATATATTGTTTGAACGTTTCCGCGAAGAAGGGCTTATTTGATAAGGAGGGACACACGGCATGTATGACATAAAGGCGCTGTATGAAGCAAGCAGCGTTAATGAAGCAATAGAGCTGATGCGGCAGCACCCGGAGGCGAAGATAATCGCCGGCGGGAGCGACGTGCTCATAAAGCTTAGGGAGGGCAAGCTTGCCGGCTGCGAGCTTATAAGCATATTCGGCATAGACGCGCTTAGGGGCATAAGCATGGACGAGGACGGAACGCTGAGGATACTTCCGCTAACAAGCTTTTCGCACATCACTAAGGATCCGCTTATAAACGAGCATATAAAGGTTCTGGGAGAGGCCGTGGACATGGTGGGCGGGCCGCAGATAAGAAACATCGGCACAATCGGCGGCAACATTTCAAACGGCGTTACCAGCGCGGACAGCGCAAGCACCCTGCACGCATGGGACGCAATAGTTGAGCTTACCTCGGCCGAGGGCGTAAGGCAGCTCCCCATAAAGGAATATTATATAAGCGCGGGCAAGGTGGCGCTCCGCCCCGCCGAGCTGCTTACGGCAATACTTATAAAAAAGGAAAGCTACGCGGGCTATAAGGGGCATTACATAAAATATGCCATGCGAAACGCCATGGATATAGCAACGCTTGGCTGCTCGGTAAACGTTAAGCTGAGCGATGATAAAAAAACTATACTCGGCGCCCGCATTGCATACGGCGTGGCCGGCCCCGTGCCCATGCGCGTACCTGCCGCGGAGGAAGCCGTGCGCGGCAAGCCCGTTTGCGGCGAAACCGTTGATGCGTTTGCCGGCGCCGCAATGCAGAACATTAACCCGCGCGACAGCTGGCGCGCCAGCCGGGATTTCAGGCTGCATTTGGCGCACGAGCTTGCAAAGCGCGCGCTCACGGAATCGATACGCCTTAGCGGGGGTGAAATATAATGGCACAGACAAAGCTTGTAAAATGCACAATAAACGGCGAATACACGGAAACAATGGTTGACGTGCGCGCTTCGCTTACGGATATGCTGCGCAACGATTTTCGCCTTACGTCGGTCAAAAAAGGCTGCGAGGTGGGCGAATGCGGCGCGTGCAACGTTATAATAGACGGGGAATGCTACAATTCCTGCATATACCTTGCCGTATGGGCGGACGGAAAGAACATACGCACGCTTGAAAGCCTGCTTGGCCCGAACGGCGAGCTATCGGACATTCAGCAGGCGTTCATAGACGAGGCCGCCGTGCAGTGCGGCTTCTGCACGCCCGGGTTTATAATGACCGCGGTGGAGATACTCGAATCCGGCCGCCGCTATACGCGCGACGAGCTGAAAAAGCTTTTAAGCGGGCATCTTTGCCGCTGCACTGGCTATGAAAACATAATAAACGCCGTTGAAAAAACAATGAACAAGCGGCTTAGCGGGAAAGAAGGCAAATAATGTATCAGCAAAAGGCTCAAAGGCAGGGCAATTCGGCAAAGCTTGATTTTGTGCTGCTCCTTATATTCATATTGGTGGTGTTCTTCGCGCGGCAGATATCCTCCCTTGCCGCGGCGCTGCCGGCCCCGTTCAACATAATCGTGCAGGTATTCCTGCTGGGCGCAATAATAGCGGCGCTGCTTTGGGTATATGAAAAGCGCATATGCTCCTTCCGTTACAGCGTTGTTTACGACCCCGCCGCCAATGCGGAGGGCGAAGAAAATGCGGAACCGCTGCCGTATAAAAAAGGCACGCTCATTTTCGAACGCATGGTGGCCGACAAGGGCAAAATAGTCGAATGCGTAACGCGGGACGAAATAGTCGCCCTGCTCAAGCCCGGCGAAGCCTACCCCGAAGGCATACCCTTCACCCGAGCGGGCGCGCTGAGTACGCTCAATGCAAAATCCTCGCACACGCTCATATTCCGCCGCAACGGCAAGCTGCACAGCCTCCGCTTCGCCCCGGACGGGGAGTTTTTGAAGAGGATGGAGGAGGCGCGGTAAGGCGCAAACTCCCTCCGTCTTTTGCTTCGCAAAATCCACCTCCCTCGGTGAGGGAGGATTTTTATTAGAGCTTGTAAAACGCACCAAATGGCTCCCCGGCCGGGGAGCTGGCAATACGCCGTAAGGCGGATTGACTGAGGGGTTAACGTAAACAACAGCAGCTTTGATGCAACCCCTCCGTCCATTCGCTAACGCTCATGTCCACCTCCCCTTTCAGGGCAGGCTTAACGTGAGAGTTTGTAAAGCGCACCAAAGGCTCCCCGGACGGGGAGCTGGCAAACCGAAGGTTTGACTGAGGGAGTTTCCATCAGTTACAACTTGTAAATTCACTATTTTAACCAATTTTATCAGTTATAACTGATAAAATTGGTTTTTTTGTGTATTACATCAGTTATAACTGTGGTATACTATATCCATACCGGCAAAGGAGGCGCAAAGCATTTATGATAAAGCGCGAAGCATATATGGCCCGCATACGCCCGTTTATCGATACCGACCTTATAAAGGTAATGACCGGCATACGCAGGAGCGGCAAATCCGTTATGCTGGAACTGATAAAGCAGGAATTGACCGAATCCGGCGTAAGCCCTGACCGGTTCATATCGATAAATTTTGAGAACATGAGCTATTCCCATCTGCAGACCGCCCCCGCGCTGCATGACGAAATAGTTAAAGCGGCCGGCAGCATAAGCGGCAGGGCGTATCTTTTCTTTGACGAAATTCAGGAAGTAAAGGATTGGGAAAAGTGCATAAATTCGCTGCGCGTTGAATTGGATTGCGATATATACATCACCGGCTCCAACGCCAAACTGCTTTCCGGCGAACTTGCAACCTATCTTGGCGGCAGATACGTTGAATTTGTGATATATCCGTTCTCGTTTGAAGAGTTTATCGAGATATACCGCCCGATAGCCGGAGAAGAAAGCCTGAGCAAATGCTTTGAAAAATATCTTTTGTGCGGCGGTATGCCGTATCTTTCCAATATTCGCTATGCCGACGAACCCTCCAGGCAGTATTTGAAGGACCTTTTTAATTCGGTTCAGCTGAAGGATATTGTAACGCGCAATAAAATACGCGATGTGGATTTGCTTCAGCGCATAACGGCATATGTTATGGCAAACGTGGGCAACACCTTTTCCGCAACGTCGCTTGCAAAATATCTGAAGAATGAGCAGCGCACGGTCGCGCCCGAAACAATACTGAACTACATAAAATATTGCTGCGATGCCTATCTGTTCTATCAGGTCAGGCGGGAGGATCTTCACGGCAAGCAGATACTTTCCTCCAACGAAAAGTATTATATTGCCGATCACGGCATACGCGAGGCCGTTTTCGGCGGCAATATGCGCGATATAAACCTTACCTTGGAAAACATTGTATATATTGAGCTGCTGCGCCGCGGCTACGCCGTTACAATAGGCCGCAGCGGCGAAAGGGAGATAGACTTCGTGTGCGATAAGCGGGGCGAAAAGCTGTATATTCAGGTTGCATACCTGCTTGCAGGCAGCGAAACAATAGAGCGGGAATTCGGCGCGTATTACGGCATTGGCGATAATTATCCCAAGTATGTGCTTTCCCTTGACGAATTCAACATGAGCCGCGACGGGATAATACACCGCAACATACGGGATTTTCTACTGGATAAAAGCTGGTAAAAGCGCATTTTAATTGCAATGCTGCAGCGCTTTACATTATAATAAATATAATTGCCCGCCGTTTTTACAGGCGGACGGATAAAAAGGAGCACACATGCTAAACGGTAAAAACATAGATAAATGGAACAACATGAAGTTTGGGCTGGTATTGTCCGGCGGGGGCGCGAAGGGCGCGTATGAAGCGGGCGCTATAAAGGCCATGGGCGAAATGGACGTTATAGAGAAGGTGTACGGCGTGAGCGGCACGAGCGTGGGCGCGCTGAACACGCTTGTGTTCGCAATGGACGACGTTGCGCTGATGGAGGAACTTTGGGAGAACATCGGCCTTATGACCGTTGCCGCGCCCAAGGTTGCGGAAGGCGACGGCCGCGCCATAAAGGACATTGTTGGCAAGCTGCACATTACCGCGCAGATGCAGGGCAGCGAGGACACCGCCGTTTTCACGCAGAATTCGCTGCGGGAGCTGATAAACAAAAGCTGCGACTTTGAAAAGATACGCGCGCACAGGGCAAAGCTTTTCGCCTGCGCGTATGACATAAACGAGCGCCACGTTAAATATTTTGAGCTGAAAAAGCTAAGCGACGAGGAAATGACGGACGCCGTGCTTGCCAGCGCCGCCATACCCCACGTTTACGACCCCGTTGAAATAGAAGGCCATAAGTTTGCCGACGGCGGAATAAATGATCCTTCCTACGGCGTAAAAAACAGCGACGTTACGCCCCTTTCTCCCCTGCAGGACGAAGGCTACGACGCCATAATCGTCATCCACCTAAGGGAGCAGGAAACGCTGGACATCGACCACATCGGCTCAACGCGGCTCATACACATTTATCCTTCAAAGCCGCTGGAGCAAATAAAGGGCAGCGGCACAATGAACTTTACCCGCTCCGCCATACGCGAACGCTTCGCCATGGGCTATGCCGATATGTACATCGCCTTGGGCAAGCTTCTTATGAGCATTATAAAAGAGTAAATACCGCGTTCACAATAAAGCACGCCGCAAGGCCGAATAAAGTTGGGAGAAGGAAAGCCAGAATTGTCCATTTAAGGCTTCCCGTCTCCTTTTTTATTGTTAAAAGCGTTGTGGAGCACGGCCAATGCATTACGCTGAACAGCACGAAGCATACCGCCGTTTTTATGCTCCACCCGTTTGCAATAAGCAGCGCGCGCATATCGCAAAGCGCGGGCAGCTCCTCCAGCGAGCCGGACGCGGTATATGCCATTATGGCTATGGGCAGGACTATTTCGTTCGCGGGAAAGCCCAGCATGAACGCTATGAGTATCGCCCCATCCAGCCCGAATATCCGCGCGAACGGGTCAAGGAAGTCCACCGCCGCCGCAAGTATAGACTGCCCTCCTATGCTTATATTTGATAATGCGTAAAGCAGCAGCCCCGCCGGCGCTGCTACCGCCGCCGCACGGCCCAGCACAAAAAGCGTCCTGTCCACAACGCTGCGCACAATAAGCCTGCCCACGCGCGGCATGCGGAAGGGCGGCAGCTCCAGCGTGAAGGAGCTTTGCTCCCCCTTGAGCAGAGTGCGGCTCAAAAGCCTGCCGCACAAAAGCGTTGCCGCAACGCTCACAATAAGCAGCGCCGTAAGCATCACCGCGCCCGCAAGCGCGCCCGAAGCAAATGCCGAATAGGTAAAAAACATGCTTATAACGGCGATAAGCGCGGGGAAGCGCCCGTTGCAGGGCACGAATGCGTTTGTCAATATGGCTATGAGCCTTTCGCGCGGGCTGTCTATTATGCGGCAGCCCACTATCGCCGCCGCGTTGCACCCAAGGCCCATCAGCATGCGTGGGAGTTTTCCGAATGCGGTCAGAATGTATATTCCCGTTCCGCGTCCTCCGTTTTGAACCGATAGAATATCTTCACGCTTTGGCGCTTTATCCGTCCCTGCGCCGTTTGTTCATAATACCCCTGAGCTATCTCAATACGGTCTATCAGCTTAAACAGCATATCCGGCGTAAGTTCGGCCATGTTTATAATTTCATCAAGCAGCCTGCCTATCTTTTCGCGTGAAACTGCCGCTTCCCTTTCGGCTTTAATTGCGCCCATGCGTGCTTCATGCGCTTCGGCTTCCTTTTCATATTTTGCGGCAAGCCTGCCCGTGCGACGGTCGCTCAGCCTGCCCGCGGCGTTGTCCTCATACAGCCTGGCTATTATGCTTTCTATCTCATTCAACCGCCTTTTTATGCTGCCGCTTTCCTTATCTTCGCCCCGCCTTGCCGCGCAAAGCCGCCCGTAAGCATTATCCGCAATTTTCGCCCGCTCGGCTTGGCTTATGCATAGCCGTTCTCTCAGCTCCGCCAGCACAATTTTATACAGCGCATCATAATCAATGAAGTGATTGCCGCACTCCTGCGCGCCGTGGAGCTTATATCCTCCGCAGCACAGATTGGCCTGCGAGCCCTTCTTCCGCGTTCCTGTTGAGGACATATTGCGCCCGCAGTCGGCGCATTTCGCAATGCCGGAAAAAATGTTGCCGAATCCGCCCTTCTTTTCGCACGTCCGCGCGCGGGCGCGCCGCTGCACAATATCGAACGTTTCTTCGTCAACAAGCGCCTCGTGCGTGTTTTTTACAATTATCCATTCCTCCCGCGCTTTGCTCACGCTCACGCGGCTTTTTAACGACGCCTTTTCGGTTTTCCCCTGCGCAGTATGCCCGATGTAAACCATATTGCGAAGCATTTTGGCTACCGTTGAGCCCGTCCATTCCTGCCGCCCTGTATTCATACCGCCGTGCGTTATGCAGCGATATACGGCGGGGGAGGGGATACCTTCCGCGCTCAGCGTCCGCGCTATGTCGGCGGGCTTCGCGCCGCCCGCGGCCATGGCGAATATGCGCTTTACCACTTCGCCCGAGCGTGCATCGGCTACAAGGCGGTTCTTATCCGCCGCATCCTTTTGATAGCCATACGGCGCAAACGCCGCAACGTAGGCCCCTTCCCGCATTTTGGCGGCGAACGCGGAGCGTATCTTCTTCGATATGTCGCGGGCGTACATTTCGTTTATAACGTTTTTGAAGGGCGCAATGTCCGTATACGGCCCTTCCGAATCATAGCCGTCGTTTACGGCTATGCAGCGCACGCCCTTGCTTGGGAAATATATCTCCGTATACTGCCCCGCCGTGATGTAGTCGCGCCCCAGGCGTGACAGATCCTTGACTATAACAAGGTTGACCCTCTTCGCCTCGATGTCCGCTATCATCCGCCTAAACTCCGGCCGCTCGAAGCTTACGCCCGAATAACCGTCGTCACTATACTCATCCTGCACGGCGTATCCGTGCTCCGCCGCGTAGCTGCGCAGCATTTGCCGCTGCGTGGTTATGCTTGCGCTCTCCGCCGCGCCGTCGTCATCCTTTGAAAGGCGCATGTACAGCGCCGCCCGATAGTTCGCCCTTGTCCTCATACCCCTCCGCCTTTATCGCTTCCTCCAACAGTTCCTCCAAAATCTCGCCAAGCGGCCTTTCCGCCCCCTCCGCCGCAACACAATAAACCTCATGCCCCGCCATGCGGCCTCACCCCCTTTGGGTTATTACTATGCGGGGAGGGGGAGGAGGTTGCGGTAAAGTGCTCTTTTGCGTTAAAATAAAGGCAGCTATACATATAGGGGGATATGCACAATGGAGCCAAACGACAATATACAGCTTTTTGAAAACCGGCGTATACGCACGGCATGGGACGAGGAGAAGGAAGAATGGTACTTTTCTATTGTGGATGTAGTAGCCGTGCTGACAGACCAGCCGGATCAACGCGGCGCGAGCAACTATTGGGCAAAATTAAAACAACGCCTAAAAGAAGAAGGCGCAAACCAGTTGCTGACAAATTGTCAGCAACTGAAAATGAAGTCACCAAAGGACGGCAAACGCTATAATACCGACGTAGCCGACACGGAACAGCTTTTGCGCATAATACAATCCATACCTTCGCCCAAGGCGGAGCCGTTTAAGCTTTGGCTGGCGCAGATAGGGCGGGAGCGCATAGAGGAAACCATCGACCCTGAGTTGACAATCGAGCGCGCGCTTGAAACCTATCTCAGGAAGGGCTACACACGCGAATGGATAAACCAGCGGTTGCAGGCGATACAGGTACGCAAGGAATTGACCGACGAATGGGACGCACGCGGCGTGCAGAAGGGCGTGGAGTACGCCATACTTACCGACGAAATATCCCGCGCATGGTCGGGCATGTCTACCCGCCAATACAAAAACCTGAAGGGGCTGAAAAAGGAAAATTTGCGCGACAATATGACAACGCTTGAACTGGTGCTGAACATGCTGGCGGAAGCCACCACAACAGAAATATCCAAGCAGAAAGCGCCCTTAAATCTTTCCGAAAACATAAGCGTGGCGCGCGCCGGCGGCAAAGTGGCAGGCGATGCGCGCAAGGCCATAGAAAGCCAGACCGGAGTGCCAGTCATCTCGAAAAAAAACGCCGCGCAACTCAACCAAGTGGTAACGAACCTGCTGGAAGGAGCGGCGGCGGATAAGGAGTAAGAGCCGCTAGTGAATATTTCTGCGGTAAACCGCAAAAATTTTCACTAGGATGTTGCCGTCCCCCTTCCCCTTGCTTCTCCTAACCTCAAATGGTATCATGTTAAGGTTGGGTGCTTGGCAGATGAGCGCCGGCAAAGGAGTATACAAATATGAACAAACGCCTTAACATACTTGTTGCCAACGACGACGGCATAGCTTCGCCGGGGCTTTTGCGCCTGGCAAACGCTGCCGCGCGGCTGGGCGACGTTTGGGTGGCCGCGCCTGCCGGGCAGTGCAGCGGCATGTCCCAGAAGATAACCATAGCGGGGGAGATAAGCGTTGAAAAGCGCAATTTTCCCGCGGACGTGAAGGCCGCTTACGCAATTGGCGGCACGCCTGCGGACTGCGTAAAGACGGCCATAAAGTCGCTCCTGCCCGTAAAGCCGGACGTTGTGTTCTCCGGCATAAATTCGGGCTTTAATACGGGCTTTGATATTGCCTATTCCGGCACCGTGGGCGCTGCGATGGAGGCGCTTTTGAGCAGCGTTCCCGCAATAGCCTTTTCCGAAACGCACGTCGGCTGCCGTGAGGTTACGGACATGTTCCTTTACGAAATAGCGCGGGAGCTTATTAAAAGGCCGCTTGCGGGCGAAATATGGAACGTAAATTTCCCCGACTGCACGCTTAACGAATACAGGGGCATACTGAGGGACGTTAAGATAGAGCCGCACTGTTTCTTCGAAAATTTCTATAATACTGCCGAGAATGAGAACGGCTGCGCGCTCTCGCCGTATGCAGAGTTGCTTGACCCCGAGCGCGCCGAAAACGGCAGCGACCTTTGGGCCGTGCTGCACGGCTATATTGCCATAGGCCGCGTGAAGAATATGCTGCTCGGCTAATTTGTCCAATCTGAAAACAATATATTCATCGGCATTGTCAATGCAATGTTTGTGTGGTATACTTTGTTGCGGCAAATAAAGCCAAAAATTTTAAATTCACAGGCGTTTAGCCGTGAATAAAAAAGTATGGAGGAAATCTACAAAATGAAGAAGATCGTAGCACTGCTGATAGCACTTGTTATGATGATCTCCGTCTGCGCCTGCACTCAGAACGCCGAGCCCGCCAACACCGACGAGCCCGCCAACACCACCCCCGCCCAGACGACCGAACCCACCGCGGAGCCCACCACTGCGGAGCCCACCGCCGAACCCGCCAATCAGCATTTCGATAAGCTGACCCTCGAGTTCGTTCCTTCCAAGGATGCCGACGTTATAATCGCCGGTACCCAGAACCTGCCCGAGCTTGTCAAGGCCGAAATGGCCAAACTTGGCTACGACATAGACGAAGTTGACATCACCGTAGGTACCAGCTACGACGCCACCGGCGAGGCCATGTCTGCCGGCTCCATCGATCTTGGCTGGCTGCCCGGCGGCACCTATGCCCTCTATTCCGATGATACCGACGTTATACTGACCGCCACCCGCAACGGCCTGTCCAACGACAGCACCAACCCCGCGGACTGGAACGGCGAAGCTAACGCCACCAAGAAGGACGGCCCCCAGGTAACCTACTATCGTTCCCTGATCTACGCCGCCCCCACCGAATACGGCAAGAAGCTGGCCGAGAAGGTCAACAACGGCGAAGCCCTCACCTGGGAAGATCTTGACGGCGCCCGCTGGGCGGTGCAGAAGACCTCCTCTTCCGCCGGTTATATCTATCCTTCCATGTGGCTGATGGCCAATTACGACGGCAAGAAGATATCCGATCTTACCAACGTCATTCCCCTTGATTCCGGCTACGGCACCGCCTTCTCCTACGCCGCTGCCGAGCAGGTAGACATCATCGTTTGCTATGCCGACGGCCGTAACGACTACGAAGCCAGCTGGATGCTGCCCGTAGACCAGAAGGACGAAACCGGTAAACAGGGCATGGGCCGCTCCGAGTCCATTTGGAACGAGCTCAACGTTATCGGCGTGACCGACGGTATCTACAACGACACCGTTGCCATCTCCAAGGCCAGCCAGTATTACACCCCCGAAATAGTAGCGGCTCTTCAGGATTGCTTCATCAACATAATCAATACCGAAGAGGGCAAGGCCATATTCGATGTGTACAGCCACACCGGTTATGCCAAGGCCGTCGATTCCGATTATGACGGAGCCCGCGCTGCTCTTAAGGCCGTTTCCGAATAATAATTCGAACCACAAAGCGCCCTGCCTATACAGGGCGCTTTTTCCCATAATACATAAGAAAAGAGTCGCAGTATGATAGAATTCAAAAATGTGTATAAGACTTATCCAAACGGCTTCACGGCGCTAAAGGACATAAACCTGAAAATAGAGCAGGGCGAGTTCGTGGCCATAATAGGCCTTTCCGGCGCGGGCAAGTCCACAATACTGCGCTGCATCAACCGTATGCACGACGTTACAAAGGGTCAGCTTACCGTTGACGGCGTGGACGTAAACACGCTGCGCGGCAAGGCATTGCGCAAATACCGCCGCAAGGTGGGCATGATATTCCAGAGCTTCAATTTGGTTTCCCGCAGCACCGCCATAAAGAACGTGCTCACGGCGGACGTGCCCGATATGCCCTTCTTTAAGGTTTTGTTCGGCATATTCTCCAAGGAGCAGAAGATGCGCGCGCTTGAAAGTCTGGACAAGGTGGGCATTTTGGATAAGGCCTATACCCGCTGCGACCAATTGAGCGGCGGCCAGCAGCAGCGCGTAGCGCTCGCGCGGACGCTTAACCAGAACCCGAAGATAATACTTGCTGACGAACCCGTGGCCTCGCTTGACCCGATAACCGCAAAGCAGGTCATGCAGGACTTTGTGCGCATAAACAAGGAATACAAAATATCCATACTGCTCAATATTCACCATGTTGACCTGGCGCTTAAATATTGCGACAGGGTTATTGGCATACGCGCGGGCGAAATAGTTTTCGACGGGCCCGCAAGCACCATAACGCAGGAGCAGATAGACGAGGTGTACAACGGCACCAAGGTCCCCACAATGGGCGAAGGCGAGGGCGAGCTGCACCAGATAAAGACCGAGGGCTGATAATATGGAAAACGAAAACAGCCCCGTAATAATAACGGAAACTCTGTACGACAAAATATTTAAGCCGCAGCGCATAACCCTTGCCAACGGCCATAGCGTGCTGCGCCGCAGGAGCCGCGCGCCGCTGATAATAATTCTTCTTGCGGCGGCGATATATCTTTCGCTTATAATGACGGGCTTTGACATAGGCACCGTAATAAACAAGTTCAGCAAAATGCTGGATCTGCTCAAAAAGATACTGCAGCCGGACTGGAGCTTTTTTCCAAAGGTCATCTCCCCGCTGTTTGACACTATAAAGATGTCCATACTGGGCACGGTTATAGGCTGCGCGCTGGCGCTGCCAATCGCCATACTTTCATCCAGCAACATTAACCACAGCGTTGTTATAGTGAGCATATGCCGCTTTATACTGGCCCTTATCCGCACGCTGCCAACGCTTATAATAGCCCTTGTGTGCGCGCTTATATTCTCACTGGGCACATTCTCGGGCACGGTGGCAATAGCCATATTCACCTTCGGCATAGTTGCCAAAATGCTTTTTGAAAGCATAGAGACTATCGACATGGGGCCGTTTGAGGCCATGGAGGCGCTGGGCGCTAACAAGTTCCAGGCGTTCTGGTCGGCCTGCGTGCCGCAGATACTGCCCGTTTATTTGAGCCACAGCCTTTATTGCTTTGAAATGAACGTGCGCGCTTCCGCCATACTTGGCTACGTTGGCGCAGGCGGCCTTGGCATAACCATAAACGAACGCATAGGCTGGCGCGATTACAACAGCCTTGGCATGGTGCTGCTTTCGCTGTTTGTTGTTGTTGTGGCGATAGACTTTTTCAGCGAATATCTGCGCAAGAAGCTTAGCTGATGAGGAGGGGCGTCATGGAAAAGAAAAAGAAGAACCTGATAGAGGAAATTGAACAGACGCTGGACAAAAAGCTGACCGTTGCGGAAATGTATGCCAACCGCCCGCGCAAATGGGTGCTGTATCTTGCGATAGTGCTGCTGATAGTTATAATGGTTGGCTGGTCCGCATCGGACATAAAGTTCACCGGCCTTACCGTAACGGGTACAGAGGTTGCAAAGGGCGTGCTGCACGGCGTTTTCAGCCCGGATAAAGCTCTGCTTTTCGGCACATCGGATACGGACGTTCCGTATCTTCTGCTGCAAACCATCGCCATTGCGGTGCTCGGCACGCTTATAGGCGCGGTGCTCGCAATTCCGTTTGCGTTCCTCGCTTCGTTCAACATTATGCCTAAGCCCGTAGCATACGCGGTAAGGGTGCTTATTCTTATGATACGCACAATACCCAGCATTGTTTGGGCGCTTATGTGGATCCGCGTTACAGGCCCGGGCGCGGCCTGCGGCGTTATAACGCAGTCCATATGCTCAATAGGCATGATATCAAAAATGTACATAACGGCAATAGAGGATCTTGATACGCATATACTCGAAAGCCTGGACGCGATGGGCTGCACGCCTTTTCAAAAGATCCGCTACGGCGTTATACCCCAGCTTACCGCAAGCTTTATTTCAACAACTATTTACCGTTTCGACATAAACCTGAAGGACGCCACCACCCTTGGTATAGTGGGCGCTGGCGGCATAGGCGCATCGCTTGTGCAGTGCCTTAACAGCCGCCGCTGGGCAATGGTAGGCGCGTTCGTATGGGGGCTGATGGTGCTGGTGCTTATAATAGAGCTAATATCCACAAGGATACGCCGCAAGCTGGCGCACGGCGCATAAAACACAAATTTCTGATTTTCGCAATGCCCCGCCGCACCAAACGGCCGGGGCATTATGCATAGCATAACCATGAAAAAGCTAAAGATATACTACACAAGCGATGTTCACGGCGCGTTTTCACCCGTCGATTACGCCACGGGCAGCCGCATAGCCGCGGGGCTTTCCAACTGCATTGCCGGCTTCAAAAAGGATGGCGATACGCTTATAATAGACGGCGGGGACATACTTCAGGGCAGCCCGTTCACATATTATCTTTACAGCCAAACAGAGCACGGCGGCAAAACAATAGCCGCGCTTATGAACATAGGCGGGTACGACTTTGTAACCCTTGGCAACCATGATTTCAATTACGGCAAAGCGGCGATAGAGGAATATCTTGCCGCGCTCAACGCAAAATGCCTTTGCGCGAACGCGCGCGGCATAAAGGGCGTTGAAGGTACCGCCGTAATAACAACGCAAAACGGCCTTCGCGTGGGGCTTGCTGGCGTTACAACGCATTATGTGAACATATTTGAAAAGAGAGAGAATATGCGGGGCATAGCCGTTACCGACGCCTTCACCGCCGCGAAGGAGGCTTTAAGCGAGCTCAAGGCGCGGCATACGGACATAAACATATGCATATACCACGGCGGGTACGAGCGCGATTTGGCAACCGGCGCTCTCCTTTCCTCAACGGATGAAAACCAGGGGTACAGAATATGCGCGGAGCTTGATTACGATATTCTCCTTGCCGGGCATCAGCACATGGCGGCGGAGAATAAGCGCGTTTGCGGCACGTTCACCTGCCAGCCTGCCGACAAGGCGAAGGAGTATATCGAGCTTGACATATCGGTTGAAAACGGCGTAAGCGCAGTCTCCCGCATTTGCCCCGCGGGGAATAACGAAAGCGCAGCCGCGCATGAGCTGCTCGCCCCGTATGAGGAGCAGGCCGCCGTGTGGTTCGATACGCCTGTCGGGCATCTTGACGCGGAGCTTCTGCCGGATGAGCATATAAAAATGGCCGCGAACGGCAGCCTTATAGCCAACTTTTTCAATCAGGTTCAGCTTGAAGCTACGGGCGCGGACATTTCCGCAACAAGCCTCGGCAACACGGTGAAGGGGCTGAACCGTGACGTTACCATACGCGACATCGTATCAACCTATATTTACCCGAACACGCTCAAAACCCTTTGCGTCACGCGCGCGCAGCTTAAATGCGCATTGGAGCGGAGCGCGGAATACTTTGCGATAGATGCCGACGGCAAGCTGAAAGTGAGCGAAAGCTTCCTTACGCCGATAGAGCAGCATTTCAATTACGATTATTTTTCGGGCATAGAAGCCGCGTTCGATATACGCCGAAGCGTTGGGGACAGGGTGGTTTCTATAAAATATAAGGGCGAGGAGCTGAGCGGCGATAAGCGCCTTACGCTCTGCATGAATAATTACCGTGCATCGGGCGCGGGCGGATACGACATTTACCGCCAATGCCAAACCGTGCGCGAGCTGCCCACCGAAATTGCGGAGCTGATAATTGCATACGTTGATAAGCACCGCAATATAACCGTGGACAAGCATAAATGGCTTAATGTGATTTATTAACATAAAGAAGGAGACAGCATGAAAAACAACGTATTCAAGGTGGTTCTGCTTCAGGCGCTGCCGGCGTCCGGCAAGTCCGAGGTGAGGAATTTTATGGCGCATGTGGAGCCGGAAAGGCTGCAAAACGAGTTCCATATAGGCGAAAACCTTCAGCTTGACGATTTTCCCTATGTGCATATGATGCGCCGCATTGACGAGGAGCTTGCAAAGCTCGATAAGCCGCGCGTGTTCTATCCCGGCGAGGCGCCCTTCCTTGACGGGCGGGACTGGGGCACGCTGTGCAACCTGCTCAACGAGGATTATCACGACCTGATGAACCGCAACATTGCGAAGCCGGACTCCGCGGCGAAGCTGCTTTTCGACCGGTTCGACAGGGCTGCCGCGGGCGCGGGCATACCGAACAGGCTTGGCGTGCTGGATGAAAACACGCGGAATACCATTGCCGAAAGGCTTGAAAAGGAGGCCCGCGCAATGCTTGACGAAAAGCATGCCGGCTACCCCGAAAGCTTTGAAAACAAGACCATAATAATCGAATGCGCGCGCGGCGGGCCGGACGGCGCGGCAATGCCGCTCACGGGAACGTTCGGCTATCAGTATTCCTTGCCCATGTTCTGCCCGGAAATACTTGAGCAGGCCGTTATACTCTATATTTGGGTAACGCCCGAAGAATCCCGCCGCAAGAACGCGGACAGGGCGGACCCCAACGACCCCGGCTCCAATCTGCACCACGGCGTGCCCATGGCGGTAATGCTTGGCGACTACGGCTGCGACGATATGGAATACCTTATCAAAACCAGCGAGGTTGAAAACACCGTTACCGTAAACGCGCACGGCAAAACATATCATGTGCCAATAGGCGTATTCGACAACAGGGTGGACAAGACCTCCTTCCTGCGCGGCGAGCCTGAAACCTGGGCCGCGGACAAGGTTGCCGACGTTACCCGCGCCATCCGCACCGCAACGGACAATATGTTCAGCCACTATAACGGCTGAAATCCAATTCGGGCAAAAACCAAGGCACGGCATTGAACCGTGCCTTTTTGCTTTATATTTTTATGTAGCGCTGATTGCGGCTGTTGGTTAAAGCGGATTTATCTTGCGCATTATCTTGCGCACTTTCTTGTACATCATACATTAGCTGGGGCAAATACGCAAGCCCGCATTCGGTTTTAGCCCATGCACATGGTCAGGGCCTGCTTGCCGCAGGAGCCGGAGCGGCTGAAATAATGGTCCATATTGAACGCCGCGCGGGGAAGATAGCCAAGCTCTTCAAGGAAGGTGAACATGGGGAAGAATATTGCCATCGGCGGCAGCATAACGCTCACCACCCAAGCAAGCACCCTGTATGCCCCCGCGCTGAGCGCAAGCGCCGCGCCCTGCGGCAGGCCGAGCGAGAGCAGCGCGGAATTTAGCGGCGGCTCAAGCGAAAGCAGCAGCTTACTCAGCCACGCGGAAGGATAGTTCGCCCCCTCAAGCGTTATGTAGAACACCACCGCAAGAAGCATAAGCATTATCGGTATGCCGGTGTATCTGCCGGTCAATATCCTGTCTATCTTCATGCGGCGTTCGTCCGTTTTTTTGGATACGGCAACGCACTTAGCGCATATGCTTTCCGAAAGGCAGAAGGCGGCGTTCGGGCAATCGCACGCGAAGGCGGGCGGGGGAGAAGGCTCCGTTTCAAGCGCGGCATTGATTTTTATGAACAGCTCATCTATGCCCCTTTCGCTCCGCGCGGATACGGCGGCGCAGGGCAGGCCGCTTAATGCTTCAAGCTTTGCTGTGTCTATGCTTATGCCGCGGCGTTCGGCCTCGTCCATAAGGTTTACGCATATAACCGTGCGCGCGTGCAGGCGCGAAACCTGCATGGCAAGCGTAAGCGAACGCACAAGGCACGTTGCGTCGCACACCACCACCGCCGCATCCGCATTGCCGTCAGCTATAAAGCCGCTTGCAATCTCCTCCTCCCTTGAATGGGCAAGCAGCGAATACGTGCCGGGCAGGTCAACTATTCCGTACCGCTTCCCGCCGCGCGTGCATATTCCCCGCGCAAGGCTTACTGTTTTGCCGCTCCAGTTGCCCGTGTGCTGCTTCATGCCGGTAAGGGCGTTAAAAAGCGTGCTTTTGCCAACGTTTGGGTTGCCGCAAAGGGCTATAACAGGCTCATTTTGCATAGGCTTCACCCGTTTTTATAAGCCGCGCGTCCCCTTCGCGAAGCGCTATGACGCTGCCGCGCACAAGGTATGCCTTTATTCCGCCGCCGGGAGCGGCAAGCACGCATTCTATTTCCGCTCCTTCCGTAAAGCCTATATCCATAAGCCGCCTGCGCATTGCCGCATTTTCGGGCGAATTATCATGAGTTTTTATGCGGGCGCTAAGGCCAACGCCAACGCCCCAAAGATCATACATATACATAAATGCCTCCGTAAACATGCCTGAATATACATGTAATAATATATGTTTATAATGGATGCATGGTGAAGGCAAAAAATCGCCCTACACAAACGCCGCGCCATGCGGTAAAATATAAAAAAGAAATAAGGCGGTGCTTTGCAATATGGGTACTTACTTGGATCAAACGGAGCTTTATCTTTTTAACGAAGGCAAAAGCGCCTATGCATACAGGGCGCTTGGCTGCCACCGCGTGACCATGGAGGACGGCGGCGCGGCATATCGCTTTGCCGTATGGGCGCCGAACGCGCTGAGCGTGAGCGTGGTGGGTTCTTTCAACAACTGGGACGTAAATGCAAACATAATGGAGCCGTGCTTCACCACGGGCGTTTGGCAGGCGCATATAAGAAACGCCTGCGCGGGGGATTTATACAAATTCGCAATATATACGGCGGATGAGCAGCTTATCTTCAAGGCCGATCCGTTCGCGTTTTATTCTCAGATGCGGCCCGACACGGCGTCCGTAATATGGGACTGCGATTCACATGCTTGGCACGACGAAGGCTATATGCGCCACAGGCCGTACCGCGGCAGCACCATTCACACAAGCCCCGTGAGCATATACGAGGTGCATCTCGGCTCCTGGCGGAAGGGGCTTGATTACGCCGCGCTTGCAACCGAGCTTGCGGACTACGTTGAGGAGATGGGCTATACCCATGTTGAGCTTATGCCGCTTAGCGAATATCCGCTTGACGACAGCTGGGGCTACCAAACCACGGGGTATTACAGCGCAACCTCCCGCTACGGCGACCCGAACGGCCTTAAGGCGCTTATCGACGCATTCCACAGCCGCGGCATAGGCGTTATACTGGACTGGGTAGCGGCGCATTTCACAAAGGACGCCCACGGGCTCAGGCTTTTTGACGGGACGGCGCTTTATGAGCACGCCGACCCCCGCCGCAGCGAGCAGCCGCAATGGGGCACGCTGCAATTCAATTTTGAACGCAGCGAGGTTATAAGCTTCCTTGTATCAAACGCAGTATTCTGGCTGAATGAATATCATATAGACGGCCTGCGCACAGACGCGGTGAGCTGCATGCTTTATCTTGACTTCGGCAGGGAGGGCAAGCAGTTTTTGCCGAACAAATTCGGCGGGCGGGAGAATTTGGCCGCGATAGAGTTTTTCAAAACGCTGAGCACGGCCGTGAAGCGGGAATCCCCCGGCGCGCTGCTAATTGCGGAGGAAAGCACCGCGTTTGACGGCGTAACGCGGGACGCGAACAAAGGCGGCCTTGGGTTCGATTTCAAATGGAACATGGGCTGGATGAACGACGTGCTTTCATACATGAAGCAGGATAGCGTATACAGAAAATATTCCCACGAGAAGCTTACGTTTCCAATGATGTATGCCTTCAGCGAGCATTTTATACTGCCCCTTTCGCACGACGAGGTCGTTCATCTTAAAAATTCACTCATAGGCCGCATGAAGGGCAGCTATGAAGAAATGTTCATGCAGCTGAGGCAGCTTTACATGCTGCAATACGCCATGCCCGGCAAAAAGCTGCTTTTCATGGGCGGTGAGTTCGGCCAATTTGCGGAATGGAACTTCAAAACATCGATAGACTGGATGCTGCTTGATTACGAGCATCACGCGGCGCTGAGGGAATTTGTGAAGGCGCTGAACATGACATACCGCGCCAATTCCCCCTTATTTGAAATTGACGATTCGTGGGACGGCTTTGAGTGGCGGCAGGCGGACGACGCGGCGCACAGCATAATAGCCTTCAGCCGCATGGATGCGGAGGGGGACGAGCTGCTCTGCGTATTCAACTTCACCCCCGTTGACCACGGCGCGTATCCAATACACATGCCCTACCGCTGCACGCTTGAGCGCGTGATGAGCAGCATTGAGCGCGACGAGCCCATTGTCCCCGCCGAGGATGAGGGCGAAGGCTGCGTGCTGCTGATGGAGTTAAAAGGGTATGAGGCGGCGTATTATAGGGTGAGGAGGTAAAGAGTGTTACTCCCTCAGTCAGCTACAGGGAGGTGGATTTTGCGAAGCAAAAGACGGAAGGAGTTAGTCTCCCCGAACGGGGAGCTGGCACGGCATAAGCCGTGACTGAGGGGTTGAAACAAACAAAGAACTGCAAGCTTCTTTATAACCCCTCCGTCTCACTTCGTTCGCCACCTCCCCTTTCAGGGCAGGCTGACGATAACTCCAACCAAAAGCTGTCCCCGCAAGCTGGGAAAGTGTCGCGGCGTAGCCGTGACGAAAGGGGAATGACTCAAAGCTGCCAATCTATTTTACTATTCCCCCTCAGTCTCGCCTACGGCTCGACAGCTCCCCCATAAATGGTGGCGCCTTTTGGTGCAGTGCAAACTCTTACATTAAGCCTGCCCTGAAATGGGAGGTGGATGCGAGCAAAGCGAGCAGACGGAGGGGTTAAAAAAGAAAGAGGCTTCACCTATTTACGTCAACCCTTCAGTCAATCCGCCTTACGGCGTATTGCCAGCTCCCCGGCCGGGGAGCCTTTTGGGACGATATACAAACTTCTGTTACATATGGAAGAACATAAATTTTCACTACTACAAAAGGAGAACAAATGCCTATGGTAACAAAAAAGATGGTTGCAATGCTGCTTGCCGGCGGGCAGGGCACGCGCCTTGGCGTGCTTACCGACCGCACGGCAAAGCCCGCCGTTCCCTTCGGCGGAAAATACAGAATAATTGACTTTCCGCTTTCAAACTGCGTAAATTCGGACATTGATACCGTGGGCGTGCTTACGCAGTATTCCCCGCTGGAGCTGAACTCATATCTCGGCAACGGCTCCGCGTGGGACCTTGACCGCAACAGCGGCGGCGTATATGTGCTGCCGCCGTATGTAAGCGGCAGCCGCGGCAAATGGTATTCGGGCACCGCGAACGCAATATATCAAAACCTTGCGTTTCTCAGGCAGTATTCGCCCAAATATGTGCTCATTTTGAGCGGCGACCATATATACAAAATGAACTACGCCGCAATGCTGCGCTGCCATATTGAAAAGCAGGCGGATGCTACCATTGCCGTTTTGCAGGTACCCATGGAGGAGGCGCACCGCTTCGGCATAATGCAGACCGATGAGGAGGGCATGATAACAGCTTTTTGGGAAAAGCCCAAAAACCCCGTGAGCAACAACGCATCAATGGGCATATACATATTCAGCTTCGACGTGCTTGAAAAATACCTTACCGAGGACGAGAAGAACGATTCCTCAAGCCACGATTTCGGCAAGGATATAATACCCAAGCTTTTGAGCGACGGCAAGCGCCTTGCGGCATACGGCTTCAACGGATATTGGAAGGACGTGGGCACGGTAAAGAGCCTTTGGGAGGCCAACATGGATTTGATAGACAATCCCTCAGCGCTTGACCTTAACGACAGCGAATGGCGCATATACAGCCGCAGCCCCATAATGCCCGCGCATTACATAGGCGCTGATGCCCACGCCGAAAACAGCATAGTGAGCGAAGGGTGCGAAATATACGGCTGCATTGACAGGAGCGTGCTTTTCACGGGGGTAAGGGTAGGCAGGAACGCCGTTATAGAAAACAGCGTTGTTATGCCCGGCGCGCGCATAGGCGAGGGCGCGGTTATACGAAAGGCCATACTGGGCGAAAACGCATGCGTTGCCGCCGGAGCGCAGATAGGCATTGAGCCGGACGGCACGAACGCATATGACACTACGCTTACAGGCGACATAACCCTTGTTGCCAGCGGGGCGCGCATAGCCGAATGCGCCATGATACCCGCGGGCATGGTAGTGAGCAAATAAGGAGGCGCGGCATGAACGAAAAAGCATTCGGACTTATTTACACGGGCGAATCCAACAACCAGCTTAGGGACATAACATACAGCCGCTCCATCGCCGCGGTGCCCTTCGGCGGAAGATACCGCTGCATAGATTTTATTTTGAGCAACCTTGTGAACACGGGCGTTACCAACGTTGGCGTTATTGCGCAAAGGAACTACCATTCGCTTATGGATCACCTGGGCAGCGGCAAGGAATGGGATTTGCACCGCAAGCGCGACGGGCTTTTTATACTGCCGCCGTTTTTAACGCGGGACAATACCGGCCTTTACCGCGGCACGGTGGACGCCATACGCTCCGTTATGGGCTACGTTCGCCGCAGCGCGCAGCGCTACGTTATACTTACCGGCAGCCACACAATATATAACTGCACCTATGACGCAATGCTAAAAAGCCACATTGAAAGCGGCGCGGACGTTACCATAATGTACAGCGAGGAAAAGGACTGGGGCGACGCCGTGCGTTACGATGATTTAAGGCTTACCCTTGGCGAAGGAAACAGGATAACAGACCTTGAAATAGACCCATACAGTCCCAAAACGCCCTATCGCTGCTGCGATGCATACATAATGGAAAAGAGCATGCTCGAATACCTTATTGAGGACGCGGCGAGCCATGCATATACGGACTTTGTGCGGGACGTGCTTGTAAGGAACGTTTCAAAGCTTAAGCTCAACGGCTACCGTTACGATGGCTACGTTGCGCGGCTTGACTCCGTGCCGAGCTATTTTAAGCACAACATGGACCTTTTCAACGAAGCCGTGCGCGCGGATCTTTTCAATGCGGAGCATCCTATTTACACAAAGGTAAAGGACGAAGCCCCCACCCGCTACGGCGCGGAGGCGAAGGTTAAAAACAGCCTGCTTGCGGACGGCTGCATAGTTGAAGGCAGCGTAGAAAACTGCATACTGTTCCGCGGGGTACACGTTGGGCAGGGGACCAGCCTTAAAAACTGCATAGTGATGCAGGCAAGCGAAATACGCGAAAACTGCGCGCTGGATTACGTTATACTCGATAAGGGCGTGCAGGTGCGCCCGGGCAGGCATCTTGCAGGATACGAAGGCTTCCCCGTGACGATAAGGAAAGGGGCGCTGGTATGAGCAAAAAAATACTCTTTGCCGCCAGCGAATGCGCTCCCTTCGTAAAAACCGGCGGCCTTGCGGACGTTGCAGCCGCGCTGCCGGTTCAGCTTAGGGAAATGGGCGCGGACATAAGGGTTGTGCTGCCGCTATACGCCAAGATAAAGGCGCAGTTCGGCATGCATATGCGCCACGAGTGCGATTTTAACATAAAGCTTGGCTGGCGCAATCAATACTGCGGGGTTGAAAGCCTTGTTCAGCGCGGCATAACGTATTACTTCATAGATAACGAATACTATTTCGGGCGGGATTATATTTACGGCGTGTTCAATTGCGACGAGGCGGAGCGCTTCGGCTTTTTCTCCAAGGCCATAATAGAGATGCTGCCGCACATAGGCTTCATGCCCGATGCACTGCACCTGAACGACTGGCAAACGGCAATGGCCGCCGCGCTTATGAAGCTGCACTATGCTAAAATGCCGTATTTCTCCCGCATAAAAACAATACTTACAATACATAACCTGCGGTTTCAAGGAGTGTTCGACCGCGGCTTCTGCGACGAACTGCTCTCCCTCGGCGAAGCGGCGTTCGACATGCACAAGCTGGAGTTCTACGGCAACGTGAACTATCTTAAAGGCGGCATAGTATACGCGGACAAGGTTACCACCGTATCCCCCACATATGCAAAGGAGATAATGACCAAGTTCTACGGCGAATCGCTCGAGGGCGTGCTTGCGGAGCGCGCGGGGGACGTTGTGGGCATACTCAACGGCATAGACACCGTTTCATACGATCCGTTTACGGACGAAGCACTGCGCCGCAACTATTGCCCGGAAAATATGAGCGGCAAGGCGGAATGCAAGGCCGCGCTTCAAAACGAGCTTGATCTTGACGTTGACCCAAGCATTCCCGTTGCGGCGATAGTGTCCCGCCTTACCGGGCAGAAGGGGCTTGACCTTGTTGAGCGGGTACTGAAGGAAATGATGAACATTCCGATTCAGCTTGTTGTGCTGGGGACGGGGGAGAGCCGCTACGAAAACCTTTTCAGATACGCGCAGAGAACCTATCCCGGCAGGCTTGCCGCCCGCATAGAATATAACGATGCGCTTGCCCGCCGCATATTTGCCGGAGCTGACATGTTCCTTGTGCCGAGCCTTTTTGAGCCATGCGGCCTTACGCAGATGATAGCCATGCGCTACGGCACCGTTCCCATAGTGCGCGAGACCGGCGGCCTGAAGGACACCGTTACCCCCTTCAACCGCTACGACAACACCGGCTGCGGCTACTCCTTCGCCAATTATAATGCGCACGAGCTGCTCTACGCCGCCGAAACCGCCGCTAAGGATTATCAAAACAAGCCCCTGTGGAACGGCCTTATAAGCCGCGGCATGGCAAAGGACTTCTCCTGGAAGAAGGCGGCAGCGGAGTACCTTGAGATAATGAAAAATTAAAAATGAAGAATGAAAAACGGATGAGGGGACGCAATGCGTCCCTTTTGTTTGTTGATAACCCCTCAGTCAATCCGCCTCACGGCGTATTGCCAGCTCCCCGTAAATGGGAGCCTTTTGGCGCGGTATAAGCTCTGCGTACAGTGCCAAAAGGCGCCACCGCTCGCGGGGGAGCTGGCGGCGTAGCCGACTGAGGGGGAATAGTAAAATAGCTTGGCTGCTCAGAGCCGTTCCCCTTTCGGCCACTTCGTGTCCACTTTCCCCGCCTGCGGGGACAGCTTTTGGTTAGTGATACCACCATCCTCCCTCATTGAGGGAGGTGGCCGCGAGCAAAGCGAGCAGACGGAGGGGTTGAATCGGGGCTGCTCTTTATTTTCCTCAACCCCTCAGTCAATCCGCCTCACGGCGTATTTCCGGCTCCCCGTAAAGGGGAGCCTTTTGGTGCGCTTTACAAGCTTACATATTAAGCCTGCCCTGAAAGGGGAGGTGGCGAACGTAGTGAGCCGGAGGGGTTATAAAGCAGCTTATAGCTCTTTATTTATCACAACCCCTCAGTCACGGCTTGCGCCGTGCCAGCTCCCCGTTCGGGGCGCCTTTCGAAGAACGGATTTCACCGCAGGCGTAAGCCCGTTTACGCTCCCGTGAACAGCCTTACGGGCAGTATCAGGTAATAATATTCGTCGCCGTTTATGGGCTTCACCACGCAGGGGCTTACGTTGCTGTTGAAGTCCATGTATATCTCCTCGTCGTCAAGCACCTTGAAAACATCGGTAAGATATTTGTTGTTGAAGGCAATCTCTATATCCTCGCCCATGGCGGCGCAGGGGATCTCCTCGTTGCTGCGGCCTATCTCGCTGTTGGCGGATATCTCTATCATTTCCCGGGAAATGGAGAATTTAATAAGGTTGCTCTTGCTTTCGCGCGCCATCAGCGCAACGCGCTCTATGCCGTCGAGCAGCTCCTTGCGGTTCACGCGCACGCGGGTCATGTGCTCGTTGGGCAATATCTGCTTATATTTTATGAAATCGCCTTCCATAAGGCGGGCTATTATCTTCACGTCTCCGCCGGTGGCGCTCAGGTGGGTGCGGCTGAATGTTATGGCGGCCTTCTCACCATCGTCAGGCAGTATGCGCGCAACCTCTATGAGTGAACGCGCGGGAACGACAATCTCCTTCTCCTCCGTGCCGTTATTCACTATGGGCGCGGTGCGCAGCGCAAGGCGGTATCCGTCCAGCGCTATGAGGCGGAGGGAGTCTGAACCAAGCTCCATCAGCGCGCCTGTCAGTATTGGCTTTGTATCGTCCTGAGCGGCGGCGAATATGCAGCCGCGTACCATGCTCTTGAAATCGTTCGGCTCTATTTTAATTGAAGTGTCGCTTTCAACTTCGTTCATGGCGTGGTAGTCGCCCGCATCCTCGCATTGAAGGGTGGTGCGGTATGCGCCGCTGATTATCTCCGCGGTGTTCTTCTTGTTTACGTCTATTGAAACGCTTTCGCCCGGCAGCCTTTTGGCCATTTCGGAAAACAGCCTGCCCGGCAGCACCGTTGCGCCTTCTTTTTCAATAAGAGCGTCTATGCTGGCTTCTATCTGAATATTAAGATCCGTGCAGCGAAGCAGCAGCCTTCTCTGCTCCGCCTTCATGTATACTCCTTCAAGCACCGATATGGTGCTCCTTACCGGCAGGGCCTTTGTTACGATTGAAAGCGCCGCGTTCAGCGCGTTCGTATCCACTATTATGCGCATATATCCAAACCTCCTCTTTTATTAACAATGGTTACTCTTATCCACACACTCTCGCCAGCGTGTATATATATATTAACAGCAGCCGTAGCAGTAGCGTTGTAAGTTGTGTGGACAAGTTTGGTTTTGTCCCAAAATGCTGAAAAAGTGATGTTAGAACTCCTGTGGATAAGTGTGGTAAGGAATATGTACTTGTCCACGTTGTTTACATTTTCCACGTTTTCAACAATTATGCACTGTGTAATCCACATAAGTTATCCACACTGTGTGGATAACTCTGTTGATATATTACTGCTTCTTTATCCGCTTGGTAAGGTCCTCCACAAGGTCTGATACCTGCGGGTCGTTCTTCATGTCCGTCTCTATGCGTTTGCAGGCGTTTATAACGGTTGAATGGTCCCTGCCGCCGAAGCTTGCGCCTATGGCCTTGAGCGGCTTATTGGTAAGCTCCTTGCAAAGGTACATTGCCATCTGCCGCGGGTAGGTAACGTCCATGGAGCGGCGCTGCGAAAGAAGCGCGTCCGTATCGATATCATAATAATCGCTCACAACCTGCTGCACAAGCGGTATGGTGACGGGCGTATTGTCGTATCCGGCAACAATATCCTTGAGCGCCGTTGCCGTAAGGGCAAGGTCTATGGGCTTTTTTGTAAGCCTTGCGAAGGCTATAACGCGGATGAGGGAGCCTTCAAGCTGGCGAATGTTTGAATTTACCTTTTCGGCAATGAAGTTGAGTACATCCTCGCCCACGTCTATCTGCTCGTTCTGCGCCTTGCGCTTTAGTATTGCTACCCTCGTTTCAAGATCGGGCGGCTGAATATCCGCAACCAATCCGCCTTCAAAGCGGGAAACAAGCCTGTCCTCAAGGTTTATAAGGTCCTTGGGCGCTTTATCGGAGCTTATGATTATCTGCTTGCCATATGTATGCAGCGCGTTGAACGTATTAAAGAATTCCTCCTGCGTCCTGTCCTTGGCTACAAGGAACTGTATATCGTCTATTATAAGCACGTCCGCCGTGCGGTACTTGTTGCGGAACTGCACGCGGCTGTTTTCCTGAATGGACTGAATAAGGTCGTTGGTAAACGTTTCCGTGGTTATGTATACTATGCGCGCGGAAGGATTGTTATTAAGTATCCTGTGGCCTATGGCGTGCATAAGGTGCGTTTTGCCAAGACCCACGCCGCCGTATATGAAAAGCGGGTTATATGCCTTGCCCGGTTCTTCCGCAACGGCCTGCGCCGCGGCATGGGCAAAAATATTGCTGTTGCCAACAACGAAGCTTTCAAAAGTATACTTGGGGTTAAGGTAATAGTCGCTGCCGGCAACGGGCTTATCCTCGCGGTAGGCATTATAGAGCGGAAGCTCGGATTCGTCTATAAAGCGGACAAGATATGTGCCGGAATTGGCGCGGTTTATGCAGTCCGTAAGCGTTTGGGTATATATGCTTTTAAGCGTGTTTTTTGTTGAAGGATCCTTCACCTGCAGCACAAGGGTGTTATCCTTTATGCAGATGGGCGTCATCGTGGCTACCCATGTATTGTAGCTGAGCGGGGTCATGGATCTTTTGATCTCGTCTAAGGAATTCTGCCAAACAGACAAAGCGGACAACATTACTGTAAATACCTCCCACGG
>OLXV01000157.1_pt1 | contig 33486 bp, 27 predicted proteins | sample 1673481 | NCBI WGS metagenome assembly OLXV01 (sample SAMEA103958113, study PRJEB25191) | human gut metagenome
TGCGCGATGTGCCATCGCTATTTTTCCTCGCGCTGCCGCTCGGTGGTCTGCCGGTTCTGTTCGTTCAGCCCCAGCAGATAGGCCGCGTTCGCCTTGTGGATCAGCAGCTCCCGCATCTGCTCCTGCGCCCGGTGGTACTCGGCGTAGGCCGCCTTTTTCTCTGCCAGCAGCCTTGCAAATTCTTCGTTCAGGCTCCTGACCGTGGGCAGCTTTTTCAGGCCGAACGCATCAAAGGCTTTCTTCGCCGCCTTGTGGATGAGGATATCCCCCTCATGCTCCGCAAGGTATTTTTTCGAGTACCCCGCCTTGCGGTAACCGGTGTAAACGCTGCGCGTCCTCGAATAGTTCATGATGTGCGTCCGCAGGGTCTGTATCTCGCCCATACGCGCTTCCGCCGCCTTTATGGCCGCCTTCAAATCATAGAACCGCTTCTCCGCATCGGCGGCGGCATTGGCAAGTGCGTCGAAATCGGCAAAGCCCTTTTCCTCCAGATATATCAGCGTCTTTGCCATCTGCTTGAGCTTTACCACCTTCATCGCCTGATCGTAGCGGTAGCCTTTTCCTGCGTTGAGCTTCGCCTCAATGTCGGAAATCAGCGTGGCGCGCTCCCTGCGCTTCGGATATTTTTTCCTGACGAAGGGCTTGTGCGTTCTGCTTCCCGCAAGGACGGCGCGCAGCTCCTGCTCGGAATATCCCTCGCCCAGGGAATCCAGGCGGATGCTCTGTTTCTGGTTTTCGTGCCGCAGCGACAGCCTGCCCTTTCGGGCAACGGAATAGCCGGAGGATTTCAAAAGGGTTAAAAGCACGTCGAAGTCCTTTGGCTGCTTTTCAAGCGCCGCGTCTATCGCCATGCGCAGAAGATCGCGGTTGGAGAGCTTGTCGTGACCGCCGCGCCATTTGTTGTAGCTCAGCCCGTGTTTCTGCGGATTCTCCACCACGGACAGCCGGTGCTCGGTGCAGATCAGGTCGGACAGCCTGCGGACAGCGCGGTAGCTCCCGATGAAGTTCTTGAACTTTCGCGTACAGTCCAGCGCCGTGGAGTTCCAGTAGATGTGGTTGTGAATGTGCTTTTTGTCGGTGTGGGTGCAGACGAGAAAAGCGTGCCGGCCCTTCAGGAAGCGCTTGGCAAATTCGTAGCCGATGCGGTTGGCCTCCTCCGGCGTAACCTCTCCGGGCTTAAAGGACTGCCGTACCTGATAGGCGATGACGTCGCTTTCCTGCACCCGTCCGGTCAGCTCCCGGTACTCCCGCTTGGACAGGGCAAATTCGGAAACGGCGGTCTCCGGCTCGCAGGCGAACGCGGAGATCAGCGCACCGCCCTCGGTCTTATTCGGGTTCATGCCGTACTCCGTCCGGTCGGCAAGGCACTGCGCCAGCGTCTTGCCCTTGTTTAAGTGCATGGGTATGATTCGTGTGGTCGCCATATTCCCTCCATGGAAAAAGACGCAGGAGGGAGCCTGCGCCTTTTCACATTCCGCATATTCCGTTTATCCGTAGATTCGCTCCTTGAGCAGCATTCTCATACCGATAAACCGCGCTGTGAGCTTCACCGCCAAATAGTGCAGCCCGTAGGGGGAGAGCAGAAACGCAATGCCCAGACAGATGCAGCCGTTCTGCACGTTGCCGTCCACAAAGTAAAAAACACCTGAAAGCAGAAACAGGGCGGAGGCGATGACACAGACCACGGCGGAAGCCTTGAGCGCCAGCGTGAGCGCCCATTCCACAATCCACAAAACCAGCATAAGGGGCGCAAGCAGCAGTTTCAAAATGAATTTCATAGTCGTTTTCCGTCCTTTTTGATTTCATTATACAGAAAGAGCTGCCCTAAAACAAGGATGCCGGCAGCATGGGCTTATCGTATATTTCTGCCTGCTCACTGAATGGTGGACAGCTTCATAAGAATTTTGTTGGCAAGTCCCCATAGCTGCTTTTGCTTTTCCAGAATCTCCGCAAGGTCGGTGTCGTAGGCTCTGCCGCTCTCGTTGAGCCGTTTGGCGATCTGATTGATGTTGTTGCTCGTGTAGCGCAGAAGCGAGATCATCTGCTTCAGCTCCGGCAAATCCAGCCTGATCACCAGCCCGTCCAGCGCCATCTTCCGCAGGAACGCCTCCTGATTGGTAACGCCGATCCGCGCCATCTTTTCCTTCAGCAGCCGGTGCTCTTCCTCCGTCAGGCGAACGGAGATGCGGATGCTCCGGCGCATGAACTGCGCGCTCACAGGGACGGCTCCTTTGTCTTTTTGACGGCCTCCGCCGCCGCTTCGGGCGGTCTGTTTTTCAGTCTGCCGAGCACCGAGGGCTTGCGCTCATGCGCCCTTGCGGCCTCCCGCGCCAGCTTGGTAAACAAATCAACCAGCCCGCTGTGGCTGTTGACCGCCAGATAGCAGTTCCGATCCGTCCCCCATGCGTCGGGGTTCTCCGAAACGGGAACGGTCTTTGCCCATTGTTTGTTGTCCGCAGAGAACCGCCCGTCCCAATCCTTCTGCCGGATGGTAATCGCCAGCACATATAAAATGCGCTCATGCCCGAACTGCTCCGCCACCTGCGCGACGGCTTCCCTGTGCAGGACGTTATCGCAATAATGCTCGGAGATCGCCTTCTCAATGGCCTCCTTGCAGGCAGCGTTCGCCTTGTTGGCGGCGCGGTAAAGCTCCAGCTCGCCGTTTTCACGGGCGTACTCGGCGGGAAATCTGTAAACGGGAATATCCTTCATATTGGTGCATCCTTCCTTTCATTAAGCTGTAGTGAAGCGGCTCCGGCAAAATCCGTTCTTCGTCGGAGCCGCTGTTTTTTATCGTTCTTCCTTGTCCCTGCGCTTGATTTTGTCCTCGGCGCAGGGCTGGGACAGCGGCGCTTTCAACTTTGCCAGCACGGAGGGACGCTCCGCCTTTGCGCTCTGCACGGCAGGCGCGTCCTCCGCCATCTGCTCCATGGGCGTGCGGTCGTCGATGTTCAGCTCGGCGTTCAGCTCCGCCAGCCGCGCGGATTTTGTCCGCAGCTCATCCTCCTGGGGGAAGGGCTTGCACAGCTCCGCCTTTGCCGTCTCCATCTGCGCGGTGAGCGCGTCCAGTGTGTTTCGGACATTCTGCAATCTGTCCGGCATGGCGTTCAGGGCGTTGTCAATGCGGGTGAGGTTGCCCCGCGCGTCCTTGCCCAGCGTCACGCGGTGGTTCATTTTGCCCTTGAGGGTGAGAATAAAGTCCCGTCCGAAGTCCTCCACGGTCAGGGACATGGCAAAGCCCCGGTAGCTGCCGATGGGCACGGGCTCCATGCCCTTTGCGTCTTTGAAGGCTTCCAGAATGGCAGCGCCTGCGTTGTCCTTGTCGGTGAGAAGGTCGCCCTTGACCTCCATACCCGCAAAGCCGTCCACGGGGTGCGGATGCCCGGCGAGCGTCTGCATATCGGCGGTGAATCCCTCCACGAAGCTCTCGTTCTGCCGGATCTGTTCGGGGAAATGCCTGAGCAGATTGTCCTCCAGACGGAACTGCTGGCTCTGATGGCTGGCCTTCATGAGCTTCAGGCGGGCAACGTCCACATCCAAGTCCATCTTCTCTTTAATTCTCTTGTCTCCGGCGCACAGCGCCTTGATCTCTGCGTAGGAAAGAGCGGTCTCGTCCACATCCTCGCAGGAGCGGACAGGGGATTTTGAGGTCATGATCTGGGAGATGAACTTCTGCTTATTTTCCACCGTCTGCCAGAGGTAGGCGTCGAAGGTGGATTCCGTGACGTAGCGGTAAATATGAACCTCCTTGTTGCGGTTGCCCTGACGGATGATGCGCCCGCTGCGCTGCTCCAGATCTCCCGGCCGCCACGGGCAGTCGAGGTCATGGAGCGCCACGAGCCTGTCCTGCACGTTCATACCGGCTCCCATTTTGAAGGTGCTGCCCATGAGCACACGCACCTGACCGGAGCGCACCTTTGCAAACAGCTCCTTCTTTCGGACTTCCGTATTCGCCTCATGGATGAATGCGATCTGCTCGCGGGGGATTCCTCTGGCGACGAGCTTTTCCCGGATGTCGTCATATACCGTGAAGCCGGGTTCGTCGGGGTTTTCCTTGTCGATCAGCCGCTCGACGGCGTTAAGCTCCGGGCTGTCCAGATTCCCGCCCGCCGTCTTTGCCGCCTTCGCTCCGGTCGCGCCGGTTTTCGGGGTGGACAAATCGCAGAACACGAGCTGGGTCAGCCTGTCCGCCTGCCCGTCCTGCCAGATGCGGTGGATATTGTCCACGCAGCGATTGACCTTGCTGTTCGGGTCGTCCGGCAGGTCGGGGTTGATGATGCGCTGGTCAAGCCCCAGCTTGCGCCCGTCCGAGGTGATCTTGAGCATATTGTCCGTGCCGGGGTCAACAAGCTGTGCGTGTACCCTTGCGGCGCGCTCGGACAGCTCCTGCACCATCTGCTTCTGTATCTCCGTGGGCTGCGCCACCTCGTTGTGATAGATGGGCGTGGGCGTAGGCAGGTTGAGCTGGTCGGAGGTCTTGATATCCGCCGCCTCCTTGAACAGGGTCATGAGTTCCGGCAGATTAAAGAACTTGGCAAAGCGTGTCCTCGCCCGGTAGCCCGTACCCTCGGGAGCCAGCTCGATGGCGGTCTGCGTCTCCCCGAAGGTGGAAGCCCAGCAGTCGAAGTGGGCAAGTCCCTTGCCGCGAATGGTGTCGTGCTGGAGATAGCGCATCATGGTATACAATTCGGTCATGGAATTTGAGACGGGCGTGCCCGTGGCGAATACCACGCCCCGGCTGTCGGTGATCTCGTCGATATACCGGCACTTGAGCAGCATATCCGAGGATTTCTGGGCATCGGTGGCGGAAAGCCCCGCCACGTTGCGCATCTTGGTGTAGAGAAAAAGATTCTTGTAGTTGTGCGCCTCGTCCACATACAGGCGGTCTACGCCCAGCTGCTCAAAGGTCACAACATCGTCCTTTCGGGAGCTGTCCTGGAGCTTTTTGAGTTTGGCTTCAAGGCCGCGCTTGGTGCGCTCCAGAGACTTAATGGTGAACCGCTCCGCCCGCTGGCTTTTCAGCTCCCGCAGACCTTCCTCCACCTCAAAGATCTGCTCCGCCAAAAGCCGCTGCTGCCGCTCCATGGAGACGGGTATCTTCTCAAACTGCGAGTGGCCGATGATAACGGCGTCGTATTCGCCTGTGGCGATGCGGGCGCAGAACTTCTTGCGGTTCTTCGGCTCGAAGTCCTTTTTCGTAGCCACGAGGATGTTGGCGGAGGGGTACAGCCGCAGGAACTCGCCAGACCACTGCTCGGTCAGGTGGTTGGGAACGACAAACAGGGACTTGTGGCACAGTCCAAGCCGCTTGGATTCCATGGCAGCGGCTACCATCTCGAAGGTCTTGCCCGCGCCCACCTCGTGGGCAAGGAGGGTGTTGCCGCCGTAGAGCACATGGGCGACCGCGTTGAGCTGATGCTCCCGCAGCCGGATCTCCGGGTTCATGCCCGCAAAGGTGATGTGGCTGCCGTCGTATTCGCGGGGTCTGGTAGAATTAAACAGCTCGTTGTACCTTGCGACCAGAGTGTGCCGCCTGTCGGGGTCGCGCCATATCCAGTCCCGGAAAGCGTCCCGGATAGCCTGCTGCTTCTGCTGGGCGAGGGTGGTTTCCTTGCTGTTGAGCACGCGCCGCTCCCTGCCGTCCGCATCGTGCTTGGTATCGTAGATGCGCACGTCGCGCAGATTCAGGGTATCTTCAAGAATCTTATAGGCGTTTGCGCGCTCCGTGCCGTAGGTCATATATGCGGCAATATTGCTGTAACTGACCGCGTTCTTGTTCCTGATGTTCCACTCGGCGGTGAAGGCGGAATAATTCACGTCGATCATGCGCTGCTGGTAGAAGGGCGTCTCGAAGGTCTCCCACATGAACTCCCGGATATACGAGGGGTCGATCCACGTTGTGCCGAGACGCACCTCGATTTCACTTGCGTCCAGATCCCTGGGCTGCGCCTGCCGCAGCGCTTCCACGTTGGGCAGATAGCCGGGGCTGTCCTGCGCCGCCTGCTCCGCCTCCCGCAGCTTCTGCCGGACGTTGCCGGAGAGGTATTCGTCCGCCGTCTGCCAGTTGCCGTACACAGGGTCGAGGAAGATAACGCCGTTCAGCTCGTTGATCAGTTCGTCCTGGCTTTTGCCGGTGAGCTTAGACATATACTCCATATCCACGCAGGCTTTTTCGGAGATGGACAGCGCCAGCGCCTCCGAAGCGGTGTCCACGCTGGTCACGGCCTCGTGCGCCCGTATGGTTCGCCTGGTGAACATATCTGCCTTGCGCTTGAGGTTTTTGTCCTCGTCCAGCTCCTCCAGAGAGCAGAGCAGATAGTAGGAGCTGTCCTCGGCAAAGGCCAGGGCGTTGGCGCGGGAGTTAATAAGCCCATACTTTGCGGTGAAGCCGTCGTAGAGGGTATTCAGCTCCGCCTGCGTCTGCCGGATGGTTTCATCCGAAATAAAGCCGTCCATCTGCTCAGATATGAGCTTCTGCACGCAGTCCCGCAGCTCCACCATGCCCTTGGCACGCTCCTTTGCGGTGGCGTTGAAGTCAGGCTTGGTCATGATGCTGTTCTGACGGTAGTACAGCTCCCCGTCCACCACGGTGTAGGAGAAATTCCGCACATTCGGGTCTGCCGGGATGGTCTCCACGATGGTCTCATCCTCGCCCAAATCTGGCAGCTCCGCTTCCGCGTAGGTTCCCCGAATATTCCGAATTGCGCCGCTGAGCTGCTCCGCAAGGTCTGCGCCCTCGATGGGCGCAACGGTAAAGTCCTGCCTGCCGTACTGCGTGCTTTCCGAGGTCTGTCTGCCTAAAATCATCTCCGGGTGGTCGATGAAATACTGATTGATGGCAAAGCCGTCCGCGTTCGCTCCCGGGTTTCGCCAGATACCCGTGTGTACCCAATCGGGTTCGATTTCAATGGGTCTGTCCCGCTTTTGAAGAAAGATAATATCCGAAACGACATCCGTACCGGCGTTGGCGCGGAACGCATTGTTGGGCAGGCGGATCGCGCCGAGGAAGTCCGCACGCTGGGCGATATACTTCCTTGCGGCGCTGTCCTTGGCGTCCATGGTATAGCGGGAGGTGACGAAGGCCACCACGCCGCCCGGACGCACCTGCTCCAGCGCTTTTGCAAAAAAGTAGTTGTGGATGGAAAAACCGAGCTTGTCAAAAGCCCGGTCGCTGACCTGATACTGTCCAAAGGGTACGTTGCCCACGGCGAGGTCGAAGAAGTCCTTTCGGTCGGTGGTTTCAAAGCCGGCCACGGTAATATCCGCCTTTGGATAGAGCTGCTTTGCGATTCTACCGGTAATACTGTCCAGCTCCACGCCGTAGAGCCTGCTGCTTTTCATGCTCTCCGGCAGCATACCGAAGAAGTTGCCCACGCCCATGCTGGGCTCCAGAATATTGCCGGTCTGGAAGCCCATGTTCTCCGCCGCGTCGTAAATGGCGCGGATAACGGTGGGGCTGGTGTAGTGGGCGTTGAGGGTGGAGGCGCGGGCGGCGGCGTATTCCTCCGGGGAAAGCGCGGCGTACAGCTCCGCAAATTCGGCTTTCCAGTTATCCTTGCTTTCATCAAAAGCGTCCGCAAGCCCGCCCCAGCCCACATAGCGGGAGAGAATTTCCTGCTGCTCCGGGCTGGCCTGCAAGCCCTCAAACTCCAGCTCTTGCAGGAGGTGGATCGCCGCCATATTTGCCCGAAACTTTGCTTTTGCGCCGCCGACGCCGAGGGCATCATCGGTGATGCGGAAGTTTTCTGCGTTCCGGCGAAGATTGTCCTTATACTCCTCGTACATGGCTTTTTCGGCGGCTTCACGGTTGGGGAAGGTCTGCCACTCGCCGCCTACCTGCATGGAAATGGGATTGACGTCCATGACATTATCAAAAGAAGGAGGCTCCGGCTCGTCAAAGCGCAGGGTGCGAATCTCCACATCATAGGGGAGGTTGTTTTTGTCACCGGGATACACCGCCACGGTTTTCTCGGTGTAGGTGGATGCCTGTTCCGGCTGCGGATACCGTTCCATAAGCCGTGCAAAACTCTCCCTGCTCTCCGCACGGGAGATAGGGTAGAGAAGCGTCGGGTCACGGAGAGAAATATCAAAAAGCCCGATGCGCTCAATAATGAACGGCTTGCCGTTTTCCAGATACACCGTATCCCCTACGGAATACGGGAACGTTTCTCTCTGCGGGGCAGGAGCCGTTTCGGGAGCTTCCGCAACTGCTTCCTCCGGCGCGTGCCATCGGTATTGCTCCACGTCCTCATCCGAAACATGAATGAGGTCGCTGAAATCGAGGTTTTCCAGCTCGTTGGTAATAAGCTCCTGCAAAGAGCCGTACTGCCGGGTTTCCAGATGCTCGTCATCCAGATAGCGCTCCAGCCGGTAATTCACAAGGTCAATGTTCACCTGAATGGGAATCTCATCGTCGGTGACGGTGGTGTAGGCGACGCCGATTTTCGTGGGGTCGCTGAAATCCGCCTCTGAGTCGTATTCACTCCGGCAGAAGTCGGAGATCAGTCCCTTTGCCCGTTCTATAAGCGCCTGCTCCGCCTGTCCTTGCAGCTCCAGCCGGTACGCCTCCGCCTGCCATTCGCTTGTAAATTCCTCGGTCACGCCGTCCGCGTCCACATGGTAGCCGTGGGTCTCGTCGTCCCACACGGCGTACAGGGTACGGAATCCCCGGTCAAGGCTTACCACATGGAAACGGTCTGCGGGGATAATGGTTTCTGCGGTCGGCTCACGTCCCGCTACCTCTGCGTGCGCCCGTTCGTCCGGGTAATCGCCGTAGATACGCAGATACTTCCGTGCCTGCTGGTCATAGATGGCTGCGCCGTCATACGCAAAGCCGTCGCTTTCCATCGTGCCGTCCACATAACCCTGTGCGGCTTTTTCTGCTTCTTCCAGCGTTTGATAGTCCCGTTTCTCATCAAAGCCGTTTTCAAAGTGATGATATGCCACAACCTGATACCGTGGGGCCATCCGCTCGGCATAATCATCAATCATTTCTTTGGTCAGCCATTCCGGTTTTTGAGGAAGCGCGTCATAAAGCTCCCGCATTTTGACGATCTGTGCATAGACGCTGCCCGCCCACAGGTGCTTTTCTGCGCGGTTGCCTGCGCCAAGAAAGTATTCGCAGTCTGCCCGCAAACGACCCAAAAGGCGATAGTCCGGGTTGTTTTCCAGCAGAGACTTTTCCTGTTCTGTGAAGAATTTATCTTCTCGGATGAGCTGCGCAATGCGCCGCTGCACCTTTGCCCATGACAGCGTGACCGGCTCGGAATTGCCCACGGAGATTTGCAGCGGTTTAGAGGTATCCTTCAAGCCGTACTCCCGCGCCAGCCATGCGGCGGCTTCCCGTTCACGCCCGTGCTGTGCCATATACCGAACAACCGCCTGCTTGCTTTCAATTTTTCCGTTCCAGCTCTGCAAGGCAGCGTCGATGTCCTCCTGCGTCACCTTGTAGGGCGAGGGCGTTATCGTGGTCGCCAGCGTGGGATACAGCTCGTCCAAAAGCTCCTGATGGAGCCGGTTATGGAAGGAGGGCATATCGAAATAGAGGCGCGTGAGCTGTAAATCGCCGGATTCTGTGACGATGCGCCGGATGGCCGCCGCGCCCTCCAGATAGGCGTTTTGACGGTCGGAGTTGCGGCAGGCGTTGATAAACGCTTCATCCTTGGAAAGCGCGTTTCCCACGCTCAGGCGGTATCGCTCGAACAGCTCCTGCACCGTGGGTTGAGCCTGCTCTGCGGCGGGATCGCGGAACACCCGTGTGCCGTCCGCACCAAACTCCGCTTCGTATGCGTTGATGGCGGCTTCCGCCTCATGATCCACGGAGCGCAGGGTGTAGGTGTGCCGCTCCGGGCTGTTTTCGCCCTTTGTGGAAATGGTCACGTCGTACTTACCTCGTAAACTTTCCACATAATCTTCCAGCCGATCCGCCGGTACACCGCACATCTCCACACGGCCAGCGCCGGGGATATTGCGGGAGGTCAGGTTCATATCCAGCAACCCCGCCGCCTGTTTTGCGTCCTCGCCGTACAGCTCAAAGAAATCGCCCACCTGAAACAGCACGAGGTTATCCGGGTGGGCTTCCTTTACGGCGTTGTAGTCATTCCAGGCTGCGCTTCGCGCTGCGGTCTGCCGCTGAAACTGCTCGTACTGTGTCTTTTCCTCCGGAGTCAGGAAACGGTCTTTGCGGATCAGCTCGGAGATACGCTTGGCGACGTTCGCCCAGTTCAGTTGAATTTCCGGGCAGTCCTGCTTTTTCAGCACGACGCCCTTGCCGCTGTGATCCTCACCGCTGTGGGACGCGCCGGATACCGCATGGGAGCTTCCCCCAATGCCGTATTCGTCTTTCAGGAAGTCCGCCTGCTCTTTGGGGCTGTGTTTCTCTTTGAAATAGGCGTAGATGCGCCCCTTGCTCCCTTCAATATTGCTGCCGCGGGTCAGGGTCGCGGCGATCTCGTCCTCGGTAATAAACCGCTGCACGGCGGGGATCTCCGCCATTTCGGCGCGGTACTCTCTGCGGGGCAGGGACAGCTCCCGTAAGCCCTGCTCGATTTTGTCCGGCTTGTGGTAGTGAAAGCGCAGCAGGCTCCTGTCCTCCCGGTAGTCGGATCGGAGCTGTGCTAAATCGTCCATGAGGACTTCGCGGAACGCAGGGTCTCTCAGCCGCTCGGCAAGCCGCGCCGTTTCCTCCGGAAAATCGCCGCCCCGCATATCCGACAGGCAGGAAAGATAGCCCTGCGCCCGCGCCTTTTCGCTTAAATCCTGCCGTAGATACCAGATAGACTGCGCCAGCTCCGCGCACTCGTGCCCCGGCGCTTCCGCAAGCTCTACGTTGGTAGCATATTCGCCCTGCTCCAAAAGCTCGGAAATGCGCGCTGCCGCCTCCTGCCAGCTTACGACCTTTGCGGAGGTCAGGTATCTTGCCGCGTCCCCATTGGCGATGTGGATGCCGTCGTCGGCGTACCACGCGGAATATCTGCCGCTCTCGGTGACGACGCCGTTGCCGCCGTGGAAGCTGCTTTGAAGAAACGCCGCGATTTCTTCCACGCTCTTGCCCTTGGAGAACTCCGTGGCGATCTTCATGCGGGCATAATCGGCGTTGCCCTCCATACGCAGAATGTGGTCGATATCCGCCTGCGGGATGGACATGGAAAAAGCGGAGGGCGTGCAGCTCTCCGCTTCTGCGATATATGCGATTTGCTCATCCTCCGTGGGGAACAGGCTCAGTTGGTATGCCTGCGGTATCGGAGGCTGCGCCGGTTCCGCTTCCGGCGCGTCATTGGTCAGTTGTACACCAGCTCGCTGAGGATGATCTCCTCGGCCTGCGCCTTGCAGGTGTTCATCAGCCCCACCCATTTCATCTGGTCGCGGGCTTTCAGCTCCTCCGTCACGCCCGCCGACTTCATCAGCTCCGGCATCATCTGCTCCAATCTCCGGTTCGCCGTCTCGTCGATCTCCCGCAGGTGCGGGAACAGCTTCTCCGACAGCACCAGACGGCTGTACAGCCCCGGTCTGTGCTCCTGAAGGTAGCTCCTGCGCAGTCTCCCGTACTTGCCCAGGGGTCTCGCGTCCTCCGGCGTCTCGCTCAGCGTCAGGTCGGGAATCAGGTAGTCCCCGTTCTTGGTGTAGGTCAGCTCTGTCATGGCTATGGCTCCTTTCCGCGAGTTTCTCGCGCTCGTAATTCTTGATGGTGACTTCGATCTGCCGCAGCACCTCTCCGTTGATCCTGCTCACCGCCGTGCCCAGCTCGGCGGCGGCTTCCGGGGTGTTGAAATCGAAGATGCTCAGGAAATCCTCATGCTCGAAGCGGTTGTCCGCTTCAAGCCCGCAGCGGGACATGAGCGAGTAGGCGATGCTGACGGCGGCGGCGCTTTGGAAGGCCGCTCCTACGTTGAACTCATCATACCCGTAAAGAAAGGAATCGTCAACGATGGCGAGGATATCCCGCTTATAGTCCCGCCAGTATTCCTCCGCAAGCTGAGACGCGATGCGCTCAAGCTGGTCGGGAAGCCCTCCTTTTCCGTCCACACCGTAGCGGCTTTCCAGCATGGCGCTTACCGCGTCCGCGTGTTCCTCCCGGTATTCCCAGAGGTAGCGGCTCTTGGGAAATTCTCTGCCGCCCGTATCCGACACGTCGAACACATACCGAAGCCTCGGCCTTTCGCCGCTGCTGTCGATAAGGGCGATGCCCTTGGAGCCCCTGCGGACATACCGCCCCATCTTTTCGTTCCAGAAGTCGTACTCCGCGCAGGCGGTGGCGTCCGGTCTTTGGGCGTGGATCATGACCTGTTCGGCGTAGGGGTATTTGTACAGCCTTGCGGCGGTGGTGAGAAAGCCCGTCCAGCCCCGGTAGCTGCCGGTGATCTGCCGCTGCGCCTCGTCCGCCATCTGCATATACGTTTGTAGCTTGCTCGGCATATTGCTCCTCCTTCATGGCATAAATTTAGAGCGCCCGGAACGGACGCTCTATGTAAGGGGCGGTATTCGGTTTTCAGTCGGGGACTATACCGCAGTCAGTCCCTCCGTGATTTGTTTGAAAAAGTCTGCGCTCCAGATATTCAGCACGGAGGAATCGTGAATGAACGGCTCCACATCCTGCCTTGCCTGTGCGTAATCGATGCTGTCGAAGCGTTCCGCCAGCATCGCTTTGATTTTCGGCAAGGAACAGTCCGCATCGGCAGAAATATATCCGGAATCAATCAATCGTGCCCGAAGGTGTTTTTGATTGACGGCCGCACCCCTTGAAAGATAGAATACATAGTCGTAAAGATCCCTGCCCTTGATGCGGCTTTGCCACGCACGGCAGATGACCGCATGGATTTTTCCTGCGAACAGGGAGGGCATATCGTACAGCCGCACCTCATACGGCACGGGCAGCAGCCGGTATTTGTGCTCGAATGCGGCGAAGGCGGGCGGGTTAACGTCCACCTCGAACTTAATCTTGACCGCTTCATTCTTCGCCACGCTTCCCGCCACCTTTTCATCCGCGTAGAACAGCAGGAGATGTTCCTTCGTGTTCCCCTTCAGAAAGGCGGAGCGGATGGTGCTTTCTTTTGTCTTTTCCTTTTCCTGAATCTCCACGTTCAGCCCAAAGGCTTTCACTTCCTTCTCCAGTACGGGAAAGTAGGCGGTCAGGTCAAAGTCCAAATCCTCCGCTTCCAGCGAAAAATCCAGATCCTCGGAAAAGCGGTCGAGACCGTAGAAGATTCGCAGGGCGGTTCCGCCGTAGAACGCCGCTTTTTTGAAGAAGCCCGCACGGGACAAGCCGCAGAGCACAATTTCCTGCATGATCTCCTTCATAGCGTTCTTTCTGTCGTAGATATTCTCTACATGGTAGCTTTTCAGCATCTGTTCAATGGCGCTGTTCATATCAAAGCCTCCTTAAAAGCGAGCAGAGCTTTTTGATGTTCGTGGTATGGTACGCTCCGCTGTATTCGCAAACCTTATTTTCGTCCAGCTTCCCAATCTCCGATTCCTCAATCCGCAAATCCTCCGTCAGCAGCCGGAAAAGCTCCTGTGTGTTCGGCACGGGCGGCATAGTATAGAGCTGGTCGCACAGTGCCTTTTCCGGTTCTGCGATCCGATAGAAATAATCGCCCTCCTGCACGAGCCGAAGCCCCAGCGGGAACGCCTCGGACGGCACATCCCGATAGGTGAAGGTTCCGAAGGGCGTTTCATACTTCTTTTTCTTTTTCTTTTCAAAGGTGGCGCAGGTAACGGCATATACCGCTTCGGGAATCAGCCCGTAGCGGCTGAGGGCATATTCAAAGGAAATGTATGAAGGCCCGTAAATACTGCCCGCAAGCAGGTACGCAGGAGCGTTCCGGTCAGTTTCATATAGCCCCCTTGTAATGGGAAAGCATTCGCCCCGCTCCGCCATACGCGCCAACTTTGACTTCGGAGAACCGTATCCCTTCAATTCTTCCAGTAGCATCGCTGTTGTCTTTATCATATTTTCACCTCGCAGTCTTATTATACGCAACTATCCGGTGAAAATCAAGTGATTTAAAAAAATAGTGCGGATTCTTTCCTGCTCATTCTGTGCGTTTTCCGGGGAGAATACGCCTCCGTATTGACACTTTTTCTTTTGTGATGCGCTCTGTTGAAAATTTTTGCGGGTACACGCTCTTTTCTGCAATAGAATAATCACAGCGAGAGCGACCCGAAGGCCGCTCCCGCCGCATCCGCCTTATTCGTCCGTGTCGAAGTCCGGCACCAGCTCCAGCGCTGCGAACTGCTCATCGGTGATTTCGCCGAGCTTTTGCAGGGCGCTGTCGGTCAGATCCCGCAGCTCGGCTTCGTCCTCGTCCAGGTATCCGCGCATTTCGGTGAGGGCGGCAATCAGCCCGCTGCGGCTGTCGCTTTGGTAGATGCACATGAGGTTCATTTCATCATTGGTAAAATTCATCATAGCAGCTCTCTTTCCGCGCGCTTTGAACGCGCTGTCTTTTTCGGCTCGTTGACGGGAGGACAGAGCTTTGCCAGCACGGAGGGCTTCTTCTCCTGCCGTGCCGCCTGCGCCTGTTCCCGGCGCGCCGCCTGCGCCAGCTCCATGAGGGAGACGGGCTTGCCGGACTTTGCCTGTTCCTCCAGCTCTGCCACGGTCTGCTTCGGCCCGTTGTTGATAACGCCGTCGATCATGCCGTAGTCGTCCTCCATGGCCATCTCCGCGTTTTTCAGATAGTTTTCCGGCTTGAGGAAGTCGGGCAGCGCCTTGAAGCCCCATGAATCAACGTAATGACAGGATACCACGCCGTTCTGCTTCAGCGCCACGATGTCGCTGACGGACAGGCTGTGGCCGCGAAAATCCTCCGGGCGGCGGAGGTTGAAGGTCTCATACAGCGCGTCCAACCTGTCCTGCGTATCGCCCCTGCGGTCGAGGCTGCCCGCATAGACGGCGGCGTAATTTTCCTTTTCAATGGAAAGCCCCTTCTTCTCCAGATACTCGGCGTTCATAAAGCGAAGCTGCGCCGTATCGTCATTATCCCGAAGCTGATAGATGGCAAAGCTGTCGGCGGGGTTGTCAAGAAACGCCTTTTCATAGTCCGGCGGTGTAAAGCGGTCTTTGACCGCCTCCCATTCGGAGGCTTCCACGCCGAAGATGCCGTCAAAGCTGCGGACTTCCTCCGCATCGAACGCCATGGCCTCGGTGTTGTCCGTGTGAAGCATATACACGCTCACGTCCCGTTCCATGAGCTCCAGCGCACGCTCCTTTGTCAGCGGCAGCATATTGGAATCGGTGTAGCCGTAGGCGTTCATGCTCTCAACAGAAATCGCAGGGTCGGGGACGCAGCCGTTGTCCGGCGCTGTGACCGGCTCCTGCTCCTGCACGGCGATCTCCTGCACAGGCTGGGCTGTAAGGCTCTCCGGTTCCTTATCCAGTCCGCGCTCCTTGCAGATTTCCGCGTAATGGCGGTCGATATCCGTAATCAGGGAGGATGAGGTTCGGTTGATGGTCTCCAGCGATGCGCGAAGCTCGGTCAGCTCCCTGTCTTTTGCCCAGGTCGCCAGATACCCGAAGCTGTTTTCGCCGGTCTCAATGCCGTAATAGGCGCAGACGGCGAAGGAAATGCTCTCCGCCTGAATCTCCTCGGCGGCGCGGGAGAGCTTTGCCTTTTCCGGGTACTGTGCGTGCAAAAACTCCTTCACGGTCTGCTCGCCGCCTGTGAAGTTCAGCCCGTCCTCGCCCAGATACAGAAAGCCCTGCTCCGGCAGCTCAATGGGTGCTGCTGTGATGACGGTTGCCGCGTGGTTCACCACAACGTGCTCCTGAATGGTCACGGGCAGCCCCGGATCGTAATCCGAGCCGCGCAGGTCATATACATACAAGCCCTCCGGCAGCTTATCCCGGTCGATGCGCCCGTTTGAAAACAGCGCAGGCTTGCCGAACAGCTCGACCGCCTGATATTTTTCCCCGATTTCGTCCTTATTGTGGAGCTTGGAGTGGGCGATCTCATGGACGGCGGCGCAGACCGTCTGTACCTCGCTCATACCTTCGCGGACAGCAATGCGCTGTTTGTCCACGGAGAAGTATCCGTCCATATTCTCCGCCAGCTTCTCAAAGCAGATGGGTACGGGTGCGCTGCGGCGCAGAGCTTCCATAAACACCCCGTAATTCTGCACGTCCCCCGTAAGGTTCGCCGCCAGCTTCGGCAGGGGCTTGCCTGCGGTCTGCTGCACGTCGAATACCACCACGGGCTTGTACATGGGAATCTGCACCGTCTTTTCCTCCGTGATAATATCGCCGTTCTCGTCCCGCAGGGGAAGTTTGGTGTCGGGGTCTAACTTCTGCTGCTCGATTTTCTTCTTGAAGGGCGTGGGGGCGATGATTTTAATGCCCTTTTCGCCCTTTTTGACGCTTCTTCCGAACTGATCGCGCCATTTGTTGAAGCCGGCCACATGGGTGGCGTCGGGGCGCTGCATATAGATGAGCATGGTGTTGTTGACGCTGTACTTGTGAAAGCGGCTCATGGTGGTAAGGTACTGCCTGTATCTGTCGCTCTCAAACAGCTCCTTTATGCCCGTCTCGATGCTGTCGGTGATGTCTTTGAGCCGTTCCTTGTTGGTCTGTTTTTCAGCCATTTCATGCATACCTCCTTTGAATCATGGTAAAAACAGCGGCTCCCGCAGGGGAACGAAACGCCCGTGCGGGAGCCTGCGAGGGTCACTTGGTGAAGTCCAGCTTATAGGAGGAACGCGCGCCGTCGTCCTCCAGCACGATGAATGCGTCGTAGGTCTTGCCGGTTTTCTCGGAGTAGATACCGCTGGCGTAGGCGCGACCCTGCGTCAGAAGCGAGGAAGCCATCTTCTTTGTCAGGCTGATCTTCTTGGCGGCAAGGAAGCGGTTGTCCCGCCACAGCCCGAACTTGCAGCTCCGTCTCTCGCAGAAATAGCCGTTTTTGCTCTCCGTGACCTCTGCGCCGCAGCGGGGGCATTTGCCCACAACGGGTCTGCCGGAGGGGAACAGCACCTCCGCGCCGTCCACAGGCGCAGCGTCCCGAACCAGCGCTGCGACCATATCGCAGATGCCTGCGAGGAACTCGTCCGCGCCCAGCTCGCCGCACTCGATCTCCTTGAGGCGGTGCTCCCATTCGGCGGTGAGCAGCGGGGACTGGAGCTGTTCGGGCAGCACGGTAATGAGGGACACGCCCGCCTCGGTGGGAACGAGGCGTACAGATTTCTTCGCCTTTCTGCGCTCCGCAAAGCCCGTGGCCACCAGCTTTTCAATGACAGCCGCCCGGGTCGCGGGGGTTCCCAGCCCGCGCCGCTCCGCATCCTCCGGCATATCCTCCTTGCCCGCCGTCTCCATAGCCGACAGAAGCGTATCCTCGGTGAAGTGTTTGGGCGGGGTCGTTTTTCCCTCTTTGACCGCGCAGGAGGAAACGGGAAGCGACTGTCCCTCGGAAAGCTCCGGGAGGGTGGTGTTGTCCTGCTTGCCCTTTTCCGTGTATGCCCTCCAACCCATATTAAGGATTGTTTTCCCCTTGGCGGCAAAGGTGTTCCCGCCGCAGGCCAGCCTTGCCTCGGTCTCCAGACAGACGAAGGGTGCGCTGACCGCCATAAGCACCTGACGGGCGGCAAGGCGCAGCAGCTCCCGTTCGCCTGCGGGCAAGGTTTCCAAGTCCGTTTCGCCCGCCGCCATCGTGGGAACGACGGCATGGTGGTCGCTGACCTTTTTGCTGCTGCACACCTGCCCCGAACAGACGGCTGCGGGCGGCTCCGCGCCGCAGACGCCCGCGCAGCACAGCGCCAGCGCGTTTACGCCGCCCTCCATATCGTCGGTGAGGTAGCGGCTGTCGGTGCGGGGGTAGGTGCAGAGCTTCTTTTCATACAGGCTTTGCAGATAATCCAGCGTCTGCTGCGCCGTGTACCCAAGCAAGCGGTTCGCATCCCGCTGGAGCGTGGTCAGGTCGTAGAGCGCCGGGGCTTTCTCTGTCTTTTCCGTCTGCACGACGGAGGTAACAGCGGCGGTTTTGCCGTTGCAGTCCCCGGCAAGCCGCTCCGCCTCCGCCTGCTCCTTCATGCGTTCGCCTGCGGCGGAGAAGCCGTCAAAGTCCAGATGGACGGTGTAAAAGCTCTCCGGCTGAAAGGCATTGATCTCCGCTTCCCGCTGTACCAGCAGCGCAAGCGTGGGCGATACCACGCGCCCCACGTTCAGGGTGCGGTGGTACATCACGGAAAACAGGCGGGTGGCGTTGATGCCCACCAGCCAGTCCGCCTTGCTGCGGCAGAGGGCGGAGGCGTAGAGGTTGTCGTACTCCGCGCCGTCGCGGAGATTGTCAAAACCATGGAGAATCGCCGCATCCTCCATGGAGGAGATCCAGAGCCGCTTTACGCGCTTGCGGCAGTTGTTGAGATTATACGCCGTGCGGAAGATCAGCTCGCCCTCGCGCCCAGCGTCGCAGGCGTTGACCACTTCATACACATCGTCCCTGTGCATGAGGGTGCGCAGGGTGTTCATCTGCTTCTGCTTGTCCCGTGCCACGGTGTACTGCCAGCTATCCGGCAGGATGGGCAAGTCCTCCCTTCGCCATTTGCCGTACTTTTCATCGTAGGCGTCCGCATCCGAAAGCTCCGCAAGATGCCCGAAGCACCAGGAGACGAGATAGCCGCCGCCCGAAAGAAAGCCGTCCCCGCGTTTGCCTGCGCCAAGAACGGCGGCGATGCTCCTTGCCACGGAGGGCTTTTCACACACAACCAATCGGTATTCGTTCATATTCCTTTATTCCTCCTCATCGTTGATATCGAAATCATCCGGCGCGTCCCAGCCCTTTGCCCGCAGGAACTCCTTGCGCAGGGTGTTGTTCCCGCAGTCCTCGATGGCCTTCTCCACATACAGGTTGCAGTTTGCGTAGCTGTATTCGTCGAAATAGTATTTGAAGTCGTAGTAGATGGATTTGACGGGCTTGGGGGTGCGGAGCAGCGCTTCCGCGTCCCCGCAGCCCGCTTCCACGGCTTTTACGATCTTCTGCCGGATGAAGTATTCAAAGGCTTTCTTGCCGCCCCGGTATCCGGGCTTTTGGGAGAGCGTCTGCCGGATGAAAAGCGCCTGCTCGCGCTTCATGATCTGAATAAGCCGCTCGCGGGGAGACATCTCCATGGGCGATTTTGTGCTGACAGTCTGTGTCACTTTTCTTCATCCTCCCCGGCGTCCGTCTCGTCATCGGCTTCAAACTCGTAATCCTCATCTTCCTCGTCCTCGCCGTAGTCGTAATCGTCCAGGTCGTCCGCCCCACGGGTGTCGGCCTTGGGCTTGCGGAGCTTGAACCAGTACAGCGCACCGCCGCCGCCCAGCAGGAGCAGGAGGACGACCACAATGAGCCCCGCGCCGCCGGTACTCTTTTCGGGCGCGGTCTCCGCAGGCTCGGCGGGCTGTGGCGTGGGTTCCGTCACTTCCTTGCCTGCGCACTCGCTCATATTGGTTCTGCACACCTTGCAGCCCGTGTTGATTTTGCCCACGGCGCATTTGTCCGTGCAGGTGCAGGCGGGGACGATGCTCTCGCCGTCCTTGGTCAGCGCCAGCAGGTCGGCCTCGTCCACAAGATTCAGGAAATGGACGTTCTCATGGCCCTTATCGTCCCGGTCGATGATGAGATAAAAGGTGTTGCCGCCCTTGGTCGTCACGGTGATGAACTGCTTGCCTGCGCCGAAAGCGGAGCCGATATCGTCCATGAGCGTCAGGTTGCCGTCCGGGGTCAGGGGAGCGGAACCTCCGGCAGCGGCGTAATATTGCAGCAGTAGCTCCGGCAGTCCCGCCATATCCGTATCGTTTCCGCTGTTTTCTGTCGGCGCGCTCATGACGTCAAGGTATTTGCCGTATACATAGCCGGTCTGCTCCGGCACGACTACCTTATACCAGCCGTTGCTTTCCTCCAGCACCTTCACCTCCGCGCCGTTGAGCAGATGCCCGATCACGGTGTAATCCGTGCCGGGGCCGGTGCGCAGGTTCAAATAGGTGCGGACGTTGACCACCTTTCCGGCCTGCTCCCGTTTGGCGGGAAGCGTCCAGCTCCGATCCCCGATGGTCACGGTATGGCTTCCATCCGCGTTTTCGGTCACAATCACGGTCAGGGTCTGTCCGTTTGGGGTCTGCTCATCGGTATTCGTATTCTCCGGCTGTGTGGTTACAGTTGGGCTTTCCATGGTTGGGTCGCCCATTGTTGAATCGACCATATCGCCGCCTGCATAGGCCGTAACGGAAAAGACCGTCATGCAGAGCACGACGGCCAGCGTCACGGCAAAAAATCTCCATTTATTCTTCATCCACAAATTCCTCCGTTTTTCTGTATTCGTCGGGCAGCGCCGCCGTGGGACGCTTTTCCAGCATCGCCATCAGCGCCGCGAGCTGCTCGATGGTCAGCCCGTTCTCGCGGACGATGCCCACAATATCCGTGTTTTCCAGCTTCAGAATCTGCTCGTCCAGGGCTTTGAGCCGTGCGGTCAGCGATGTGAGCTTTTCCGCCAGCTTCTCGCGCTCCTGACGCAGCTTTTCAAGTCGCGGGTTCATAACATCCTCCTTTTTTGCGTTGATATGGTTGTTGTTAAGGTAATCTGCCAAACTGGAGAAAATGGCTTCGCCAGTAGCTTGTGTCGATGGAAGCGTAGTGAATGGGGTCGCCGCAGTGGAGCATCCTGTTATTGCCCACATAGATGCCCACATGGGACGCGCCTGCGGTGTCGTAGGTCTTTTCAAAGAATATCAGGTCGCCCGGACGGGCGCTTTCCGGGGAGACGTAGGCGCACATGCCCCGCAGCCCCTCCGCGCCCAGCCTGCCGAAGCTCCAATGCAGGCCGCAGTTGTTGTAGACATACGAAACGAAGCCGGAGCAGTCGAAGGAGGTGTCCGGCGAGCTGCCGCCCCAGACGTAGGGGTAGCCCAGATACTTCTCCGCTTCCTTGATGATGGCGGCGAACTGCTCGTCCGCCAGCGCTTCCGGGGGTATCTCGTACTTCTCATACTGGGTGTGGTAGTACCGGTTCACATACGGGGAGCCGGGGAACAGGTCGGGGCGGTTGCTCAGCACGCTCATATACACGGCGTACATGGAGAGCTGATCGTGGGACATAATATGCACCGGCACATGGGAGAGGTTGAAATTTTCCAGCTCCACATGGCAGATATAGTAGGTATAGGGAACCTCTACTTCGTACTCGTAGCTTTGCAGATTGCCGTTTTCGTCGGTGTAATAGCCGATATGCGTTTCGGTGCGGTATCTGGTTTCCGTGGCGACGGTTTCCGTTAAGATATACTGCTTTTCAAACAGCGTCTCCAGAATCCCGCCAATTTCGTCAATCGTCCATTCTCCGCCCTTGAGGGCGGTAATCATGGAAATGAGCACATAGGGGTCGTGCTCAATCTCGTCCAGGTCGAAGTGGTACTCGTCATAATCGTGGGTGCTTTCGTAGCTGTTCAGGTATTCCCGCAGCTCGTCCTCCATGGCGCAGTAGGCGGCTTCCGCCGCCAGCATATCCGCATCCTCCAGCGGATAGGTGGAGGCCGCAATGCCGGACGCCCCGCCCTGAAACAGCGTGGAGCAGGAGGAAATGCAGGTCATGAGCAGCAGTATCGCGGCGGCGATACCGCCCGCGATGAGGAAGCCCTTCTTGTGCCGGACAAAAAAGCTGCCGGCCTTTTTGCTTCCCTCGGCGGCGCGCTTTGCCGCCTTTGCGGTGGTCTCGGACGCTTTGACGGTGTTCCTCGCGCCGTTTCCCGCTTTTGCGGCGGCGTATTCCTTTTTAATGGCCTGCTTCTGCCGCCAACGGGAATAGGGGTTGGAAGCCCTGCCGTATTCCTGCTCGTACTGTTTGTTCAGCGCCTTGAGATTGGCTTTGTCTGCGGCGGCTTCCGCCTTGTCCGCTTTGCGGTAGGGCTTTTCCGCATGGGAGCGGTGCGCCGATTCCGCAATGCGCCAGGTGCGCTCCGCCGTCTCGGTCAGGGTGTTCGCCGCCTCCGTGCCGGGGTTGTCGCCGCCCTCCTCCCGGAGCTTGCGGTGGACTGCGCTGCGGACGGTATCCAGCGGCGCTTTCCTTGCGGCGTGCGCCAGCTTGGAGGGCGGACGCTTTTTGTCAACCTCCTCAAAGAAAAGGCGCGTCGTGACCTTGCCGCTCTCACCGTCCACAACGCGCTCCCTGACCTTAACGGTTTTCTTGGGAATTTTCGCTTCGGCCTTTTCCAGCTTAACCGCCGCCCTGTCCGCCTTGCGGACAGCTCGTTCCAGCTCCGGCAGGGCGCGTTCTTCCTCGGTGAAAATCAGCCTTGGCGAGCGTTTTGCCATATTCATCACCTCGATTCTGTGGGGATTGGATCGTCATACGCACGCGGCAAAGACGGCCTGTTCGCTGGCGTCTTTGCCCTCTGCAACCTCACGGGGCTCCCAGACGCGGATTTTCTCCGCGATTTTCAGAAAATGCGCCTTTCCGGCAGGCGTGATGAGGGTGTATTCGCTTTTTGTGCCGTTGGGAAGGTAGAAATCCCTGGTCACAAACAGCGGGTCGTTGCGCTTGCCGGCTCTGACAAATACACGGTCGCTGCGGTGACGGTCTCTGAACACATATCCCTTTTCCAGCAGGTAGCCGATAAATTTCTTCTGCGGAACGCCCAGCTCCTTGGCGGTATAGCGGAGACAGGTCACGCTCTCAACGCCCACAAAGGAATCGTAGTAGCTAGCCTTCGGAGCCAGCCGCGCGTTCTCGGCCTCCGCCTTTTTCAGTGCCTCCCGTGCGGCGTTCGCCTTTGCGTTTTCCGCACGGAGCTTGCCGATATACTCCGAGATCAGCTCGGGGTGCTCATCCATCCGGGTGAGAAGTGCATCCGTCATATACGCGCCGTGCTTGCGGATGGAGGGCAGCACCTCGGCCGTCACCCAGCGCTTGAACTTCTTTGCACGCTCCAGCTTGCTGGAGAGGACAAGAGCGTAAAGGCCGGATTCGTTGATGATAATAACATTCTGCTTTCCGCCGGGGGTCATCATTTCAGTGACCCCTTTGTCCTCATCGTCAACGTGCTTGGAAACAGCATTATTCAGAGACTTCCCCTTGCCATAGCCCAACGCCATCGCAACGTCTCTGCCCACGAACCACGGTTCGCCGTTCATGCGCAGGGAGCGCAGTTCACCGAACTCCGGGTTTTCAAAGATCATCAGATTGTTATTCATATTCGCACATCCTTTCTCGTCTCTATTCTGACTGCACCTGCTCCGAGAGCTTGGTCGTGATGATTTTATACAGCTCCGTATCCTTGGGGAAGCGGTCTACGAAGGGCAGGATCACGCTGCCGTAGAACAAAAGCCCCTCGCCCTCGGCGGATTGGGTCACATACGAGAGTTGATGGGGCGAGATGTTGAGCTGCTTCGCCAGAATCTGCCGGTCGCCGGAAGCCTGGTTAAGCATATACACATAGTCGGAGTTTTCAAAGATGTTCTCCACCTCGCGGCTGGAGAGCAGGTCTTTGACGTTCTGGGTGATGCCCGTGGGAACGCCGCCCCACTTGCGGAATCGCTTCCATATCTCCACCGTATACGCGGCGGTCTGCTCCTCCTTCAGAAGAAGGTGCATTTCGTCGATATAGTAGCGGGTGGACTTGCGCTGCTCCCGGTTGATCGTGACGCGGTTCCACACCGCATCCTGCACCACCAGCATCCCGATCTTTTTGAGCTGCTTTCCCAGCTCCTTGATATCGAAGCTGACCACGCGGTTTTCAATATTCACGTTGCTGCGGTGGTTGAACACGTTGAGGGAGCCGGTGACGTAGATTTCCAGCGCCGTGGCGATATACTGCGCTTCCTTTTCGTCCTGCCTGCGAAGCTCGTTGTACAAGTCCTCCAAAATCGGCATCTTCTCCGGGCGTGGGTCGCTCAGGTATTCGCGGTAGACAGAGCGCACACAGCGGTCGATGATGGTCTTTTCCACCGGCATGAGGCCGTCCTTGCCGCCCACAATCAGCTCGCACAGGGACAAGATGAAGTCGGATTTCAGGCTCAGCGGGTTTTCATCGTCGCTGTAATTCAGGTTCAAATCCATGGGGTTCAGGTAGTCGGTGGAGGTGGGCGAGATCTTCACCACCTGCCCGTGCAGGTGCTCCACCAGCGGGCCGTACTCCGCCTCCGGGTCGCAGATGATGATATCGTCGTTTGTGACGAGGAACACGTTGGCGATCTCACGCTTGGCGGAGAAGGACTTGCCGCTTCCGGGCGTGCCCAAGATCAGCCCGTTCGGATTCTTCAGGAGCTTTCTGTCTACCATGATGAGGTTGTTGGAAAGGGCGTTCAGCCCGCAGTACAGGGCTTCCTTGCCGTCCTGAAACAGCTCCTGGGTGGTGAACGGCACGAAGATCGCCACGCTGGAGGTGGTCAGCCCCCGCTGGATCTCGATCTGGTTCAGCCCCAAGGGGAGGCTGCTCATGAAGCCCTCCTCCTGCTGGAAGTCCAGCCGCGTGAGCTGGCAGTTGTACTTCTGGGCGATGGAGCCCGCCTGAAAGACGTTGTTGCCGAGGCGCTGTCTGTTGTCCGCCACGTTCACCACAAGGAAGGTCAAAAGGAACATGCGCTCGTTGCGGCTTTGCAGCTCCTGCAAGAGCTTTTTCGCCTCCGTGCCGTAGGTGGCAAGGTCGGAGGGGATAATATCCATATCGTAGCCGGAGCGCACAGCCTTTTTCTGCTCCTCAATGGTCATCTTCTGCAAGTCGGTGATCTTGCGCTTGATGGTCTTGATGGCCTTCACCTGATCCACGGACCGGACGTGCATACTGACGATAAGGGAGCTTTCCATATCCAGGAAGTCCGCCAGCATCCGGTCGTTGAGCTCCGGCGCTAAAATCTGCAAGAAGGATACGCAGCCGGTCTTGCTGCCCACGCCGAAGCTGCTGCCGGTCTTGAACTCGAAGGCGCTGGGCGCGATGAAGTCCTTCACCGACAGCCCGGAGGGAGCCAGCCAGTCCCACGAAAAGCGGAAGGGCTGCGGCTCGTCCATGTGGAGCATCCCGTGCAGCAGGCGCAGGCGCTCCATTCCGTTCAGGCTCTCCGCCGTCACGCCCAGACGGCGGAAGTTGTTGAGGATATCCGTCTCGATGCGCTCCAATCGGGGCTTTGCCGCTTTCAGGCTGTCCGCCTCCACGCCAAAGGTCAGGTACTTGGTCTTGATAAGCCCGTTGTTGCCTCTGGCGAGCTGGCTTTGCAGCATCCCGGTGTACTCGGTGCGGAGCTTGTCGAAGCAGTCGCCCTGCAAGGGGATGGCGATGCGCCGGGCGTAGGTATCCCGCGTGGCGGAGAGGTTGATGAAGGAGAGCTGGAAGCGGATGGAGGAATCAAAATAGTTGAGGAAGTCGCACCAGCCGTCGAAAATGGCGGTCTTGTCCTCGTTCTGGTTGAGCTGGTAGTTGATATCCTGAAACTGCACGGTTTTCGTGTAGTAATTGTCCGTCACGCGGCACACGCCGTCAGGGTACATCCGCTGAAAGGGGATGCTGTCCTGGGCGGACTTCTTTCGCTTATCCTGACGCTTGGCTCTTGCAATCGCCGCGTCGATCTGCTTTCGCTCGGCTCGTGTGAGCTTTCTTGCGGGGGTTTTGTTTGTGGACAATCGCGTAGACCTCCTTATCCAAATTATCCTGCCGGTTCAGCAGGTCGTAGAAATTGTTCGTCCTGTACGGGCGCTGCTTGGGACGCAGGAAGCACACCTGCACGATGTTGCGGATGAGCTTCTCCGGCGGCTGACCGTTCTTTTCGTACATGGCCAGCAGGAAGAAGGGCAGCATGACCAGCATCATGCAAAGAGCCGCCGCGCTGCTGCCGATATGGCCCTTGAGCAGAAAGAAAAGCGGTACGCCGATGAGCGCGCCGCCGCCAAAGCACAGAATCTGCCGTTTTGTTAAATTGAACATGACCTTGGTTTTCACCGCATTCAAGTCCTTGGGTACGGGAACGTATGCCAAATTTCATCACCTCCGTCAGTGGGCGTGGAACAGGCTCCTGGCAAGGGAGCTTGTCTTAAACAGCGTGAAGCACAGCAGCACCGTATACCCCATGCACGTCCATATGGCCGCCGAGACGCTGCTCTCCACCACGATGTTCTGGATCAGCACCGCGTAGATCGCCACGCAGACGATGATGAGGAAGCCCTGAAAGCCCAGCGCCAGCAGGCTTCTGAGGTAATTCTGGCCCATCTGCCCCCATTCCCGGTTGGCCATGGTCGCCATGGGGATGGGCGCGATGGAGGTCACGCAGTAGATCTCGATCATTCTGCCGTAGCAGATGATGAAGATGCAGATGGTCAGCGCCCACATGGAAAGATGCACGACCACGGACTCCAGCCACAGCCCCAGCAGCGACCAGACCTCCATTTCCGCAAGCGCAGCTTCAAATCCCGCGATATGCTCGTTAAACGTCAGAGACGTGTCCGATATGATGATGCCCGACGCGCTGTTGACAACGCTCTGAGCCGCTTCGAACACGCCCATGACGATGTTCCATGTGTTGGTGACGATGAGCACGGCGCAGGCGGTCTTGAATATCCACTTGAAGAACATCCATGTGTCCACGTCGTGCATATTGTTCTTTTCCGTAATGAGCTGAATCAGCTCCAGCGTCATGACAAATGCCAGGATCACGCCCGCGATGGGCAAAATCACATTGTCCGACAGCGTTCGGATCATGCCGTAGACGCCGCTGTTCCAGCCCTGGGGCGTAGCGCCCACCTGTCCGGCGATGCCCGCCACGCGGCTGTTCACGTTGTCAAACAGTCCGTTCACGTTGTCCATGATGCCGCTGACCAGCAGCTCCTTCAGCCATTCGGTGAATTTCTGCCATATCAAATCCAATGGGCTTTACCCTCCTTTCCCGCAGCGCCCGCCCCGAGGGGCGGACGCCGCGAAGGATTTATGCGGGCGATTAACCGAACAGGCCCTTGAGTAGGGGTACGAGGATGACGCCGATGAGCGCCACGCCGCCGCCCGCCATGAGCTGCTTCATGCCCTGCGATTTAGCGCCGGGGTTGTCGTTTCCGTAGCCTTCCAGCAGGTTAATGGCTCCCCAGATGCCGAGGCCTGCGCCAAGGGCAATAACCAAAGTTTGGAGAACACCGACAGCAGAGTTGAAAAATTCCATATTTGTGTTGCCGGAATCATTGGGTGTTGGTGGTGTTGAAATCTCGCGGATACAGCAGGAGCCGGAGCGAAAGCTGCGATGCAGCCCCGATTCCGGCTTCTCCTTTCAAATTTTCGTTCGTGGATTCGTTCCGACCCTGCAAGCGAGGAGGCGTCTTTTCTCATCCGTATCTATATGAAAAGCCGCCGCATGAGGGCGGCGGGCTTGTGCGCTCAGACTCGGCCCGCATCGAACACCTCGTAGACCTCATCCGCTTTCGGCACCAGCCTTGTGGAGAGGTATTTCTCGATATCGAAGGCGTTCCTTGGGTTCGCGTCCGACAGATACTTATAATTGGGGTGACGGGTGATGTCGTACTTATCCGAGAGGAAGGGGCGCACGCCCCGAAGCTGCAAGATGCACTTGCCGCCGTCCAGCACCGCCAGCTCGTCTATCGTGGCAAGGTCTTTGCCCAGCTTCTGATAGTTCAGGCTGTGGGACACCTCCCGTCCACGGCTCTCACCGGTGTTGAAGGTGTCGATGGTCTCTTTCCCCAGCGCCTGATTCAGCTCCTTCAGCGTACCGGGCTCCTTGCCGCCTAAGAAGATGGAGCTGTCGCAGTTGCCGATGATGGTGTCGGCGTTGTCCTTGTACAAAGCCTTTAGCTGGCTTTGGGCTTGCAGCACCAGACAGGCGGAGATCTCGCGGCTGCGGATGGTGGCCATGAGCTTTTCCAGATTCGGTATCTGCCCGATGTTGGCGCACTCGTCGATGAGGCAGCGCACATGGACGGGGAGCCTGCCGCCGTACACGTCGTCGGCCTTTTCGCACAGCAGGTTGAATAACTGGCTGTAAATCATGGAGATAAGGAAATTGAAGGTGCTGTCGGTGTCGCTCATGATGAGAAACAGCGCCGTTTTCCGGTCGCCCAGGGTATCCAGCTCCAGCTCGTCGTACATGGTGATCTCCCGCAGCTCCTGGATATCGAAGGGCGCAAGGCGCGCGCCGCAGGAAATATTGATCGACTTAGCTGTCTTGCCCGCCGCTAATTTGTATTTTTTATATTGCCGCACGGCGAAGTGATTCGGCTCCCGGCTTGCCAGCTCCTTGAAGGCCAGATCCACGTTATTCTCAAAGGTCTCATCGTCCTCGCGCACCTCCATGGCGTTGATGAACTCGATGAGCGTGGCGAAGTTCTGTTCCTCCTCGGGGGCTTCGTAGTGGATATACCCGATGAGCGCCGTGTAGAGCAGCGTCTCGGCCTTCTGCCAGAAGTCGTCCCCGGATTTCCCGTCCCCCTTGGTGTTGGCGATGAGGGTCGTGACCAGCTTCAAAATATCCTTCTCACTGTGGATATACGCAAAGGGGTTGTAGTGGTGGGACTTCTTGAAGTTGATGGAATTGAATATCTTCACCTTATAGCCATTACGGAGCATGAGCTTTCCGCACTCCACGGCGATGCTGCCCTTCGGATCGGTGACAACGTATGAACTGTGTAATTGCATGAGATTTGGCTTAATGAAAAACCTCGTCTTGCCGCTGCCGGAGCCGCCCACCACCAGCACGTTTTTGTTTCGCGCCGTCTTGGGGTCTTTGGGACGGTTGGACATCATGAGCCGCTCAGTCTGGGTGAGAATGACGTTGTTCTCAAACTTCGGATCGACGTAAGGGGCGATATCCTCGGGCTTGCCCCAACGGGCAGAGCCGTATTCCAGATTTTTGCGGAATTTCTTGGCGTTTTTGCCCTTGACGTACACGATAAGCCAAATGAGCAGAGCGGCTGCAACGCCCACGCACAGGTCGATGGGGTGGAAGCTGGGTACTAATGAGGAAAAAGCAGTGGCGAATCCCTCCATGAGGTGCAGCGCCTTTCCCGAGAAATCCATGCCGGGGGCAAGCCTCCACGCCTGCCCTAACTTGGTGGCAAAGAGGGCGATAAAGACATACGGGATATTGGGCAGCAGGAACTTCTTGATATTCAGCGGTTTCTTCATATCGTGATGCCCCTGTTCTGGTTTCGGGATTTCCCCGGCGTAATGGCCTGAACCTTCGCCTTGAGTGCTTGCAGATGCGCCAGCACGGAGGGACGGTTCTGCGCTTTGGCGGCGCGTTTAAGCTCATATGCCGTGTATTCCTTGAACGCCGCCGTCAGTGCGTCCGCGTCCCTCGCCTTAAAGAACACAAAGTATTTCGGCGGTGAAACGCTGCGGTCTTTCTTAACGGCAAAATCCACGCCGTATTTCCGGGCTATGCGCTCAAACCCTTTGATATTGCTGTTGGTGATCTCAATGTTGGATACACCCTGATTCTGCCCTATGAGCTGCCTCACCGTCTGCTTGCCGCTGGGCTTTTCCGGCACGGCACGCGCCTTTTCCATGGCTTTGCTCTTCTTTTCGGAAAGATATTTATCCATCCCGGCCTTCAGCTCCCGTGCGGTCAGCTTGACGGCGGAGATGATCAGAGTGACAGTTCTGTTTTCAATTTCTTCCTGCATGAGTTTTTCCTCCTTCCGTTCGCATTGGGAGTGATGGTATCATCGCTCTGTCACCGGAGCGGTCTTGCCCTTGCCCGCAGCCTTGGCGGGCTCGGTGGGGATCGCCATAATCTTGCTGCCCATCTTCAAAAAGGCTTCTGGCTGACGGAACTTTTCCTCGTATTTCTGTTGCAGCTCCTTCGGCAGAGACGCAAAGTTCTCATCCCCCAGACCGCAGAGGAAAAACTTACCGGCCACAATATCGTAGATATCGCCGTCCCCGTCCCGCAGGGCGCGGTTCAGGGGCTTGCCCTCCAGCTTGGCTTCCTCCCCGCAGATCAGCGCCACGGGGTCGTCATATGGGTAAATTGCTTCGATATAGCCGTCCACCGCCTTCTGCAAGGAGGCAAGGTCGGAGCCGATACGCTCCACGCGCGGGTACTGTCCCGGCTCCACCATGAGCACCTCGAGGGTGTCGTTCTGCGCTCTTTCGGCGGATATTTCTTTGCCGTCATTGCTCTCAAACTCCACCTCCACAAAATTGTCCGCATCCAGAATATGATCCCCGGCGTGCCACTGGTCGCTTACCATCTGCTGGGCTTCCTCTTTGGAAGAAGCCTCCACGGACACGGTGAGCTTCAGCGTTTCGGTGATGGTCACGTCAAATTCCTTCATGCGCGCCGCCTCCCTCGTCGGTCTCCTCCGAAAAAAGCGGAAGAAAAAACGCCGCCACTGCCTTGACCACAGCTTCCGCTTCCGCAATGGACAGCTCGGTTTCCTCGCTGCCATCCTCCGTATCGGGTGCATCTTCATATGGGGCTTCGGGGCTTTCCTCAAGGTCGTCGGCATATACGCCGCGTTCGTCGCAGCAGTCGCAGTGGATGTGTACGTCGCCGTAGATGTTGATGGTTACGTTCATGGAAAAACCTGCCTTTCTCAGCGCTCGTTCCGGCGCTGCTGTTTTTTCTGCCACTGCTCCAGCAGCTTGATGATGGTCTGCTGCATTTGCAGGGGCGTGTAGCTTCGGGGAAAGTATTTGCGGAGGGTATCGCTGCTCAGCGTGATGCGCTCCTGTTCCTCCTTCTTTTCCTCGGACATGATGGAGCGCATGGCCTCCTTCGTGCATTTTCCCTCCCGGCTGAGCTTCTTGAGCCGCTGCGCCTGGGAAAGCGAGGGCGTGTTCTGGGAATAGTCCATTGCGTCCAGAAACTGCTTCTGCTCGTCATGGGTGAGGTATGACAGCTCCACGGCGGGGCTGAACGCGATCTCCTTGCTGTCCACCTTTTCTTGAATCTCAGGGACAAGTTCATTGAGACGAACAAACCTTTGTACCTGACTTCGGCTGGCGTTAGCGTCATTCGCTACGATGCTGACAGCCCACGATGACTTCTCCCCAACTTGGGGAGAAGTTGAATCGGTTTGCAGTTCCAGCTTTTTCCCCTGATGCTTCAACGCTTCCAGCTTCATTTTGTACGCCTGCGCCCGTTCCATGGGGCTGATGGTTTCCCGCTGCAAATTGCTGTCCACCATGAGGATCACCGCCTCGTCGTCGTCAAGATTGCGGACGATGGCCGGTATGGTTTTCAGCCCCGCAAGGTCTGCGGCATGGAGCCGCCTGTGTCCGGCTACCATCTCGTATCCGCCCTCCGGTGCGGGGCGGATGATGGCGGGGTTGAGAACGCCCACCTGCATGATGCTGTCGATGGTCTGCTGCATGAGCTCGTCGTCCGTCACCTTGAAGGGGTGGTTCTTGAAGGGACGAATCTCTGAAAGCGGTATCTGCTGTACCTGTTCGTTGGGTTTCTGTTTCGGCACGGTCGCATCACCTCCTGAAAATGCCAAAGCCGCAGGCGATGACCTGCGACTCAGATGAATCCCTCCGACATATCGTGACTCACAAGGCTTCGGTAGTAGTTCCCGATGGTCAGAGGGGCGTTATATAGCGTGGCTAAAAGATACTGGCGCATATTGCGGATGCGGGTGGTGTTTGCCTTCAGCCCGCCCACCACAAAGCGGATGTGCTCGCTGTTCAGCTTCAAAAACTGGCTCCTGACCACCTCGGCGGGCTTATCGTCGCCGGAAATGCGGACGGAGCTTTTCGTCGTACAGACCACATCCACCAGCAGCTCCAGGATCTCTTCCAGCGTGTCCTGCTCGTATGGATAGTCTGTCAGGAGTGCGTCGTAGGCAATGTTCTCCGCGATAAGCTCTCTGTAGCGCTCTCTCAGAGCCGCTTCGGTTCTTTTCGATTCCCGCCCGTGATCCCTCCTGAACGAAGTGAAGGGAAAGGAATCAGTATCACTAAAATCAGTATCATTATTCTCAGTATTATTAGATCGTGATTTTAACGATTTTTGATCCGTGATTTTCACTGCTCCTGAATCGTGATTTTCACGGTTCTGGAATCGTGATTCCGGGGAGGGCGCGGTGCTGCCCGATGCGTTATCCACATCCTTATCCACAAAGTTTTTGACGTAGATGAGGTTGGGCTTGCCCAGCCCCTGCCGCTTGCGCTCGATGAGGCGGCATTTGCTCTCCAGCTCATGCAGCAGCTTTCCGGCCTTCTGGTCGGCGCAGCCCAGGGCGGTCATGACCTCCTCGATGGTGAAGATGATATACACACGTCCTTCTTTATCCAGCCAGCCGTTCTTGCAGCTCAGGCTCATACGGTCAAGGAGCAGACCGTAGAGCACCTTGGCTTCTGCGGAAACGCTTCTGAACCGTTCCTCCGTGAATAGCACCTTGGGGATGCGGTAGAAGGAGAACTGTTCCGCTTCCGCACCGTAGAAATAGTCATACATGGCTTCTGTCACGCTCCTTTGGAAGCCCTGCGGCGCGCATGACCTCTTTGGTACACCATCCGATGCAGGGGGCAGCCCGTCCGTAGGGACAGCCCTCGCACTCCGAAACGGGAGCGGCGCTGTCCGCATCTGCTTCGTAAACTTGTTCTATGCCGTTCCGTCTTTCGGGCTTCTGCGGGACGGGACAGCAGCAGCCGTCCGGGTAGACGCAGCCCTGTATTTTTCCTTTCCGGTACAGGCAGTACCGGCAGTCATATACGTTGTAACCCCACGACTTCCCATATGCTTTCACAATAACACCTCCTTCGCCCGCATCTGGGCATAAAAATAGCGCGCCTGCCGACCCAAGCGCCACTTTGGGTAACAGACGCGCTATGTACTGTTTTCATGATTTTATGTTGTATTGTTTTCTGAACTCTGTGACAAACAGCTTGTACCTGTACGACTGTTGCGGATTACGGCACATTGCCGCTGAAGCTAAATATTTGATAGCACATTCTTTGGGGATAAAATATTTCCCTCCAATCTTAAATGCCTTCATCTTTTTGCTGCTGCACCAGTTTACTACAGAGGTAGATTTGTATCCAGCAAACACGGCAAGCTCCTCAATTGTAATAAGGTCCGCCATCTCCTTCATTTCCGCTTCAAAAAACAGCTCAAACTTTTTCGTCTGCTCAGGAGTCAGCGTTATCCAGCAGCTTGGAGCTATTGTTTTTTTAGCACCTGCTGTCCCAGCGTACCATCCTTCACTGGCCTTGTACTTTTCCGGGCATATTTCCCTCTGACGCAGGTACTCGATCACATCGTCTGTCTTAATGGTATAGCGACGTGTTTTTTTACCCGTGTCCTTGCATGGAATTGCACCGCTTTGAAGCAAATAGAGTGCGGTTGCCTTGCTGATGTGGGCCACCCGATATAGCTGATCCTTGCTCATGGTTTTTGGGTATTGCTTCTTGATCTCTTTGAAATGCGCTTCTAAATTTTTCATGTTCAAACCACCTTTTCATATTGGTCAACGGCAGGTGGTTTCCCATGAAAGTCTGTTCAAAACGCAGTCGTAGGAACTGCGATTTTTTCTTGTTTGGTCTCCCCAGTTCTCCCCTAGTTCTCCCCAAAATGCTCAGTTCTCCCCTAAAAA
>OLXV01000159.1_pt1 | contig 33418 bp, 21 predicted proteins | sample 1673481 | NCBI WGS metagenome assembly OLXV01 (sample SAMEA103958113, study PRJEB25191) | human gut metagenome
AACACTTTTTGTGACTTTGCAAATTTGGGCGTTCCTTTTGGAAAGTTAGATTTATATTTTCCTCTTCCATCTTCTGCATAACCTTCAAAACTGTTTCTCACCTCGCCGGCCGTCTGGTCGGCGTTTTTTGTTGCTTCGGTTTTGTTGTTCTCGACTGCCGCATCAAACGCCTGCACCCACAGATCGCGCATATCCCGCACAAGCGTCTCCTGCTGGGAAAGTGCCCGGCCAATATCTGTAGCCTTGCCGTGCGCGGAGATATAATTGCGTATCGTTTCAAACAGATCGGTAAAGAAATCTACAATTTTCTGTGCGATTCCCCGGTTCCGGTCGGCAAAATCAAACACCGCATTTTTGTCGTCCAGCATGGCCTCGGACGCGTCGCAGACGATCTCTTCGATCGCTTTTGCGCGGTCGGTTTCAAAGCCGTCCAAGCCGTACCGCTCCATATATTCCTGAATCAGCGCCTCGGTGGTGGTCTGGTTTTTCTCTTCCATCCATTTCATTACATAATCCGAATATCGCTCCCATTCAGCGGGCGCGACGTCCTTCATCCAATGGGTCAGCTCATGAAAGGCGGTGGAAACAATGTTTTTGCTTTCCATAGAGATGGTAATAACCGGTTTCCCCTCCGCGTCATATTCCATCTTGCCATAGGTTTTCGCGCCGTCCGATTCGGGAAACGCGTCGGTGATCTGAAAATATACGCCTGTCGCTTTGCCCATGGGAGGTGTGGATTACCGCGGCCTTTCCGGCTTTGCGAAAGAGAGCGGGGGAGAGGTCTCGGTCTTCCGACAACGAGGATAAACAAAGCCGGACGTCGCTTCATCCCTCCCGAACAGCCGCGTTGTCCTCCCGCCGCCGAGGATATGCAAAAATGAAAATGCCCGGCAAAGAGGCCTTCTTTGCCGGGCAGGCGGCCGGAGGAATCAGCCGCCCGAAACAATGCGCTTGCGCAAACTTACCACATCCGATACAGTGAGCAAATTATCTCCGTCCAGATTTCCGGCGGCAAATTCCCATCCGCTCCAGACGCCGGATACAATCCGCTGGCGAAGCGCCACCACATCCGATACGGTCACGGCACCGTCTCCATCCACGTCGCCTGGAGAGAGGCTCATCGCCTCGGTCACATAGCGGCAGATTAGACACTCCTTGTGTCCGCCCTTGCCGTCATGGTTGAGAATCCAGTCGCCGGAGGTGTGCGCCGTCTGCCCCAATACCTCGCCGCAGAGGCACTGGTGCCAGTGTCCGTCGGCACCGCTGTACCAGCCGGCCGCCTCTCCACTGTGCGTGTGGTTGCGCACGGCGGCGGCATATAAGGATACACTGTACCAGTCGGCGTGAATGTCGGTCTGATCCACCAGCAGACGTATCGTAAACTTTTCCGCCTTCTTACAGTTGAACAGCAGCGTCACTTTTTCATAGGGTCTGTAGTCTCCCATACTGTTCCAGAGCTTCTGCGCCAGGATCCGCTGACCTTCTTCATTTAGCACCTCCGCGATGACGCCGGTGCGCACGCTGGAAAGATACAAATCCATCTCGTGCTGCCCCGGCTGAAGGGTACAGCCAAACGCTATGCCTTCGCCGCTCCAGACAATCTCCCGAACCTGATCGCCCGCCTTTTCCGGCGTACCGCCCGTCCAGTTGAAATAGGGAGAGTCCGGATTGGTGTTATCCATATTCTCATGCGACAAGTCGCCCTTGACCGCGGCCGCCGCGCCGGAAAAGGCGCTGTTTTTCACATTCGCTTTTTGAATCAGCTGGCCGGATTTTCCAAGGTAGGCCCAGTCCGCATTTCCGCTTTGTACGAGGTCGATCGTCGAACGCGTGGCAATCGTTTCCACCCCTTTTACCGCGGCGGTCAGCTCGGTAAAGGCGGCGCGCAGAGTCACGTCCCCGTCCGGCATGGAAAAGCGCAGGGGATTCTGAATCGGGTTTTCGAGCGTCAGCTGGCCGCCGACAACCTCCCATCCGGCGAACTGGTACCCCGGCTGCGGAGTGGCCGTAACTACCGCGGTTTCGCCGACATTCTGCACCGCGCCGCCGCGCACCCGGACGGTTCCGTTTTCCCCGGATTCTGCGGACAGGCTGCAAACGGATTTTTGCAGTGTGGCGGCAGCAATCGCCATGCTGTAATTCTCCGGCTCGGTCTTTTTCAAATCCACCAGCATCCGGATAATATATGTCTTTTTCTCGGCCGAATGGAACTGCACCGGCACGACGCGGAACTGCCGCGTCTCTCCCGTATTGCTCCAGAGCTGCGGCGCTTTGGCCGCCACCGACCGGTCCGCATTCAAAATCTCAATGGTTGCTCTTGACCGGATGCCCGAGAGATACAAATCCGCCCTGTAAGCGCCGGCCGGCACAGTGACCGTCATCTCCAGCCCGTCCCTCGCCCAGGAGAAATAGCGTTTCGGCTGGGTCTGTGCCGCGGTCGGCGTACCGTCGCTCCAGGTGAATGCAAAGGGCTGGTTTGCGTTGTGCTCATTTTCCTCCCGCAGGCCGTTTACGCTGATCACAGAGCCGAAGGCGCGCATATCCTCCGACAGATTTTTGCGGTCGCAGTGGATGACATCGTGGCTCGAATCTCCAAAATGGATCCAATCCCTGTACCCGCTTAAATCAATCACAGTGTTCTTGTCGGGATTCTGCATTTTGCTGATAAAGACGCCGCTTTCCACCTTCCATCCGGCATACAGGGTCAGGGAGGCCTCCACGCTGCTTTGCTCAAAATCCCACGGGATGGTCAGCGCGTCGTCCGCGTACCAGCCGGAGAAGCTGTACCCGCTTTGTTCAGGAGCCTTTGGCGGCGAGATTTTTCCGCCCCGCTCGACCGCTTGATTGGGGACGGCGCCGCCGCCCATCGAGTCGAAGGAAACGATGCAGCACTCTATTTTTTGCAGGGTCGCGGCAGCAAGACTCACCCGGGCGTTTGCACCCGAGGCGGCGGGCGTCAGGCGGAGGGTGAAGGTTTCGGGCCTCCCGCAGCCGAGGCGCAGGCTGACCTTCCGGCAGCCGCCCCCTGTGCCGGAGATTGCGGCCTCTTCCAGCTTTTGCCGATCGGCAGTGAAAACCTCCAAAACGGCGCTGCCGGCCACATACAGCTCCAGCTGTGCGTCGCCTTCCAAAGTGACCGAAAATTCGGCGCTGTCGCTCCAGACGCAGGCGCCGCTCCCCGCGGAGGAGGCGGTCGGTACGCCGTTCGTCCACAGGAAACCGGAACCGCGGCTGCCCAGTGTTCCGTTCGCCTTATACTCGCCGGTAAAACGCACTCCCTCCGGCGCCAGAGCCGGGCTGCCTGCACCGGCGCTGCGGTTCAGCTGATCCAACGCGGTAAGGTGCAGCCGCTCGTCACACTTTGTGCCGTCCAGATAAACTGCGTCAAGCCCCACTTCGGCCACCGTGATATTTGCGGTTGTCTCCTTCGCATAATCGACCGGCGTGCTGCCCATTTCAAAGACGATTTCTCCGCCGGCGGTGATGACGTCATGGGTGAACATGGTGCTCTTATACGGCTTGCCGTTGATGGTGATCGACTGGATGTACCGATTCTCATCCGAGAGGTTGTTTGCAATCAGCCGCAGGGTCTTACCGCTGTCCATGCGGATGGTCGTCTCCGGATAGCGCGGGCTTGTGAAATAGTAGAGGTTCTGCCCGGCGTTCGGGAAGAAGCCGATGGAGGAAAAGATGTACCAGGAGCTCATCGCGCCCGAATCGTCGTTGCCCGGCACGCCTTTGAGATTAAACCTCGACCGAAGGAGGGTCACGCTGTCGGTCGTCAGATACGGCTTGCCGGTATAAGCAAACAGATAGGGCGCCAAAAAGGCGGGTTCGTTATCGAAATTGATCCACCCCCGCTCAAGGCCGATCATCAGCCGGCTGCAGAAGGTTTCCTCTCCGCCCATTTTTTCGATCAGCTGCGGAATCGCATGCGGCATAAAGAAGGAGTACGCCCAGGAGGTGCTCTCATAAAAATACTTGCTCCAGGAGCCCTGCCAGTAGCCCGGCCCCCTCATGCCGGAGTCGGAGATCCAGCTTCCGTCCGCCGCCTTCGGCCAGATGAAGCCCGAATACCCGTTGTCCGTAACATCCGGGTTCCAGATGTTCATCCAGTTTTCGCTGCGCTTTAACCACTTGTTATAATTCTCCGTGTCGCCCATGCCCTTTGGCCATCTGCGCCGCACAGTAGTCGTTGTAGGCATACTCCAACGCATAGGAGCAGGTCGAAACACCTACGTCGGAGACATCGCCGGGAATCCAGCCGAGGCGCTTGTAATAAGAGTCGCCCGGCTCATCCTTGCCCCACCCCTGCCAGTCGAGGCGGTAATCCTCTGCATTCTGCCGGATTACTTTATATGCGGCGTTCCAGTTGATTCCCTCAATGCCCTTGAGATATGCCTCTGCAATTACATTGTCGACGTTGTCGCCGCCCTGCTGCTCGATCATGTCCACTCCCGCGACAAAGGAGTCCCGCACGCTTCCGTTTACTCTGGCGCGCGCAATAAAGCTGTTTACGGTTTTGGCAACAATATCCGGGTTGGTGATGGTGTATAGAGGATAAAGGGTTCTCCAGGTGTCCCAGAGCGCAAAATGATCGTCGATCATATCGGCGCTGCCGTACTGCTCAAAATCTCCGGTACGGTCGCGCGGCATGAGGTGCGCGTGGTAAACGGCGGTGTAAAAAAGCTGTTTGTCCGTCTCGGAAATATCTCCGCCAATGACAATTTTATTCAGCTCCTGATTCCACTGCCGCTCGGTCTCTGCCCGGACGGCGTCGTAATCCCAGGCGGGAATCTCCTCCTCCAGCCATTTCTGCGCCTGCTGGACGCTTTTGAAGGAGAAGCCCATTTTCAGCAGAATCTCCTCGCCTGCCGTTGTATCAAAGGTAAGGTAGGCGCCCATGCCTCCCGTGCGGTCGGTGACGTCGACCGGGCCGAGGCTGCTTACGCCCGGTTTTGTGCCGGACGGCGTATATACGCCGGTTGTCTCGGCCGCCTTGTCCACGACCGCATAGAAGTAGAGGCTGTGTCCCTCTCCCCAGCCGCCGGGCATAAAGCCGGGGCCGCGGCCGCCGGCATAATACCCCGACCCGGTGATAACCGTCCGTCCGTCTTTGGTTGTTTCAACCGACAGCTTCACATCGGTGGCGTTGACCTCTGCCAGATTGTGCGCTGCGTCGATCAGGAGGCTGGCCTTTTCCGCCTTTGGATAGGTGAATTTATAGATGGTTGAATGCTCCGCCGGTGTAAAGGCGCAGTCGATGCCGTAGCGCGAAAGGGTCACGCTGTATTCCGAGCAGGCCGCCTTTTCGTTCGCCTTGTCCGAGTCGTGGCTGTCCAGCCGCGTGGAAAGCCCGACCTGGGGCGAGACCAGAAACTGCCCGTATTTGGTTACGCCGGTGCCGCTCACATGTATTTGGGAAAATCCCCGGATTTTGCCGTCGCTCTGATAACCGGTGCATCCGTTTTTCGGATTGGTGTCGGGCGACGGGTTGACCGAAGCGTTGGGGCGCTGCGGGCCGATAACCGTATTGCTGACGCCGTCGGCGCCGATGCGCATGTTGATGTATTTTGTAAGGTTCTGCGCCTCCTGCGGCGCGTCGTATGCGGCGGCACCAAGGATGGGTATGCACATATTGGCCATGCAGATCACTCCCAAAACCGGGCAGAAAATCCTTTTTAAAATCGTTTTTTTAAGTCGGGCTGCTTTGCTCTCTGTTTTCATAATTCCCCCTCCTCTACACTTAAAAGAATACTGGAAGCTTTGAAATAGAACAACAAAAAATTGATATTTATAAGACAAAAATTGTCGGTATACACAACTTCTATCCACATTCTCATGCTCGGCCGCCGCACCCATCCCTCCCAAAACGCGGTTTTAAAATAAAAATTGCGGCTGCCAAAAGCCCGGGCAGAGGCGGCACGCGGCACATCTCTCCGGTTTGCGGGGAATATAAAAACGGCCGTACGATCGTACGGCCGTGCGGAAAATATAGCGCTTCAGGGAAAGGAGGGTCGGCTGTGCCGCCTTTTATTTTGAGCGGAATCGGCTTTTTTGCGCTCCCTTGCCCTTTTTTCTCCCGACATGACAGCGCCCCCTGACGCAGGTTTGTCATACTGCGTCAGGGGGCGCTCTTGCTTTCCTGTTCGTTTTTGCCGCTTTGGTTGGAAGCCTGCGGGGGAGTGAGTGGTCTCCTCCTTTTGCTGCGTTTGCGGAAGGTTTAGCCGATGATGCGCTGGCGAAGCTCAATAACGTCGGAGACGGTGAGCGCGCCCTCGCCGGTCAGATCGGCCGCCGCAATTTCCTTCGGGTCGGTCGTGCCGTTTACGATCAGCTGCCGCAGCGCCACCACGTCGGAGACGGTGAGGCTGCCGCTGTTATCCATGTCGCCGGTCAGCTGCCCGGTGCGCCTGACCTGATACAGCTGCGGCACAGACAGGCTGCCGTCCGCAAATCTGGCACAGATTTCGAGGTTGCTGACGCCGTTTTTCCATACAGTATAGCCGTCAGCCGCCTCCCGCCAGGCGCCGTCGTTCGCGCGTATCAGATAGCCTTCCACTTCCCGGTTGGCGGAGAAGGCCAACCGGATGTCTCCGCTTTGCGTGCCGCGGTCGCCGCAGTCGGAGCTGACGGTCAGCTCGAACGGCTCGGTATAATCCTCCGGCTCGGAGAGCCGACGGACATAGGCGGTGACGAAGGTGTTGTTTCCGCCGCTTTCGTATTTGGTATCCAGCCTGCACCGTACATGCAGAGTGGCCGGGCCGTCGGCGGTATAGCGCACCACGATGTCCTTCAGGACAGGGCCGCTGCGGTTCTCAATCTCGAACCGGTCGACCGTGGCGCCGGTGTCGTCAAAGACCTCCAGCACAGCCTTGGCCTTCCATACCCCCATAAAGATGTGGGCTTCATTTTCTCCGGCGTCGGCGTCGAGGCTGATTTCATAATACCCGTTCTGCTGGTTGTTGTTAAAGCCGCGGCGGGTGTTGACCGCGCTGGGGAAGAGGGCGTCGCCGTCATCCCAGCTGAAGGCGGACAGGCAGTCGTAGAAAATCATCAGGTTTGCGCCGAACTGCGAAAAATGGATCGTGTGATGATCGGTGTTTTTCTTGCCGATGGTTCCGGTTCCCGGAAAACGGCTGGGGCGCGCGGCGTGACCGACGTAAATCCAGTCGGTGCTGTCGGCCGAAAGATTCACTGTAGGCGCGGCCTCCTGCAGCTCGACCGTGCGGGTGACCGTGCGTGCCGCGGCCAGCGCGCCTTTCTCTGAATAGCGGTAGTCGGGCGCGGCCTTTCCGCCGGCCGAGAAAACAGCGCGGACCTCACTCTCTTTGGAGACGTCGGCCGTGAAAGTAACCGTATAAACCCGGCCGTCGGCCGCGCCGCCCTCTACCTCAAACGGGAGGGCGTCCGGGTCAGCCTCCAGAACGGTGAAATCGGCCGCCTTGCCGTCAACCGTAACCGATTGCAGCGCGCCAAGCCCCTCTGCCGCGTGGATGCGCACCGTCCAGCTCCGCTTGGTGAAGGCCTTTTTTCCCTCGAAGCTGCCGTCGGCCGCCCCGATATGCAGAAGCTGGGTGTTGGTTTCGGCGTCAAACGCGGTGGAGAGCGCGGTGGTGCGATACGCCCCCGTCTCATACGCGTTGGAGGTCGTGTCATCCTCGTAAATTACACTCTCCCCCTGCTGGGTGGCGGAGGGGTAGAGGTCGAGGGTCATGTGGCTCCAGTCATACTTGGAGCTGGCGGTGGTCAGGGTCTCATCCGCGAGGGGCACAACCGCGCCGCTGCGGACAAAAACGGGATAATCCTCGATTGCGCAGGCAATCTCATAGGTTGCGGGGCCGAAGTAGCTTTTTCCGCTGTTGAGGTCGATCCACTCTCCCTCCGGAATCCAGACGCTGCGCCGGGAGCCGAAGCCGTCGGCATAGAGCGTCTGCAGCCGCAGCACGGCGCCGCCGCCCGCGTCGTAGTATTCCACGCGGAGGTCATAGGTCTTTCCGGCCTCCAGCACCTTTTCGCCGACCACGCTGTTGACCCCATGGTCGCCCCAGCTGTCGATGACGAGCGCCCCATCGAGATAGAGCCGCGAGCCGTCGTCCGACATGAGCTGCAGCCGGACGTCGGTGTCCGGGGTAAGGGTGGCGGTATATACGGCGCTGAAATTGTCGGCGTTCACACCCTCGGACGGGGCGTTATCCGCCGCCTCAAGCAGGATTTGCCCGATCGTTTCGGTTTTTACGGGAGTGCCGGACATCTCCTTATTATTATAATACCGGACGGTTGCGCCGGGAGTTCCATCCTCCGCCGTCAGCCAGTCGGTCGGGAGAAGGTCGATGTCCTCGACCACCGGGGCGATCAGGATATCCTCTCCAAGCAGGTACTGATCCTCGCGGTTGGCCTCGGCATACGCGGGATAATCAAAGGTCATCTCGCGGAAAATCGGCATGCCGGTGTTGTAGCTCTCGTTCGACAGGGCATAGAAAACCGGCAGCAGCCGATAGCGCATGTTGACATAGTCGCGATAGGCGTTTACCGCATTGTCTCCGTAATACCAGGGCATGCGGCCAATCTCACTGTAGGTGACGTGCGGGCGGAAGATGGGGGAGAACACGCCGAACTGAATCCAGCGGATGTACTCCTCCTCGGTCATGCTGTCCAGCTGGGTCTGATGGGCGCAGAGGTCGGCGCTGGTGTAGGGGATAGCGGCGTCGGTGCCGCGCTTCAGCATGTTGGAGATTTCGCGCAGAATGGTGCCCTGATGCTCCTCATTATCGCCCGTCCACTCGACCGAATAGCGGTGGGCGGCAATGTTGGCCGCGCCGTTGAAGGCACCGTTGTAGATGCCGTCGATGTTGCTCATCATAAGCAGCCGCCGATTGGGATAGACGCTGTGGAACGCGTCGGCATAGACCGCCGCGCCGATGACCTCATGCGTGAAGCCCTCTATCGGCTGGATCGTCGTCCACCAGTTGCGGTCGTACCACCAGGCGTCTACGCCCAGCTTTAAAATATTGGTCAGGTTGGAAAAACGGAAGTTGATTTCGTCGGCGTTCAGCACGTTGTTAGAGACGCCGTTCGTCGTGGTCGGCTCGGGATGGTCGTTGAACATCAGGCCTACACCCTTGCGGTGGGCGAGGTTGATAAACTCCGACATATCGGGGAAGAGGGTGGTGTTGATGTTGTACCCGGTGCCGCCGGAGGAGTCGCGCCAGTCGGTGTCGATCACCAGCATGTCGAGCGGCAGATTCCGGTTATGATAGCTGTCGATCTGCGCCAGCGCGGTCTCGGTATTATAGGCGTACCACCGGCTGTCCCAGGCGCCGAAGGCCTGCAGCGGCAGCGTTTCGCTTTTGCCGGTCAGATCAACAAAGTCCTGCCGCAGCTGGCGGGAGGCCGCCTGCTGCGTTTCGGCATCGGGCATAAAGACATAGAGGTCGTCGGCGTCGTTGGAGAGATCCCATCCGTTGTTGTCGGTCGACTCGGACGGGGTGAAGCCTGCCTCCGACGGGACGACGCGGGGAGTGTCGGCAATTTCAAAAAAGTCGACCGCCACATCCGGGTCGGGCAGAGCAACCTTATTTTCCGGAAGGCCGGTAAACTGCCACGTCCGTCCGCCGTCCCGGAGGATGGAGACCTCCGCAAGGGAGGAGGCGGTTTCGGGCAGCCGGATTTCAAAATTCGAGCAGGTGAGCACGGCTGTCCCGTTGGCGGAGGTCTCTGTGACCGCCGCGCCCGGCCAGTCGGTGCGGTTGACAATGTGGAACGTCTCCCGATCCTCGAAGCCGCCGGGGCCTTTTACCTCCAGTCGGATGAGGGTGGGGGAGAGAATCTGCACGCGGATGTCGCCAAAAACGCCGGTGTAAATCTCCGCCTTGGGGGAGGCTTTTGCCAGGACGGCCGGCATCAGCAGGGACAAGGAGAGCGCGGCCGAAAGCAGTGCACAGAGCAGTTTTCGAAATCGCATGGGGATCCTTCCTTTCTTGACACGGGTGTATCGCGTATGTGTTCGAGCCGATGGGTATTTTTAAAAAACATCCTGTGCTTATTGTACTGCCTGTTTTGGGAAAAATCCAGAGCAGGAACAATCCTTTTGGGGACAAAAACAATCATTTTTTAAAGAAAACGGCTTTTCTTCGACGCAAACAGGGTCAAAATCTGGCACAACTCCTACCGATTTCAACCGGTGGAGAGATGTGCTTCCTCCCGAAAATGCAGCCTCCGGGCCGAATTTTTGCGCGACATACTGGACAAAACGCGCAAAAACTGATACACTGAAAAATACATGAACGATATTGTATCGGTCGATTAAGGAGAAGCGGGTCGGGACATTCTGATCGGCGGCCTTTGCCGATTGGTTCTCCGACCGCTCCCTGTTCATCCGTTTTTGCGGCTTGAAGGAGGCTTTTGCGCATGAAGGAGCATCCCGGCGGGAAATCACCCGTCACACTCAAGGATCTGGCTGCGGCGCTGGGCTACAGCATCAACACGGTATCCCGCGCCCTCCGCGATAAGGAGGATATTGCCCCCGCGACCCGGGAACGCATTCAGCGCACCGCGCGGGAGATGGGGTATATCAACAACACGCTGGCTGCCTCTCTCCGGCTGGGATACACCAACACCATCGCGGTGATTTTGGGGGATGTATCCAACGCGCACTTTGCGATCATGATGAAGGAGATTGAAGCCTATGCCCGGGCGAACGGGTATGTTTCCTTCCTGCTGAATACCGATGAGGATTCCGAGCTGGAGCGCAAGGCGATTCAAACGGCGCTCAACAAAAACGTGGATGGCATTATCTGGTGCCCCGCCCAGTCGGACGGAGAAAATCTCGCCCTGCTGCGGGAGACGGGGATTCCCTTTGTGCTGATCGGCCGCCATTTTGAAGGGGAGGAGGTCAGCTATGTGGTCTGCAACGACGAGCTGGGCGGATATCAGGCGACCGGCTGCCTTCTGGACGCGGGACACCGCGACATTCTGATGATTGGCGGGCCGGCCTATATCTCCAGCGCGCGGGAGCGGCTGGCCGGATACCGCCGCGCCTATGCCGAACGGGGACTTGCGCCCGACCCGGCTCTGATCCGGGAGCTGCCGGTGACCGTCTCCGACTGCGGGGCGCTGCTGGATCAGCTGCATGCAGAAGGGGTTCGCTTCTCGGCCGTGTTTGCGTTCAGCGACATGCTGGCCTGGAGTCTTTGGGCCGATCTGCAGGCGCGCGGTCTGCGCGTGCCGGAGGATTGCTCGATCGTCGGCTTTGACCATATTCAGTCGAGGATGCAGTTTCCCTTTCCGCTGACCACCATCAGCTCTTACAAAGGGCGGATGTCGGTGACTTCGGTGGACGTGCTGATCTCCCTGATGCGGGAGGAGGGAGCCGCTCCACAGCAGATTGTGATTGACACCAAGCTGGTGGAGGGGAGCACGGTTCGCCGGCTGGAGCAGGGATAACCCTCCCTTTTGCGGCAGTTTGATTTACTTATAGTAAAAACAAAGCACGCTTTGTCCGATTGCGTAAGGACAAAGCGTGCTTTTATAATGTCTTAAAATATCCGGAGATTTCCGAAGGCGCCTGTCCGGATCAGCGGTAGGATTCCTCCAAAATGCGGATGATGTCCTCGTCGGACAGGGGCGCCGGATCCACCTCGAAGAGGCCGCCCATCGTCTCCCTCGCGCAGCGGGCATAGTCGGGAATCTGCTCTTTGGTAAGGCCCCACTCGGACATCTTCAGGTTGTCCACGCCGCAGGCCTTTTGCAGCTCGACCAGCGCGTCGACAAAGTCCATCGGGTCGGAGGCGTCCTTTTTGCCCATGGCGCGCGCCATCTCCACCATTCGGTCGTCGCAGGCGTGCGTCTTGGCAAAGTGGGTGTAGTAGGCCCGGCTGATCATAATCAGCCCCGCGCCGTGGGTCAGATTGGGGTGGTAGGCGCTCATCGCATGCTCCATCGAGTGCTCCGAGGTGCAGCCGGAGGTGGATTCCACCATGCCGGAAAGGGTGTTGCCAAGCGCCACGGCCGCCCGTGCGTCAAGGTCTTTTCCATCCTTGACCGCCTTCGGCAGATTGGCGGCAATCAGCTCAATCGCCTTGAGAGAGTAGAGGTCGCTCATGCTGTAGTGGGTGTTGTTGATGTACCCCTCTGTGCTGTGGAAGAGGGCGTCGAAGCCCTGATAAGCGGTCAGCATGGGCGGTACAGTGGTCATCAGCTCGGGATCGACGATCGACAGTACGGGGAAGAGGGCGTCGCAGCCGTAGCCGATTTTTTCATTGGTATCCTCTTTGGTGGTGACGGTCCAGGGGTCAGCCTCGGTTCCGGTGCCGGCGGTGGTGGTGATGGCCACAACCGGAAGCGGCTCTGCGGCCAGCGGCTGTCCTTTCCCGCTGCCGGCCGGGATGTAGTCCCAGTAATCTCCCGGATTGGTCGCCATGACGGCGATCGCCTTGGAGGCGTCAATGCTGCTGCCGCCGCCCAGGCCGACGCAGAAATCGCAGCCTTCCGCCTTGGCCAGAGCCGCACCCTCCATCACGCTGTCCTTGGTGGGGTTGGGCTGGATTTTGTCGTATACCACATGCGAAACTCCGGCAAGGTCAAGCTGCTCCTCCACCCGGGCGAGGTAGCCGTTCGCACGGGTCGATTTGCCGGCCGAAATGACAATCAGCGCTTTTTTGCCCGGCAGCTTCTCTTTATGCAGGTTGGAGAGCTGTCCTTTGCCGAACAGGATTCTGGTCGGGATATAATAGTTGAAATACATAGGATGAAATGCCTCCCTTAAAAAGATCGGATATGCGGCCGAAGCGGGTCTTGCACCGCGGCCGAATAACTTATTATACGCTTCATTTTGAAAAAAGGCAAGTCCGTGCGCCGTTTTGGCCGGAGGTTATTCATACTCCGCCAGCAGCGCGCGGTAAGCGCCCGGAGTCATGCCGGTCACCTGACGGAAAACCCGGCTGAAGGTTTTGGCGTTTTCAAACCCGACGGTATAGGCAATTTCGTAAATCGGGCCGGTTGTGTTGAAAAAGAGGTGCATGGCCCGGCTGATCCGGTACTCGTTCAGATAGGCGTGGAAGGAGATGTCCATGTACCTGCGCCAGAATTTGATGAAATGGTTGGGCGTAATATCCAAAAGTGCGGCCGCCTTCTCGATCGGGATGGACTCGTTATAGTGCAGCTTGACATAGTCGAGGACGACGGCCAGCCGGTCGAGCGCCGACTTGTTCTGATAGAGGCTGGCTTTGGTGTGCTGATCGGCCTCCTCCGGGATTTCGCTGACCAGCAGATTCATCAGCTCGAAAATCCGCGACTGCACAAACAGCCGATGAGAGAGGCCGGCGTTTTCCCCCTCGGTCAGCTCGGTGATCAGCTGGGCGATTTTTCCCCTCGTCTCCTCCGGCCAGGAGAGGCTGGTACGCGGGAGGCTGTCGACCATGTGGTGCAAAGCGGCCGCCTCCCTCGTGTCGAGGAAGGGGCCTTCAATCAGCTCGGGCAGAAACTGCACCACATAGCGCGAGTGGTTGGAGGCGACGATGCCGTGAATATCGCCGGGGCAGGCCATCATGATCCCGCCCTCCGGCAAAAGATAGCTGCGCCCGCCGACCGAAACCTCCATCCGGCCGCGCACAGCCATGACAAACTCATACTCGGCGTGCCAGTGGCTGTAGGTCGGGATGAAATCGTTGACAAAGGCACGAAAGGGAAACTCACGCCTGGTCTCCCCGATCTGCACGCCGGCGCAGTTTCTGGGCATGGGAAAGCCCTCCTTTCTCCCGGCAGAGTCCCGCCGGACGGGCTGCCGGCGTCGGGAATTATCCGTCCTTCAGTATACCAGACGGGGCGCGCCGCCGCAAGGGGATGTCCGTAGGACGGCGTGCGGCGGTAAAAAGAAAGGAAACATTTTTACAATTTTAGAATACAAAAACGGATTGTCCTTTTTGCAGGGATTCGGTATATTGAAATTACCGATTTCGGAAATTTGATGTGTTGGAGGTCTTTTAAAAAATGCACTGCAAACGGATGATCGCTCTGCTTTTGAGCATGTTTTTGACCCTGCCGCTCGGGCTGACCCCGGCCGGTGCAGAAGAAACGCCGCCGGCCGATTATATGAGTCGGCTCTGCACCTCTCCCGACGGGAGCATAGCCCTCTATTTCGGGCTGGAGGACGGAACGCCCCGCTATGCCGTGACCCGCGCGGGGGAGACGGTTATCCTCCCTTCCGCGCTCGGAATTGTGGCGGATGTCGGGGATTTTTCGACCGGAGTCGTTTCGGCAAAGTCCTCTTCCGCGCGTAAAATAACCGACAGCTATACCGTCGCAGTGGCCAAGGAGTCGGTTTATTCCTACACGGGGTACGAGGTGCAGGTGCGCCTGACGGCAGCTTCGGGAAAGACCGGCATTGTGGTGTTCCGCTGCTTTGACAATGGCGTGGCGTACCGCTATGATCTCGGTGCGGCGCAGGTGTCGGGAGAGACCTCCTCCTACACGCTGGCCGGGGACTGGACGGTTTGCCACTCCCGCTGGTGGTCGGTGAATTACGAGACGCTGTATGAAAACAGCCCTGCCTCCGACTTGCCGGGCGATTCCTCCTCGCTTTTCAATATGCCGCTGCTGTATAAGACGGCCGGCGGCTGCTATGTTCTGCTGAGTGAAGCCAATCTGGACGGCAGCTATGCCGGAAGCGGCTTTTCGGCCGCGGCCGTTGGGAAAAACACCCGGCTTTCCTACAGCTTTACGCCCGAGCAGAAGGGTGCGGTCGATTTGTCGAAGGGGGTGACTCCCTGGCGGTTTGCGGTGATCGGCGATCTGGCCGCGATTATGGAAAACCACATGGCGGAGGATCTGAGCGACCCGCCGGATGAGACGATCGATTATACCTTTGTAAAGCCGGGTGCCGTGGCCTGGAGCTGGCTGGATGACGCCTTCTCTGGCTCGCAGCGCGACAAACAGCAGAATCCGGAAGTGATCAAGGCCTATATCGACTTTGCGGTCGAGATGGGCTGGCCCTACTATCTGCTGGATGAGGGGTGGCAGCCGTCCGCCTCCGACGGGAGCAGGTATCTTGGCTATTACGACCATTTTGAGGAGATCGCCGCCTATGCCAAGGCGAAAGGGGTCGGCCTGCTTGTCTGGGTGCACTCGAAAGATCTGAGCACCCCCGAGCGGCGGGCGGCGCGCCTGCCCGACTGGGCGGCCAAGGGAATCGCCGGGATCAAGGTCGACTTTTTCGATAATGAGAATCAGGAGACCCTGCGCCTCTACGACACGATCTATCGCGAGTGCGCCGAACTCGGGCTGGTTATCAACTGCCACGGCGCGAACAAATCGACCGGAGAACTGCGCACCCATCCCAATGTCCTGACCAGAGAGGCCATCCGCGGGCAGGAGTACGGCCCGGTGACCGCCAATGATTTTGTCTATCTCGGATACACGCGGCTGGCGGTCGGCGCGGCCGATATCACCGAGTATCTGATTCCCCGCGGCAGCGAGGTGCGCATGGGCTTTCAGCTGGCGCTGGGCTACATTGTGCCGAACGGCCTGCACACCCTCGCACTCTCCTGCAATGACCCGGAAAAGACGCCCTATGCCTCTCTGCTGAAGGATTTTCCCGCCAGCTTTGAGGAAACCCGCTTCCTCTGTGGAGAGGTGGGCAGCGATCTGACGCTGGCGCGCCGCGCGGGCGGAGAGTGGGTTGTCTCCGGCATGGCCAACCGGGATAAGGAAATTGAGCTGGATTTCTCCTTCTTAAAGGCGGGAGAACGCTATACCGCCGTGCTGTATAACGACGGCGCGACGAATACCGAGCTGACGGTCAGTGCGTCCGAGGTGACGGCCGACACCCGCATGCCGGTGCAGATCAAAAAGGGCGGCGGCTTCCTTCTTCGGCTGCTGCCGGCCGACACCGAGCTGAAAGGGGTCAGCAAGGTGGAGATTCTGACGCCCGACACCCGCATGACGGTGGGGGACAGCATGAACCTTTCGGTCAGATATACCGGCGACGTCGACGCTGTGCCGGCGCTGCGGTACACCTCCTCCAATAGCGGAATCGTCGAGGTGGGGCAGGACGGCGCTTTGCGTGCGGTCAATGCCGGCCGGGCGGAGGTGACCGTCTCCTCCTACTTTGACGATACGGTTTTCGACAAGGTGGAAATTACTGCCGGCCTCCCGCAGCGGGAGGTATCCCCCGACTGGAAGATTCAGAATCCCCGGCCGGAGAATGTTAAGGTCGAAAATGACGGCCGCCTCACCCTCACCATGACCGGCGGCGACCCGGGCGAAAACTCGGGCATCACCAACATCTTCTATCAAACGATTGAGGAGGAGACGTTCACTCTCACGGTCAAAACGACCGGCGGTTTTGACAGCGTTTTTCAGACGGTTGCGCTTTACGCCATGACCGATACGAATAACATGATCGCGGCCATGCGCCGGTATCACGACGGTCTCGGGGTCTCCGGCACCAACAATTGCTTTGAGGCGCTGCGGTACGAAGGCGGCTATCAGGAGCCGGCTGTGGCGGATACGCAAAAGGACGCGCCGGCCTGGCTGCGGCTGGAGAAGCGGGCGGATGGATTTACGGCCTATTACAGCTACGACGGCGTGCAGTTTGAAAAAATCGCCGACGGTACGCTTCCTGCCTCCTTCGCGGGGGCAAAAGGCCTGAAGATCGGCGTTTATGTCACCAGCGGCGTGGGTACGAGCAATACGTCGGCGACCCTCTCGGATATCTCCTGCACCGTCGGGGAAGAGGAGAGGCTGCTGCCTCTGACCTCGGAAATCGACTACAGCGACCTTTACGGCGATGTCGACGGGGACGGGAAGATCACCGTCTCCGACGTGGTGGCATTGCGGCAGATGGTGATCGACGGGCCGAGCGGGTACGATGCCTACAGCTTTATGGCCGGCGATCTTGATGGGGATTATCGGCTGACCGTCTCCGACGTGGTGGAGCTGCGCTCCAAAATTGTCTCGGGCAGTTGATTTGACCCGGAGCAAAAGGACAAAAACTTAAAAAAGCGCCGCATGCGAGTCCGACTCGCATGCGGCGCTTGTCCTTTGCAGGGGAAGCTTTTCTCAGGGCATCGGGTTTCGGGCGGCGGCACTCCACCGCGTGTTGTAGAAAAAGAGGAGCACCGCGCTGCCGATGATGACGGCATAGCCGGCGAAGCTGAGCGCGTCGGGCACCTGCCCGAAAATCAGGAATCCCAGCAGGGCGGAAAAGGGGATCTGCGCGTAATCGAAAACCGAAATCTCCTTCGCCGGGGCGCGGCAGTAGGCGGCCGTGATGGAGAACTGTCCGCCGGTCGCGGCCAGCCCGGCCAGAAGCAGCAGCGCAGTCTGCCTCCCGCTCATCGGGACGTACCCGGCGATCAGGAAGGGCAGAGTCACCGCGCAGGAGAACAGAGAGAAGGAAAAAACGATGAAGGGACCGCGCACGCCAAGCTCGCCGAGCTTCCGCACCATGGTATAGGCCGCGCCGGCGCCGATCCCTCCGCAAAGGCCGATCAGCGCGGGCAAAAGCTCGGCGTTGGAGAAGCAGGGGCGAACGACCAGCACACTTCCGGCAAGGGCGGCCGCGACCATCCCGGCTTGGAAAGGGGTCACCCGCTCTTTCAGCAGGAAAAAGCTGAACAAAACCGCAAAGAAGGGGGACATCTTATTGAGCATGGAGGCGTCGGCCAGCACGAGGTGATCAACGGCATAAAAATTGCAAAGCAGCCCGACGGTGCCAAAGGCCGCCCGCATGAAAAGGTATTTCCACGCGCCGCGGTGCATGCCGGTGCCGGCCTTCCTCTGCCGCAGGAGGATGACGGTCGCCACGCCCAGCGCGACAAAGTTGCGGAAAAAGCTTTTCTGAATCGAGGGGAGGTCGCCCGACAGCCGCACAAAGAGGCTCATCAGAGCGAAGCAGAAGGCGGACAGCAGGATGTAGAGGATTGCAAGATATTTTTTCTTCATCAAATCAGCCTTTCGGTGGGGAGAGTTCGGCTTTTTTCGGCAAAGGGGAAAAGCGGTTTTCTCTCCATTGCTTTGGGAAAGGGGAAGGAAATACGCCCTGTCCGCTGTGATCTGGCAGCGGACAGGGCGTATGGTCGTCAGATGGAGGCAGGGCGGCGGGTGAGCCTCCTTCGGCCGCGGCGGCCTTACGCCTTGAGCGGCGACTTGCGGAAGAAGAGTACGCCCAGCGTCCCCGGCCCACAGTGGGAGGAGACGGTGCAGCCGGCGCGCGTTTCGATGATCTCGTCAAACGGAAGAATCGAACGGATTTTGTCGGTCACGCGTGCGACGGTTGCGGCGTCGCAGCCGGTGTGGGTGATGAAAATCCGGCTGGTATCAATGTCCGCCGGGTCGTGGAGCTGATCCGCCGTGTACTCGACCAGCACGTCGCCCAGCTTGCCGCGGTATTTTCTGGCGACGCCCATCGCGCCGCCTCTGACCTCGATGCAGGGCTTGAGCTTCAGCAGATTGGCGCCGAATTTCGCCACCGCCGAGCAGCGTCCGCCCTTATGCAGGTATTCCAGTGTGTCCACGATGAAGGAGGCGTCCACATAATCGGTCAGGTCGGAGATTTTAGCCGCGATCTCGCCCGCCTCCATCCCGGCGGCCGCCATCTCGGCTGCGCGGAGAACCAGCAGCCCTGACCCGGTTGAGAGGTTTTTGGAGTCGATCACATACACGTTGGACAGCTCGGCCGCGGCCAGCCTCGCATTATTGTACGCGGTCGACATCGAAGCGCTGATGGTAAAATGTATGATGGCATGATCCCCCTCCAGAAGGGGGGTGAAAAAGTCGATGAAATTCTGCACATTCGGTGCGGTTGTGGTGGGAAGGAGGCCGGTCGCCTCGGTATAATCGAAGAGGTCGTCCGGGGTGACCTCAATCCCGTCGGCCAGCGGCCGGTCGTGCATGACGATAAAAAGGGGATTGACCCGGATGTCATATTTCTCCACCAGCTCGGGGGAGAGGTCGCAGGTGCTGTCGCAGGTAATGCGGACTTTTTGATTGGCCATTGGAATATCATCCTTTCGATTTGTGCTCCTCTGAGCTGTTTGCCCGGCTATAGAAAAAATCGGCAGCCGGGCGGCCGCATGTTTTCTTTATAGTCTTTATAGACAGTATAGCATGAATTGCGCGGCTTCTCAAGCCTCGGGAGGCGCTATTCCTCAAATGCCAGCGCCGCCGCGAGGTCGCTCTCGATAGCGGTTTTCAGCGCCTCCAGAGAGGAGAAGCGGGTCTCCGGCCGGGTGAACTGCCGCAGACGGAGGGAGATTTCCTCCCCGTACAGATCGCCCTGAAAGCCGACGATGAAGGTTTCAAACTGCGGATGGGCAATCTGATAGGTCGGGCGGATTCCGATGTTTGTTACCGCCCGGTACCATTTGCCTTCCAGCAGCACCTCCGAAACATAGACGCCGAAGCGCGGCCGCGCCAGCTCGGGCGGCAGCAGCTGATTGATGGTCGGAAAGCCGATGGTGCGGCCGCGATGGTCGCCGTTCTCCACCCGGAGGGAGTAGATCAGCGGCCGGCCGAGCAGCCGCTCCGCCTCCGGAATGTCGCCCTGCTCGATGCAGGTGCGGATCCGGCTTGAGGAGACGGGCGCGCCGTCCAGCTCCACCTTCTCGGCTGCCGCAAACCGGATGCCGTCCGCGCGGCAGAGAGCGGAAAGCGTTTCGGTATCTCCCGCGCCCCGGTTTCCAAACCGGAAGTTATAGCCGCAGCAGAGCATGCCGATCGGCAGCGCGTCGGTCAGCCGATGGAAAAACACCTCCGGCGACAGGGTCTGAACCGCTTTAAAATCCACCCGGATGATTTCCTGCATGCCCTCGGCGCGAAGCGCCGCCTCCCGCTGCGCCTCGGTCAGGATCAGGCCGGGTGCCGCGCCGCACAAAACGGTGCGCGGATGCGGGGTGAAAAAGAGGGCGGCGGGACGAAGGCCACAGGCATTCTCCCGCGCGAGGGAGAGCACCGCCCGATGCCCGAGGTGCACCCCGTCAAAGGTGCCGAGCGCCAGCGCGAGCGGGGCGCTCCGATCTACTTCATCGATAAACAAACCGTTCTGCCTCCCACAATACAGCGTATGGCCAGGATGTCCTTTTCGGCCTGCACTTCCCCCATGCCGAGGAACCCTCCCGGCGCGTAAACCCGGTAGAGGCGGCCGTCCTGCGGCGCTTCGGGCAGCTTCAGCCGCTCGAGAGAGAGGCCGCCGCCGTTGCAGAAGCGCAGCCCCTGCGCCGGCGTTACAGCCACCATCGGGTAGCTTTCTACCGCCCGGTCGGCCGGCAGAAGGAAGGGGGAGACTCCCTCTGCCTCCAGCCGGGAGAGGGGAACGCAGTCCTCGACCGAAAAGCCGGCCGTCATGGTGCGGCGCAGGGCGGTCAGCACCGCGCCGCAGCCGAGCGCCCGGCCGATATCGTCAACCAGACTGCGGATATACGTCCCCTTGGAGCAGAGGACGTCGATTTCATATTCATCCGGTCCGACCTGCCCCAGCAGATCGAGCGCCTTGATCTCCACCCGGCGGGCGGGACGCGCAACCTCCACCCCCTCACGGGCGAGGTCGTAGAGCCGACGGCCGTTCTGCTTCAGTGCGGAGTACATGGGCGGCACCTGGTCGATTTCGCCGATAAAGCCTTCGGCCGCGCGGCGCAGGGCGTCGGCGTCGGCCAAAACCGGCGCGGTGGAGGTCACCTGGCCGGTGGAGTCCAGCGTGTCGGTGGTGACGCCCAGCCGCAGCCGGGCGGTATAGCGCTTCTCAGCGGTGAGTAAAAGATTGGACAGGCGGGTGGCCTGTCCAAGCAATACCGGCAACACCCCCGTCGCCATAGGGTCGAGGGTGCCGGTGTGTCCGATTCGTTTTTCGCCGCTTAAAAAGCGAACGGTTGCCACCGCTTTGAATGAGCTAATGCCGGTGGGCTTGTCAAGCAGAACAAGTCCTTCCATACTTAAAATACTCCTTCTATCACCGAAAGTAAGCGCTCCATCACCGCTTCGATCGGACCGTCCAGCTCGCAGCCGGCGGCGCGGACATGGCCGCCGCCTCCCAGTTCTTTGCATATGGCGGAGGCGTCGATCGGCTCGACCGTGCGCAGGGAAATTTTGAACCGCCCGTCCGAGCGTTCTCGAACGGTCACGCCGACCCGAACCCCCTCCACCGTTCTGGCCAGAGAGGAGATGCCGTCCATGTCGCTGTCATCGCAGCCCGACTCCGCCCGCATCTGCTTGGTGATGGTCACGACGGCGCACTGTCCGTCGAAAAAGAACCGCATACCGTCGAGGATGCGCCGTTCCAGCTCGATCCGCGCCCGCGTCTTGATACCGAAGAGGACTCGGTTGATCTCCCCCGCGGGGATGCCGGCCTCCATCAAGTCGGCGGCGATCCGGTGGGTCTGGGGCGTGGTGTTGGCGTATTGGAAGCAGCCGGTGTCGGTCGAGAGGCCGACAAACAGCGCCGTGGCGATTGTGGATGTCATCCGAACGCCCAGCGCCTGCAGAAGATGAAATATATTCTCACAGTTGGCGGCGGCATCGGCGTTGAGGCAGAGCCGCTTTGCATACCCGGTGTTGGAGGGGTGGTGATCCACGCACAAATCCACCCGTTCTCCGTAAATTTCGTCCAGATGGCCGAGCAGCTTGCGGTCGGCCACATCGACGGCGACCACCGTCTCCTCCGGAAAATCGCAGGAGAGAAACCCTTCGGTAAGCGGGGCGAATTTTTTCGGGATGTCGTGCGGGCAGCGAATATAGGCCCGCTTGCCAAGCTGCCGCAGCCCCTCGCACAACGCGGCGGCCGAGCCGATGGTGTCTCCATCGGGAAAGGCATGGCAGAGCAGGACAAAGCCTTCCTGTTCCTTTAAGAAGGCGGCGGCTGTTTCAAAGTCGACTTGTACCATCTTGATGTGATCCTTTCGTGCAGGAGGGAAACCCTCCGGCGAAACCTGTTTTGCGAAACCTGTTTTGCGAAACTTTTTAAAAAAGGTCGGAGTATCAGCCGGAAGGAGGAAAAAGAGGGGATAACGCCGCCCTACTTCTCCTCCTCAAAAGAGTCGATGATGCTGGCAATCTGCGCGCTTCTCGCGATCGAGTCGTCGGCGATAAACCGCAGCTCCGGCACCTTCCGCAGCTGGAGGCGGTGCCCCAGCTCGCGGCGGATGAAGCCCGCAGCGTTCTTGAGCCCCTTTACCGAGTCGGCGGTAGCCGCCTCCCCCTCGATTGCGCTGACGTAAACCTTCGCGTAGGAGAGGTCGCCCGAAAGGTCGATCTTCACGATGCTGAGCAGCTCGCTTACCCGGGGATCCTTCACCTCGCGCAGGATGTCGGCCAGCTCGCGCTGGATATCGCCGGTGATCCGGCCCAGCTTAAAACCTGCCATAGTGCTTTGTTCTCCTTTTATAAAACGGGGCGCCGGCAGCTTGGCCGCGCCCCGTGGTCTGCGGGACTAATCCCTGTATTCCTCGGTGACATAGCCTTCGAAGATGTCACCTTCCTTGATGTCGTTGAATTTTTCGAGGCCGATGCCGCACTCATATCCGGCGGCAACCTCCTTCACATCGTCCTTGAACCGGCGGAGAGACTGAATCGCGTCCTCGGCCACTACGATGCCGTCGCGCACCACCCGGATTTTGCAGGCACGGGTGATTTTGCCCTCGGTGACATAGCAGCCGGCGATGGTGCCCACACTCGAGATTTTATAGGTAGTGCGCACTTCGCAGCGGCCGGTATCGACGTCGCGGTATTTGGGGGCGAGCATGCCCTTCATGGCGGCCTCGATCTCCTCAATACAGTCGTAGATCACGCGGTAAAGGCGGATGTCCACGCCGTCCCGCTCGGCCGACAGCTTGGCGGTGGGATCGGGACGGACGTTGAAGCCGACGATGATGGCGCCGGAGGTTCCGGCCAGCATGACGTCCGACTCATTGACTGCGCCGACCGCGCCGTGGATTACCTTGACCTTGACCTCCTCGTTGGAGAGCTTTTCAAGGCTCTGCTTGACCGCCTCGACCGAGCCCTGGACGTCGGCCTTGACGATGATGTTCAGCTCCTTGGTCTCGCCCTGCTCAAGCTGGGCAAAGAGGTTGTCGAGGGTAACCTTGGTCGCAGAGTTGAAAATTTCTTCCTTCTGCTTCTGCTTGCGCTGCTCGACCAGCTCACGGGCCAGCCGCTCGTCAGAAACCGCGTCGAAGGTGTCGCCGGCCTCCGGCACTTCGGCAAGGCCGGTAATCTCCACCGGGACGCTGGGCCCGGCGTGCTCCACCGGAACACCGTTTTCGTTGGTCATGACCCGCACGCGGCCGACCGCCGTACCGGCCACCAGAATGTCGCCGGTGTTCAGGGTGCCGTTCTGTACCAAGAGGGTGGCAACCGGGCCGCGGCCTTTGTCCAGCCGGGCCTCAATCACGGCACCCTTGGCGCGGCGGTCGGGGTTGGCCTTCAGCTCGAGCATGTCGGCGACCAGCAGGATGCTTTCAATCAGCTTGTCGATGCCCTCGTGCGTCTTGGCCGAAACCGGAATGCAGATGATGTCGCCGCCCCATGCCTCCGGCACCAGGGAGTACTCGGTCAACTGCTGCAGCACCCGGTCGGGGTTGGCCTCCGGCTTATCCATTTTGTTGATGGCGACGATGATCTGAACACCGGCCGCCTTTGCGTGGTTGATGGCCTCAATCGTCTGAGGCATGATACCGTCGTCGGCCGCGACGACCAGCACTGCAATATCGGTGACCATGGCGCCCCGCTGCCGCATGGAGGTAAAGGCGGCGTGTCCGGGCGTGTCGAGGAAGGTAACGTCCCGGCCGTTTTGCCGCACCTGATAGGCGCCGATGTGCTGGGTGATGCCGCCCGCCTCGGTATCCGTAACGCTCGAGTTGCGGATGGCGTCGAGCAGGGAGGTCTTGCCGTGGTCGACGTGTCCCATGACAACGACGACCGGGCAGCGCTCCTTGAGGTTCTCGGCCGTATCCTCGGTGTCGTCCATAATCTGATCTTCGATCGTGACAACGACCGCCTTTTCCACCACTGCGCCCATTTCGGTCGCGACGAGGTAGGCGGTATCGTAATCAATGGTTTCGGTGACGTTGGCCATGATGCCCAGCTTCATGAGGTTTTTGATGACCTCGCTTGCGGTTTTCTTCATGGCGGCGGCCAGCTCGCCGACCGTGATCTCATCCCCGATGGTGACCTTGATCGGCGTTTTCTTGATCTTCTCAAGCTGGAGACGGCGGATGCGGTCGGCCTCGGTCTCCCGCTTGACGCCGGCGCCGCGGCCGTAGTCGCGGGACTTCTGCTTGATCTTCTGCTTGCGCTGGAAGTTGTCCTTCATGGTGTTGGCCGGCGCCATACGCTGATATTTTTCGTTGTATTTCTCCATATCCACGTTGGAGGCGCGGGTGTCGACCCGGCGGATTTCGGCCGGCCCGCGGTTGGGCGCGGCGCCCGGCTTCTTCTCCTTCTTCGGAGGGGCGACCCTGACCTCTTCCGCGGCGGGAGCCTTGGCTGCGGCCGGCTTGCCGTCGGCCTTCTCCGCCGGCTTTTCGGCGGCGGCCGCGGCGCGAAGCTGCTCGGCCAGCTCGGCCTGCTTCTTCAAAGCCTCTGCCTTTTCGGCGGCCTTGCGCTCCTCCTCGGCCTTGCGCTTGGCCTCTCCCACGGCGAAGTATTCGTCAAAGCTTTCCACGCTGTTCTTCTGGGTGAAAAAGTCGAACAGGATATCCAGCTCGTTTTCCTCCAGCGCGGTCTGGCGCTTTTTCGGCTGGTCGAGGTATTTGTTCAAAACCTCCAGCACCTCGTTCGCCGACAGGCCGAGATCCTTGGCTACCTCGTTCACACGGTATTTAATCATCATAAGCAAATTCCTCCCCGTTATCGCGGCAGCGCGCGAGCACCGCCTCAGCCAACCCTTTGTCATCCACCGATAGGATACCGGCCTTCGAGCCGATGGCATGGGATACGGCAAATATGTCCTGCTGGATTCTGCGTATTGGGATATCCGTCTCTCTCGCGGCGTAGCGCAGCTCCTTCTCGCTTTTTGGCGAGATGTCGCCGGCCACAATCACAAGGTGGGATTTTCGCTTTCGGATGGCGTCGCGCGCCGCCTCCGTCCCGATCGAGAGCTTTCCGGCCTTGCGCGCGATGCCCAGCATTGAAAGAAGGGGGTCATTCGGCATTTTGCAGCTCCCCTTCCAGCCGGTCATAGACCTCATCCGGGATCTGCGCCGAAAATGCGCGCTCCAGCCGCCGGCTTTTTCTGGCCTTCGCCAGGCAGTCGCCGCTGCGGCAGAGGTAGGCGCCTCTCCCTCCGGATTTTCCGGTGGCGTCGATGAAAATCGCGCCCTCTTTATTTTTCACGACGCGGACAAGCTCGCGTTTCGGCTTCATTTCATTGCAGCCGACGCACATGCGCATCGGAATCTTTTTCTGCTGCAAGGTTTGTTCCCCCGCTTTCCCTATCCTTTATACAGGCATAATCAATCAGTATACAGGCATAATCAATCAGGCTTCTTCTTCTCCGTAAAAGCCGCTTTCCGGCCGGATGTCGATCTTCCAGCCGGTCAGCCGGGCGGCAAGGCGGACGTTCTGTCCCTTGTTGCCGATCGCGAGTGAGAGCTGGCTGTCCGGCACGGTGGCACGGCAGGCCTTGGTCTCTCCCTCCTCTATCTCGACCCCGAGCACCTTGGCGGGGGAGAGCGCTTCGCTGATGAAGGCTACGGGATCGTCGGAGTAGCGGACGATGTCGATCTTCTCGCCGCCGAGCTCCTCCACAATCCGGTTGACCCGCGCGCCGCGCTGGCCGATGCAGGCGCCGACCGCGTCGATCTCGCTGTTCTCCGACCAGACGGCCATCTTGGTTCTTGAGCCGGCCTCTCTTGCGATTGCGCGCACCTGAATGGTGCCGTCATAGATTTCGGGCACCTCGTTTTCAAAGAGGCGGCGCACCAGTCCGGCGTGCGTGCGGGAGATCATGACCTTCGGGCCTTTTTCAGTCTCCTTTACATCAATGACGTAAACCTTGACGTGATCCCCTTCGGTCAGTACCTCCTCCGGCATCTGCTCGGTGCGGGGGAGGACGGCCTCATTCTTTCCGATGGTTACGGTTGCGTTGCCGGTCTTGGGATCGATCCGCTGTATCACGGCGGTGACCAGCTCTTTATCATGATCCTTGAACTCCTGCAGAACCTGGCCGCGCTCCGCCTCCCGAATGCCCTGGCGGATGACATGCTTGGCCGTCTGCGCCACGATGCGGCCGAACTGCTTGGTGTCGAGGGGAATGTCCACAAACCCGCCGGCTGCAGCAGCCGGGTCGTATTTGCGCGCCTCCTCCGGCAGAAGGTCGGTGAAGGGATCCTCAATCTCCTCCACAACGTTTTTGCGGAGGTAGACTCGCAGCTCCTGCTTGTCAAGGTCAATGTCGCAGTGCACGACGTCCCGTCCGCCATGATCCTTCTTGGCGGCGACGACGATGGCGCTTTCAATCTTTTCGGCCAGGTATTCCGCCGGGATGCCCTTCTCAGCTTCCATCAGCTTCAGCGCCTCAAAAAATTCCTTGTTCATGATTCATTTTACCTCCAACATGCGTTATAATTCGACCTTTATAATCTCACTTAAAAAATATCGTCGGCCAGTGTGACTTTGGACACGGCCGCCGCGGGAAAGCTGTGCTCTCCGTTTTCATCCTCAATCCGGATGGCTTCCCCAAAGCCGAGCAGGCGGCCGAGGAATTCCTTCTTCCCGTCCTCGGCTTTGTACAGGCGGACGCGGACCTCCTCACCCAGAAAGCGCTCGAAATGCTCCGGCCGGCTCAGCTCCCGGCCGAGACCGGGGGAGGATACCTCAAAATAGTAGGAATCGTCAATGAAGTCGGCTTCGTCCAGGATGGGGTTCATCTCCCGCGACATGTCCTCACAGTCGTTGATGAACACCCCGCCTTCCTTATCAATAAAGATGCGCAGATAGTAGGAGGCCCCCTCCTTCACATATTTGACGTCCCAGATGGAAAGCCCCAGCCGCTTTGCCACCGGCGCGGCCAGCTCCCAGGTTTTTTCGGTAATTTTCATCGATTGGCACAGCCCTTCGCAGTATTTGAAAAATCGTCCGGATAAAAACGAAAGAGCGGGTTGCCCCACTCTTTACCGTTCCACAATATCCAACGCTAAGCATTGTAACACAGCAAACGGGAAAAAGCAAGTATTTTTTTCAAAATCAGGTTAAAATAGGGAGGATACAAGGTTGCAATTCCGGGTCAAAGATGGTAATATAATACATTATAAAATGCGCGAGGTATCGAATCGGTTATTTTCCGCCCGATGGGAAGAGCGGCTTTGGCCGGACCTTTTCGGGCGTTTATAAAGACAGGAGGTTTAGGAGAAAACATGTTTGATGTAAAACAGACCGCTCATCTGGCGGAGCTTTCCAAGCTGAGCTTTACGGAAGAGGAGCTGAACCGCATCACCCGTGAAATGGACGAGATTGTTGCTCTGATGGACACGGTGGCGGACTTTTCGGCCGAGGGCGACGGCTTTGTAAATGACGCAGTCGTTTTTGCCGATCTGCGCAAGGACGAGGTGCAGCCCTCCTTCCCGCGGGAGGAGATTCTGCAAAACGGGAAGGAAAACAACGGCACCGCTTTTATTGTGCCCAAGGTTGTATAGGATTTTGCCCGACGCGTCTTTTTGAACTTGAAATATCAACCGGCGAAAAGTTTTTCGCCGCGGAAAGGACAGAAAATCTATGGAGCTGAACAAAGCAACGGTCGCGGAGCTGTCGGCGTGCCTGCAGAAGCGGGAGCTTTCCTCCGAGGAGCTGACAGCGGCCTACCTCGACCGGATTGAAGCAGTCGACGGCTGTATCGGGAGCTATATCACCGTCTGCCCGGAGCAGGCGAGGGAGGCGGCAAAGGCCGCCGACGCCCGCCTCGCAAAGGGGGAGGGCGGCGCGCTCTGCGGCATTCCGCTGAATATCAAGGATAACATCTGCACGAAAGGGGTCCGCACCACCTGCGGCTCCAAAATGCTGGAGGATTTTGTTCCCCCGTATAACGCCACTGTAATGGAGAAGCTGTCGGCCGCCGGTACGGTCATGCTGGGCAAGGGCAATATGGATGAATTTGCCATGGGCAGCACCTGCCAGACCTCCTATTTCGGCGGGGCGAAGAATCCGTATAATACCGAGCATGTGCCGGGCGGCTCTTCGGGCGGCGGCGCGGCTTCGGTCGCGGCCGGCCTTTGCGCGGCGGCGCTCGGCTCGGATACCGGCGGCTCCATCCGCCAGCCGGCCGCCTTCTGCGGCGTGACCGGGCTGAAGCCCACCTACGGCGCGGTTTCCCGGTACGGACTGGTGGCCTTCGCCTCCTCCCTCGACCAGATCGGGCCGATCGCCCGCTCGGCCGAGGACTGCGCTTTGCTGCTTTCGGCCATCGCGGGTAAGGATTCGAACGACGGCACCATGAAGGCGGCCGAAAACAACTACACCTCCAAAATCGGCGCGTCGCTGAAAGGGATGACCATTGGCCTGCCGAAGGAGTTCTTCGGCGAGGGCTGTGAGGATGAGGTCAAAGCGCTGGTGCTCTCCGCCGCCCGCCGGTATGAGGAGATGGGCTGCACGATCAAGGAGGTTTCCCTCCCCAGTCTGAAATATGCCGTGGCGGCCTACTACCTCATCAGCTCGGCCGAGGCGGCGAGCAACCTCTCCCGCTATGACGGCATCAAGTTCGGCTATCGCTCGCAAAACGGCGATTCGTATGAAGAACTGATCAAAAACACTCGGCGCGAGGGCTTCGGGGCGGAGGTCAAGCGCCGCATCATGTTGGGCAACTATGCTCTGTCGAGCGGCTACTACGACGCCTATTATAAAAAAGCGGTACAGATCCGCGGCCAGCTCCGGGACGAGTATGCCGGAATTTTCGACGCCTGCGACATGATCCTGACGCCGACCGCACCGTCGGCCGCCTATCGGATCGGGCAGCAGGATCAAAGTCCGGTTGAGCTGTATGTCGGCGACATCTGCACCGTGACGGTCAACATCGCCGGCCTGCCGGCCATTTCGACCCCCTGTGGCTACACGGCCGAAGGCCTCCCGGTCGGGATGAGTCTGATCGGCCGCGCGTTTGACGAAGCGACCATCATCGGTGCGGCCGACGCCTTTGAGCGCGGCTTTGAGCGGAAGGAGGCTGCGGTATAATGAACTACACAACCGTAATCGGATTGGAAATCCACGCCGAAATGCTGACAAAATCCAAGGTGTTCTGTACCTGCTCGGCCGCCTTCGGCGGGGAGGAGAACACCCGCGTCTGCCCCCGCTGCTCCGGCCTGCCGGGGACGCTGCCGGTCTTTAACCAGAACGCCGCCGAGCTGGCGGTGCGCGCCGGCCTCGCCCTCGGGTGCGAGATCAACCGGTACAGCGCCTTTGACCGGAAGAACTATTTTTACCCCGACCTGCCCAAGGCCTATCAGATCACCCAGTTTGACAAGCCGATCTGCACAAACGGCAGCGTCGACATCGGAACCAAGGTCATCCGCATCAACCGCATCCATATTGAGGAGGATGCCGGCAAGCTGGTGCACGACGACTTTGAGGGGGTTTCGATGGCCGACTACAACCGCTGCGGCGTCCCGCTGATCGAGATTGTGACCGAGCCCGACCTCTCCTCGGCCGAGGACGCGCGCGCTTTGGTGGAGGAGATTGCCCTCCGCCTGAAGTACGCGGGGGTCTGCGACGCGCGGATGGAGCAGGGCTCCCTGCGCTGCGACGTCAACATTTCCCTGATGCCGGAGGGGGCGACCGAGTTCGGCACAAGAACCGAGATCAAGAACCTCAACTCCCTAAAATCCATCGTCCGCGCGATCGAGTATGAGCGAAGCCGTCAGGCCGAGCTGCTCGACAAGGGCGGACGGGTCATTCAGCAGACCCTGCATTTCAACGAAAATCACGGAACGACCAAGCCCCTCCGCTCGAAGGAGGAGGCACACGACTACCGCTACTTCCCCGAGCCGGACATCCCGCCGGTGCTGCTGGCGGAGGAGGATGTCGCCCGCATCACGGCCGAAATGCCCGAGATGCCGGCCGCACGAAAGGCTCGCTACACCGAGCAGTACGGCCTGCCGGAGGCAGACGCCAACCTCCTCGTGCACGATAAGCCGCTGTCCGACTTTTATGACGCGGCGGTCGCGGTCTACCCGGCCTATAAGCCGATCGCCAACATGGTGATTGTCGAGCTGCTCCGCCGGCTGAACGACGCCGCCATTTCGGCCGAGGCGTTGAAGTTTGCGCCGGACGACCTCGCCACGCTGGTAAAGCTCACCGACGACGGCAAGGTGAGCAAGAACGCCGCGAAGGAGGTTCTGCGCTATCTGTTTGAAGAGGGCGGCCATCCGGAGGAGATTGCCAAGGCCCGCGGCCTGATTATGGAAAATGATACCGGCGCGGTTGACGCCGTGATCGACGAGGTTTTGGCCGAAAATGCCAAGGCGGTCGCCGAGTTTAAAGAGGGCAGCCAGAAGGTCTTTGGCTTTTTGATGGGTCAGTGTGCCAGAAAGCTGGGCAAATCGGCCAACCCGCAGGTTGTCCGCCAGCGGCTGACCGAAAAGCTTCAAAATATCTAATCGGAAGATGAGGGATTGTTGATGAAAAAAATCGACGGAACGCACACCCTGCCGGAGATTGATCTGGACACTGTGAAGGCGCATATCGGGCAGGAAATTTCCTTTTCGGCCTGCGTGCATAAGATAAAGAATATGGGCGGCTTCGCCTTTGTCATGCTCCGCACCGGGCGGTATGTTTTTCAGTCCACCTTTGGTGAGGGGACGAAGGGCGACCTTTCCGATTTGAAGGAAGGCTGCTACATCACCGTGACCGGCACCGTGCGGGAGGAGCCGCGCGCCATCGGCGGGGTGGAGATTGTGCTGGATCATTTCGAGCTGCTCTCCAGACCGAAGGAGGAGTATCCCCTCCACGTCTCGGCAAGGCAGCTCGGCTGCTCGATCGACGCCAACCTGAAATACCGCAGCACCGCGCTGCGCAACCCGCGGGAGCGGGCCATCTTCAAAATCGCGGAGGGCGTCTGCGGCGGCTTCCGGGAGTTTATGATTCAAAACGGCTTTACCGAGATTCACACCCCCAAAATCGTCGCCCACGGCGCCGAGGGCGGTGCGAATATCTTCAAGCTGAAGTATTTTGATAAGGACGTCTACCTCTCCCAGAGTCCGCAGTTTTATAAGCAGACCTGCGTGGCCGTCTTTGACCGCGTGTTCGAGATCGCGCCGGTCTATCGGGCGGAGAAGCACAACTCTCCCCGCCATTTGAATGAGTACATCGGCCTGGATTTTGAGATGGGCTTTATTCAGGATATGTACGACGTGATGGAGATGGAGACCGCCATGCTGCGGCATGTGATGGCCTATCTGGAGAAGAACTATGCCCACGAGCTGAAGATCACCGGCGCCGTTGTGCCGAAGATTGATACCATTCCCTCCCTGACGTTTTTGGAGGCGATCGAGCTTTGCGGCGGCAACACCAAAAAGCACGATCTCGACCCGGCGGATGAGACGAAGGTGTGCGAGCTGGTCAAGGAGAAAACCGGCAGCGAGTTCGTTTTCATCACCCATTTTCCGGCGGCCAAGCGCCCCTTCTATGCCATGGATAACCGGGAGGACAGCCGCGTAGCCGAAAGCTTCGACCTGCTCTTCCGCGGACTGGAGATTACGACCGGCGGTCAGCGTATCCACGACTATGACGAGCAGGTGGCCAAGATGGAGCGGATGAAGCTGAATCCGGCCGATTTCGAGAGCTTTTTGCAGATTCACAAATACGGCATGCCGCCGCACGGCGGTCTCGGCATCGGGCTGGAGCGGGTCGTCATGCAGCTGATCGGCCTGCCGAACGTGCGGTACGCCAGCCTCTTCCCGCGGGACATCACCCATGTCGAGCCGTAAGGCGCAGCCGGACTTTCTTTTTGGCAGAGCGCCGGGGGAGGGGCGGGATGCTCGTCGAGCCTTCGCCGGGGTGCATGATGTCACCACCGGCGGGAAGTGAGCACATTTTCCGGCGGTTACAATCGCTGCCATTGCTTTTGATGAAAGCCTTTCCGCCCCCGAGAAAACCGCACCTGCCCTTGTTCAGTGATGACACAGTTAAATGCAAAAAACCGGGATTTCCCCGCGGCGGCGGGGGAGTCCCGGTTTTTGTTCTGCCATAAAAGATTTTTCACGGCGAAACCTCGCTATGCTGTGCATGGCAATCGGAATTCATGGCGGCAAAAAATACCCGACGCCGGGGGGGATCGCAGCCTTATGCATCGGAGGGCGGTATAGACAACGCAGACCGCTTGCCGTGTGCAAAAGACCGGCTTTTTCGTATCCGGCGGCAGGACAACTGCTCTTCATATTCCCGGAAAGTGTCGCAGATACGATGGGATAACCGCAGCCTGTGCATTCTGACACGTCTTTAACGCCTTATATAAGAGATGCGTACATTCTCTACGCAAAAATGAGACAGGGTGTAATCCGGGACACAGCATGGTGTGAAATCCGACCTCTGTATGTGCGCTGAGGCTTCGGTTTCTATTTGCAGATAACCGCGCACTGAGATTGAGTCGGAAAATGAGGTTTGGACCGAGGGCGATTTTCAGTATGATCTTGTGAGCGGCGCAGCGCGTATCGTGAAATACGCAGGCAGGCGCGGAGACGATGTTGTTGTCACTGTGCCGGAGGTAATCGGCGGTTATACAGTAAAACATATCGGCTCGTACGCTTTTTCAGGTCAGTTTACAGGGGATCAGCCTTCCTACCTGAAAAGAGTTATTCTGCCGGATACGATTGAATCTATAGGGGGTAGTGCTTTTTTTGAAGTAGGCGGCGGAATCAATTTGCCGGCTAACTTAAAATATATTGCGCCTGGTGCATTTTACGGCGCTACCATATATCTTGAGTGCGAGTTTAAGTCGGAATATGATCCTATCCTTGTCTTTCCGGAAAAACTGCAATATATTGGTTATCACGCATTTGCCTGCAGTAGAATTTACGTTCATCCTAAAGTATCCTCAACCGGACAAAGCAGCCAACCGTTTCTTATGTCTGTCACGGAAAGTATGCGGTTTGGTCAGGAAATTGTTTATATAAATCCGGAAGCATTTGTGCCGTTTCAGGTCGACTTTGGAAATGAAATAGAGTATTTGGTGACCTATAAAGGAACGGCGGCGGACGGGTATTTTGATAATTTTGAGCATGATAGCCTCGGTTTTTCTTATTACCGCAAGGGCGACGTAAATCACGACGGCAATATTACGGTATCGGATGTGGTTGCACTTCGGACGGCGATTGTAGATGACGACGAAAAGATTGAATTGGATATAACTGATTTAGATGAAGACGGTGCTGCTACAGTTTCCGATGTAATTGCTTTACGGGATAAAATTGTACAACTTGTGACCTATACCCCCGAATTGGAGAAA
>OLXV01000160.1_pt1 | contig 33369 bp, 26 predicted proteins | sample 1673481 | NCBI WGS metagenome assembly OLXV01 (sample SAMEA103958113, study PRJEB25191) | human gut metagenome
ATACGCTTTTTGCCTTCCTTCTGCTTTTCCAGAAGCTTTTTCTTCCGGGTGATATCGCCGCCGTAGCATTTGGCCAGCACATCCTTGCGCATGGCCTTGACCGTTTCGCGGGCAATGATCTTGCCCCCTACGGCGACCTGCACCGGCACCTCGAAAAGCTGGCGGGGAATGTATTCCTTCAGCTTTTCGGCAATCCGGCGCGCTCTGGCATAGGCGTTGTCGGCGTGCACGATGAAGGAGAGCGCGTCAACCACATCTCCGTTCAGCAGAACATCCAGCTTGACCAGCTTGGAGGGCTGATAGCCCCGGATTTCATAATCGTAGCTGGCGTAGCCGCGCGTCCGGCTTTTCAGCGCGTCGAAGAAGTCGTACACAATCTCATTCACCGGGAGGATGTAGTGAATGTCCACCCGGTCGCCCATGTAATGCATGTCCTTGTACTCTCCCCGGCGCTCCTGGCACAGCTCCATAATCGTGCCGACAAAGTCGCTCGGGCTGAAGATATGCACGTCGGCGACCGGCTCCTCGGCCGAGACGATTGAGGCCGGGTCGGGGTAGTTGGTCGGATTGTCCACCTCGACCGTGCGGCCGTCGTTCAGCCGGAATTTGTAAATCACGCTCGGCGCGGTGGTAATCAGGTCGAGATTATACTCCCGCTCGAGTCGTTCCTGAATAATCTCCATATGCAGAAGGCCGAGAAAACCGCAGCGGAAGCCGAAGCCGAGGGCGTTCGACGTCTCCGGCTCGAAGAGGAGGGAGGCGTCGTTGAGCTGGAGTTTCTCCAGCGCCTCCCGCAGATCGGTGTACTGGGCGCCGTCGGCCGGGTAAATGCCGCAGAAAACCACCGGATTTACCTGCCGGTAGCCGGCCAGCGGCTCGGCCGCCGGATTTTCCGCCAGCGTGATGGTGTCGCCCACCCGTGCCTCGCTCACCGTCTTGATCGAGGCGGCGAGATACCCTACCTCTCCGGCGTAGAGGCCGTCGCAGGGCACCATCGAGAGGGCGCTTTTGCGCCCGACCTCGACCAGGTCGAATTCCGCGCCGGAGGCCATCATGCGGATCCGGTCGCCCGGCCGCAGCGTGCCGCTCATCACGCGGAAGTAGACGATAACCCCCTTGTACGGGTCGTAGTAGGAATCGAAGATCAGAGCGCGAAGGGGCGCGTCACTCTCCCCCTTCGGGGCGGGAATGTCGGTGACAATCCGTTCGAGCACCTCCCCTACATTTAAGCCGCTCTTGGCCGAGACGCGGGGCGCGTCCTCCGCCGGGATACCGATGACCTCCTCAATCTCCTGCACGACGCGGTCGGGGTCGGCCGAGGGCAGATCAATTTTGTTGATGACCGGCAAAAGCTCCAGCCCGTGGTCGACCGCCAGATAGGTGTTGGCCAAAGTCTGCGCCTCAATCCCCTGGGAGGCGTCGACCACCAGCACCGCCCCCTCGCATGCGGCAAGAGAACGGGAAACCTCATAGTTAAAATCGACGTGGCCGGGCGTGTCGATCAGGTTGAGCTCATATTTTTCTCCATCCTGCGCGGTGTAGTAGAGGGTGACCGCGTGCGCCTTGATCGTGATGCCGCGCTCCCGCTCCAGATCCATGCTGTCGAGCAGCTGATCCTCCATATCGCGGCGGGCGACCGTCTCGGTCAATTCGAGCAGCCGGTCGGCCAGGGTGGATTTTCCATGGTCAATATGGGCGATAATACAAAAATTGCGTATGTTTTTCTGGGGAATCGGCAAGCCATACCACCTCGAAGCTGTTTATTGGATTCTTATGCCGGCTCTGGGGATATTTTGCATCGCAAAGCGGCATAAGAGGAAAAAAGGATTCGTAAATTTTGCGCCCGCCCCGAAAGACGGGCGGGGAAGATGCGATATTTTTCAGCGGTTATTGTACCATCGGCTGACAAGGGAATACAAGACTTTGGCGGGCAGAAATGTGTTCATACTGTGTCAAAGCACTTGAAAATACGAACAGTATTCCCTGCGTGCCTTTCCTTATCTGAACACATATCTGCCCCGGCAGAACTGCAAAGCACCTGCCGGCGATGGATTTTCGAGTGATTTTTGGTTTTTGAGACGCAGGCGGGATAACGCCCGCCAAGGTGAAAAAGAGCAAAAAGCGTCGGAATGACGCGCTGTCAGGCGTGTTTGCCCCCTGTTAACCGATGGCAGCATAAAGCGCGGAGGAAATCCACCCTGCGCTCTATCCGGCCGCAAGCGGCGGCAGAAGATTTTCTCCCCCCTCCGACGGCTTTAAAAACGTCAAAAGGTCGCTTTGTCAAATTTTTTTCGCATATAGTCCGAAACGTCGTCGAACACGTCCTTAAAGTAGCAGACTCCCTGCGGGTGAGAGCAGGCGTGTCCCTTGCTCTGGCAGTGGCTGAAGATCAGAGAGCCGCTCATGACCTCGATCACCTCGCCCAGCGTGATCTCCCTGCCCGGGCGGGCGAGTTCATAGCCGCCGCCCGCCCCCTTGTAGGAGCGGATGATGCCGGCCGCAACCAGCTTGCGCAGGATTTTCAGCGAAAAGCGGAGGGTTACACCGGTTTTCTCCGCGATTTTGCCCGCGTCGCGCCGCTCGCCGACCTCGGCCAGATAATGGACGATGCGTATAGCGTAGTCGGTTTCCAAATTTAAGATCATGGCTTTACTTTTCCTTGAATTTATTGCTGCGTACCGGGTGACGCAGCTTGCGGAGGGCTTTGGCCTCAATCTGGCGGATGCGTTCGCGGGTTACATGGAACTCGGTGCCGACCTCCTCCAGCGTGTGGCAGCGGCCGTCCTGCAGCCCGAAGCGCAGGCGGATGACCGCCTCCTCCCGCGGGGTGAGAGTTTTCAGCACGCTGTCGATATCCTCGTTGGTGATGGTTTTGAGCGCGGCGTCATCCGGAGCCATAGCGTCCTCATCCCGGATGAAGTCGATCAGGCGGCTGTCCTCCTCCGGGCCGATCGGCGTCTCCATCGAGACCGGCTCCTGCGCGACCCGCAGAATCTCCCGCACACGCTCAACCGGGAGGTTGATGGTCTCTGCAATCAGCTCCTCGCTCGGCTCGCGGCCGTTTTCATGCAGGAGCTGACTCTGCACCTTCTTTAAGCGATTGATGGTCTCCACCATGTGCACCGGAATGCGGATGGTGCGGGCCTGATCGGCGATGGCGCGTGTGATCGCCTGCCGGATCCACCAGGTCGCGTAGGTGGAGAATTTGAAGCCCTTGGTATGGTCGAATTTTTCAACCGCCTTGATTAAGCCGACGTTCCCCTCTTGAATCAGGTCGAGGAAATGCATCCCCCGTCCGACATACCGCTTGGCGATGCTTACCACCAGGCGGAGGTTGGCTTCGGTCAGCCGCTTTTTGGCGTACTCATCCCCCTGGCCGATCCGCACGGCAAGCTCGATCTCCTCCTCCGAGGAGAGGAGCGGCACCCGGCCGATTTCCTTCAGATAGACCTTGACCGGATCGTCGAGCGAAATGCTTTCGAGCGGGATTTCGTCCTCCGCCTCCTCCTCGATGGTCAGCTCCTCCACCTTCAGCTCGTCGATGGTCGGCTCCTCTTCAAAATCCAGGTCGAGGATCGGCGGCTCAATTTCCAGCTCGTCGGGGTTGTCGGGGACAATCTCCTCCAGCTCGTGGATCGGGTCGTCCTCTTCCTCCTCCGGCCCTGCTATTTCCGGCTCGGTCGGCTGCGCTGCCTCTTCATCCAGGACGGCGTCAATATCCTTTTCCAGCGTCTCGGTCGTGTCTTTTTTCTGCTTCTTAGCCATGGTGTGTGTCCCCTTTTTTCATTTTTCGTATTTCCTCAAGACTTTTTTCCCATTCCTCCGGGGAGAGCTTGTCCGCCCCCTGCAGAGTTTGTCTTGCTTTTTCTTCTTCCATCACGCGCAGGCAGTCGGAAAGCTCGGCTCTGGCGTTGACCCGCCCGGCGCCCCGGCTCTGCATCATTGCTATTGTGCCCATTTCGTCGGGAGAAAACGCCGACCCCATCAGGGAGATGTCAAAGCTCCCCCCCTGACGCAAAATGTCGATCACCCGGCTGTAGATCCGCCGATTCAGGTCGCTTGTAAAATCCTCCGGCGAGAGGCGCTTTTCCACATCCTTTAGGAAATCGGGATTGTACATCAGCAAGGAGAGCAGCGTCTCCTCCGCGCCGGCGGCGCGCAGGTGCATCCGCCGCTGTCGGCTGCCCGGCGTATCGGCGGGGAGGGAGACCGCCTCTCGCAAGGCCTTGCTGCGCTTGGATTTTGCGTTTTGCGCCGCCTGCTTTTTGATGGCGTCGAGCAAAATCTCCTTCGATACGCCGAAAGAGGCCGAAAGCCGCCCGGCGTAGAGGTCGCGGGCGATGATGTCGTTCCCCTCGGCCAGAATCTCGGCCGCTTTGTTGAGGTATCGGCGCACTCCGTCGTTGGTGGAAAGGTCAAAGCCGTCCCTTGCCGAGAGCAGCCGGTACTCGATATCTCCGCTGGCGCCCGAGAGCAGGTCGCGGAAGGCCTCGCCTCCGTTTTTCTTGACGAACTCATCCGGGTCCTTGCCGTCGGGGATGCGAACCACCTTGACCGGCAGCCCTGTCTCTCCCACCAGGCGGAGGATTTTGTCTGTCGCCTTTTTGCCGGCGCCGTCGGCGTCCATGGCGATCACAACCTCCTTCGTATACTTGGCGATCAGCCGCGCCTGCTCAGTGGTGAAGGCGGTACCCTGTACCGCGACGGCGTTGGTGATCCCCGCCTGATGCAGGGAGATGGCGTCCATCTGCCCTTCGACCAGGATCAGCCGGTCGGCGCAGGCATTCTTGGCAAAATTCATGGCGAAGATGTGGTGACTCTTTTTAAAAACCGGCGTGTCGGAGGTGTTGACGTATTTCTGCCCTGCCTTATCCTCGCCCGGCATGGCGCGGCCGCTGAAGGCCACCACGCTGCCTCGTAGGTCAATGATGGGGAACATGACTCGTTTGCGAAACCGGTCATAGAGGCCGCCGTTTCGCCCTCTGCCGCAGACGTTGGCCAAAATCAGCTCCTCTTCGCTGTAGCCCTTCTGGCGCAGGTGGCGAAGCAGACGATCCCAGCTGTCGGGCGCGAACCCCAGCCCGAAGTGCCGGATGGTCGTCATGGTCAGCCCCCGCCCCAAAAGGTAATCGAGCGCCGGCCGTCCCTCCTCCGACAAGAGGACGGCGTGGAAGAACCGGGCGGTCTCCCGATTGATCGAGAGCAGGTTCAGGCGGAGCTTGCGCATTGAGTCGTCATATCCGCCGTCCTCCGGCATAGCGAGGCCGGCCCGGTCGGCGAGAAGCTTCAGCGCCTCCATATAATCCAGGTTTTCGATTTTACGGATGAAGGTGATGACGTCGCCGCCCGCCCCGCAGCCGAAGCAGTAGAAGGAGCCGTTGCCGGGATATACCGTGAAGGAGGGCGTTTTCTCCCCGTGAAAGGGGCAAAGTCCCTTCAGCAGGCTGCCGGCCCGTTTCAGGTTGACGTAGCCGCCCACAACCGATTCGATATCGTTGCGGGCCTTGACTTCCAGAATGAATTCATCACTGACGGCCATACGGTCTCCTCCTTTCTGCCGGATGACGGGCGGGGTTAATTTTCGTTTTTTTAAAAAGGCGGCGCACAAAAGGACGCCTTTTTTAAATATTCCAGGATTTTGGAATGTAAATATCGCTGTAGGTTTGCAGTGCGTAGGGGTCGGTCATGCCGGCGATGTAATCCTTGATAGCGCAGGAGAGACCGTCGGTTTCGGCAATGATTTTGTATTCCTCCGGCAGGCGGTCGGGGCGGGCTTCAAAATAATCGTAGAGGCCGTGGATAATGCCGCCGACCTTGCCCTCCTCCGCCTTGGCGATGGGGTTATAGTAGACTTCTTTATAAAGAAAACGGTGAATCTCATCAAAAGCGGCGGCGGTCGGCGGATCCATTTGGATTGTGTCGACGCTGTTTTGGATGACCGAGAGCACCATGGTGTTGATCCGCTGGCTCTTGCTCTCTCCAAACACGTCGCGCAGCGGCTTTGGAATATCCGTCTCCGCCAAAACACCGGCCGAAACGGCGTCCTCAATATCATGGTTGATGTAGGCGATTTTATCCGCCAGCCGGATAATGCGCCCCTCGAGCGTAAAGGCCTCCCGTCCGCCGGTGTGGCAGGCGATGCCGTCGAGCACCTCGGCCGTCAGGTTGAGGCCGCGCCCCTTTTTCTCGATTTTTTCGCACACCCGCACGCTTTGCAGATAGTGCTTGAAGCCGTCGGCTCCAATTTCGTTCAGGGCGCGCTCTCCGGCGTGGCCGAAGGGGGTGTGGCCGAGGTCGTGGCCGAGTGCGATCGCCTCGGTCAGATCCTCGTTCAGGCGGAGGGCGCGGGCGATTGTCCGCCCGATCTGCGCCACCTCCAGCGTGTGGGTCAGCCGGGTGCGGTAGTGATCCCCCTCGGGCGAGAGGAATACCTGCGTCTTATGCTTGAGGCGACGGAATGCCTTGGAGTGGATGACCCGGTCGCGGTCGCGCTGAAAAGCGGTGCGGATGTCGCACTCGGCCTCCGCCCGGGCGCGGCCCTTCGTCTTTTCACTCAGCGCGGCGCGGGGGGAGAGGGTTTCGCGCTCCAGCCGCTCGGTGTGTATGCGCGGCAGCTCCTCCATGGCGGTCGCCTCCCTTTCATCATTTACAGACTGCTATATATAATTATTAGACAAAATTGCCCTTTTTCCTCTTTTTTCAGGATAAAAACAGCCGCCCGATGAAGGGAAAAGTTGAAAAAAATCGGGTCGGCGGCCGTTTTTCTGCCATACATGCGACGCCCGCAGGGGAGATAAGAAGATTTTGGATAAAGGCGGCTGTTTTCCGCCGAAGGTTTGCGGCCTTTTGCGGTAAAACGAGGCTTAGAGCAAGGGTGCAAAAAAATTTCTGCGGCAGAAGGCGGCCTGCTTTTTGGCAAAAAAAGGGGAGGAAGCGGGTTTTAAAACGGGTGGTAGTCGTATCCCGTGATCCGCATTGCGACCCGCCCGCAGAAGGCGTCGAGCAGCCGCGTTTCAAACGTCGCTGTCTCCTCCTCCGGCAGCAGGAAGGTCAGCTTTACGTCCGCGCCGAACTCCTGATCGAGAAGCCGGCCGGCCTCGCCCACCATGGACTGCGCCGGGGCAAGCCGGGTATAATCGCAGCGCAGCTCGCAGACGGCGCAGCGGCGCACCGTGACGATGCCGGCGGCCGCCACCGCCAGCGCCGCCGCGTGGGAGTAGGCGCGAACCAGCCCTCCGGTTCCCAGCAGCACGCCGCCGAAATACCGGGTGACCACAAGCACGGCGTCGACCACCTCTCCCTTCTGCAGCACGTCGAGAACCGGCACGCCGGCCGTGCCCTTTGGCTCTCCGTCGTCGGAGTACCTCTTCTGCTGTCCCGCGCGGAGGGAGTAAGCATAAACATTGTGCTTTGCGTCCCAGTGCTTTGCACGGATGTCGGAGATGAACCGAACCGCCGCCTCCTCCGTTTGGACGGGGGCGGCATACCCGATGAAGCGGGAACGCTTTTCGGTGAATTCGTCGCTGGCCGCTTTGCCGACCGTTTTATAGAATGCCATGCCGCCACTCCTCTCGCTGCTGTTTTTGCGCCGTTTTCGCCTTGTAAAACCGAAAAATCGACTGTGCTTTTCGACAATGAAAAAATACGAAAAAGCCCGCAACTGTATTTCAAGTTGCGGGCTTTACTTTTGATCGCAGCAAAACCACTTATTTGCTCTGGGTGCCGAAACGCTTGTTGAAACGGTCAACGCGTCCGCCTGTATCAACCAGCTTCTGTCTGCCGGTGAAGAAAGGATGACAATTTGAGCAAATATCCAAGCGGATATCCTTCTTGGTCGATTTGGTCTCAAACTCCGCCCCGCAAGCACACTTTACAACAACCGTATCGTACTCGGGATGAATACCTTTTTTCATACTGTCACCTCGTTTCAGTCAATTCGCAAAAGTAATACTAACACACCCTGTGCAAAAAAGCAAGAAAAATTTTTCGTTTTCCAAAAATTTTTGCAAACGGCCGCAAATGGCGCGTTTTCTTTTGAGGGGGGCGGCCTTTTTTTAAAGCGCAGTTTGGCGGATCAATCCGAAAACAGCCGCTGTTTTAAGGTTTCATACAGCTCGACCACCTTGAATTTCATCACATACCGTTCGCTGTGGGAGGTGATCCTTGCCCCTTCTTCCGAAACGGAGTCGGACAGATCCTCCGCCCCGGCGGCCGGCAGGCAAAGCGGCGGAAACATAACGCACCACCAGTTTTTTCCCCTGCCCTCGCCGATGACAACCTGTACCGCGTCATACTCCCCGGCCGGGAGGGTGACCGCGTCATACTTCCGGGTATCAAAGCCGGTGCGGGCCAGCTTGACGCTGACGGGATAGCTGCTCCCCTCCTCCCGCAAAGTGCGCTCGGCCGCGGCGTAGAGAACCCAGATGTTCTCCCGTGCCAGCGCCTCGGCCTCGGCCAGGCTGCCGGCATTCCCAAAAATTTCCGCGCCGGCGGCCAGCACGCTGTCCCGCACCCGGAGCTTGAGCGCCTGATCCTCCGCCGAGTCCGAGTTGGCCAGCACATGCAGCCGTAGCACGCTGCTTTTGACCTCCTCACACCCCGCCTCGAACGGGATGAAGCTGCAAAGTATCGCGAAAACGAGGCCGGCGGCCACCGCCGCCGAAATCAGCTTACCCTTATGCATATCCTGTTTCCTCCGTTTGATCCGAAATTTTATGTTCTCCACTTTCATGCTTGACCAAACGGAAAAAAATATGCAGCAAAGGCAAAATTTATTCGAGAATTTCGACGCCGCGCCTCGCCGGCGGGACGGCAAAGCTGACGGGATAGCGGCCTTTCAGCCTTTCGGCCGCGGCCTCGGCCGCAGTCCGTGTTTCAAAAAGGCCGAAAACGCTCGGCCCGCTCCCGCTTAGGGAGGCGCCGATCGCCCCCTCGTCCTTCAGCGCGGCCAGGGCGGCCGGAATCTCTCCCGTTTCCCAGGCGGCGGAAAAGGTGTTGCCGAGCGCGGCTGCCAGCGCGGAAAGCCGCCCCGCCTCCAGCGCGCGGACGGCCGCCTCTGCCGGAGGGTGCGGCGGCTGGTCGCACCGGTCAACCCGGCGGTACATCTCCCCGGTAGAGGGCTTGGCGCAGGGCTTGAGGATCAGAATGCCGCAGTCCGGCATGGGCGGCAGGGGGGTCAGCTGCTCTCCCACGCCGGCGGCCAGCATGGTTCCGCCCAGCAGGCAGAAGGGAACATCCGCCCCGATTTTTTGGGCGAGGGAGAGGAGCGCCGCCTGCCCGAGGGGGACGCCGTACATCCGGTTGAGGCCGGTCAGCACGGCGGCCGCGTCGGCCGACCCGCCGGCGAGGCCGGCCGCCTGCGGAATCTGCTTCTCCAGCTCGATGGTGACGGCGGGAGCAAGGTCGGTCGCCCTAAAAAAGAGGGAGGCCGCCGCGACGGCGGTGTTCTCCTCCCCTGTGGGGAGGGCGGCGTCCTTGCAGCAAAACCGCAGCCCCTCTCCGGCGCGGAGGGTGATCCGGTCGGACAGCCCGACCGACTGCATGACGGTCGAAAGATTGTGATAGCCGTCGGCGCGCTTTTCGAGAATATTCAGGGTCAGATTGATTTTTGCGTGTGCCAGAAGATGAAGTGTGTGACGCATTCAGTTTCCCCCGCCTTTTCTGAATAAAAAGGGGGCTGTCCGTTCGCCCGTTGCAAAAATGCAAAAGCCGACGCAGCCCCTTTCGTTTTTTAAAGGATGCCGGGCTTTGTCCCTCCCGGCGGCGATGATTTTAAAGTGATTCCAGAAAGCTGCCGATGCGGGCGATTGCCTCCCGCAGGTGCTCGATCGAATAGCAGTAGGAGGCGCGGACAAACCCCTCCCCGCTGTCGCCGAAGGCGGTGCCGGGCACCAGGGCGACATGCCGCTCCATCAGCAAGCGCTCGCAGAAGGTGTCCGAGTCGAGGCCGCTGCACTGCACCGACGGAAAGGCGTAGAAGGCCCCCTCCGGCTCAAAGCAGTCCATGCCGATCGAGCGGAAGCCCTCCACCACGAAGCGGCGGCGCATATCGTACTGCTCCTTCATACGCTGGATGTCGTCGTCGCCGTTGCGCAGCGCCTCTATCGCAGCGTACTGGGAGGTGGTCGGCGCGCTCATGATGGCGAACTGATGGATTTTGGTCATCAGCCGCAGCACCGGCGCCGGGCCAAGCGCATATCCAAGCCGCCAGCCGGTCATGGAATATGTTTTGGAAAAGCCGCCGATGAGGATGGTGCGCTCCTGCATATCGGGAATCTCCGCGATGGAGACATGCCGTGCGCCGCCGAAGGTCAGCTCGGCGTAAATCTCGTCCGAAAGCACCATGATGTCGGTGCCGCGGAGGACGGCGGCAATCGCCTCCAGATCCTCACGGCGCATGACCGCGCCGGTCGGGTTGCAGGGGAAGGGCAGGATCAGCAGCCGGGTTTTCGGCGTGATGGCCGCCCGCAGCTCCTCCGCCGTCAGACGGAAATTGTGCTCTGCCCGGGTGGTCAGAACCACCGGCTTCCCTCCGGCCATGCGGGTCAGCGGCTCATAGCAGACAAAGCTGGGCTGGACGATCAGCACCTCATCCCCCGGACGAACCAGGGCGCGGATGGCGCCGTCGATGGCCTCACTTCCGCCGACCGTGACCAGAATCTCGTCCGCGGGGTCGTAGGAAAGGCTGTATTTGCGCTCCATATAGGCGGCGATTTCCCGCCGCAGCTCCTTCAGTCCCCAGTTGGAGGTGTAGCGGGTCTTGCCATCCTCCAGCGAGGTGATGCCGGCATGACGGATATGCCAGGGGGTGTTGAAGTCCGGCTCTCCCACACCGAGGGAGATGACGTCGTCCATCTCCTCCGCGATGTCGAAGAATTTTCGGATTCCCGACGGCTTGATGTCGCGCACCGTGGGATTCAGAATCTTTTCATAGTCCATCACAGGGATATTTTCCCCCTGTCATCGGTATTGTCGTCGCAGAGGCTGACATTCAGCTCCTTGTACCGCCGGAGGACAAAGTGGGTCGCGGTCGAGATCACCGACTTCATCGGCGCCAGCTCCTTGGCGACGAACATCGCCACCTCCTGAAAAGTGCGGCCGGTTACGATAACGCAGAGGTCGTACCCTCCCGACATGAGGTAGACCGTCTCCACCTCGTCGTATTTCATGACGTTGCGGGCAATCTCCTCAAATCCGGCGTGGGGCTGCGGCGTGACCTTCAACTCGATCAGAGCCGAGACGAAAGCGTCGTCGAACCGCTCCCAGTCGACGACCGTTTTGTATTTGCGGATGATGCCCTGCTGCTCCAGCTCCTTGATCTTGGCGGAGACCTCTTCCTCCTCCACGCCGAGCATGACGGCGATGTCGCGGCAGGAATATTTGGCGTTTTCGGAAAGCAGGCTCAAAATTCTCTTACTCAGTTTCATAAAACAACAGCCTTTCCTTTTTTATAAAGGCCGGCGCGGCGTGCGGGTAGATTGCCGCGCGGCTTTGGGTGGATTATTCGATCCGGATCGGGGTCGGAATCCGGCTTTGAAACAGGGTGACATGGTGGAATCCGGCCTCCTCCGCCAGGGCCATGCCGTCGGCGATGCCGGCGCCGACGTCCGAGGCGCAGTGGGCGTCTGAGCCGATGGTGATCAGCTCTCCCCCCAGCTCGCGGTAGCGGCGGACAAGCGGAAGATCGGGCAGGGTGACGCCCAGATTTTGCCGCAGTCCGGAGGTGTTGATCTCCAGCGCCTTTCCCTTTTCGATCAGGGCGCGGAAAACGGCGTCAATCTTGTCGGCATAGTCGGAGAGACGGTACCCCTCCCGCGGCAGATAGCGCAAGGGATAGGTCAGGTGCGCCAGACTGTCAAACCCGCCCCAGGCCACAAGCTCCAGCAGGCTGTCGAAATATTCGTCCAGCAGGGCGGCCGGGTCGTTTTCGGGCAGGGTGTAATCGAGGTAGTAAAAATCCTGCCGATCCCGGAGGTTGTGCATCGACCCCAGGACGAAATCCAGCGACGGCCGGGAGATTGCCTTGTTCGCCGCTTCCAGATTCTGGGTGGCCTGCCCCAGCTCCACGCCGATCAGAACGACCAACTGGCCGGCAAAAACCGACCGGGCCTTGCCGGCTTCGAACAGGGACTGCGCCGAGGTGATGTTGTACCCGTCGCGGATGTAGGCGTTGCACTCGCAGTGGTCGGTCACCGCCAGCCCGCGCACGCCGGTTTTGACGGCGTACTCACACATCAGGCTGACCGCATGCACGGCATCCGGCGAGCTGTCGCTGTGGGTGTGCATATCCAGTATGTTTTTGTAACGCACGCTGCCTCCTCCTCCTTGTATCCGGTTGCAGAAAGCGTTTTGAAAAAGGCTTTGGGTCGGGTCGGGGCGGCTTTGCTCCGGTGGGAAAGACGCCTCCGTCCGGCTCAACACGGTATGGTTTCAAATTGGAGTTCATTATAGCATACCCGATTTGTATTTTCAATCGTGAAAGGATGTTTTTTTGACCGGGAAACCGAAAGCCGTAACTCCGGCGCAAAAAAGCTTCTGCCCATGGCGGCGCAGCGGGGACGAACCCGCCGGCGCGGCAAAGCGGGAGGAGGGGCAATCTGCCCGGCGGCTTTTTTATCCCTGCCCTCTCCCTTTCTAAGAGGATGGCGCGGCGGTATGTATCTCCCCCAAAAGGAGAGAGGGGGTCTCCTTCTCCTTTGGAGGTGAAGTCCATTCGGCGGCATGTGGGAAAGCGCGCGGTGTGTGCACCCTCCCACCGCCGCGCCGGCTTACACCGGGGTTATCCGGAAAACGAAGTCCGGCCGCTCTATAGCCTCCGGCAGGAAGGCGGACAGCGGCCTTGCGCCCCAGCTGTCGTCGCCGCCGACCCCCATCTCCCCGGCCGAGAGGCGCACGACCGTATAGAGCGGCGGGGGAAGCTCGTTCGGATGTGCGGCGGCCTCCAGCTCGTGGGGGGTATAGGGAAGAACCGAGAAATCGAAATTTCCGCTCACCGCACGAAACCGCAGCCCTCGCCCGTCGGCATTTTGGACGGTGAGCCAGCGGGTGTCGGTGTGGTTGCCGCATTCCTGCGGGAGGAGATAGGGCTGCAGCTCGGCCGCGGCAACGCTCTCATACAACCCGAGGGGCGAGCCGACCTTGCGGTCGCAGTAATTTTCCCCCGGGCCGCGGCCGTACCAGCTCAGCCGGTCAAACGTCCCCGGCAGCCGCAGCAGCAGGCCGAAGTCGGGCATCGGTCCAAAATCGGCGCAGCCGGTAAGGGAGAGGCGCACCTCGATCTCCCCGCCGCCGAAAAAGCGGTAGGATAAGGTGCAGCCGTTCTCCCCTCCGCCGGGAAAACGGTAGGCGGTCTCGATTTGCAGACTGTCCTCCAGCCGCTCGATGCTTTCGCTCTCCGGCAGGGCGTAGAGGGAGGCGGTTTTCCAGGCGGCGCAGTGATGGGGCATGCCCCAGCCGTAGTCATTGTCGGTCGGCGCGCGCCAGAAATTCGGCCGCGGCACGCCGCAGAGCAGCTCCATTTCCGCCTTGCAGATGGAGGTCAGTCCGTGCTTGTCTTTGCCGTAGAGGATGGAGAAATCTTTTCCCAGAAGGCCGATGTTGACGTCTCCCTCGGCCACCGTGGGTGCACCCGCCGCGGGGGCGGCTTCAGTATATTCTCCCCAGACGATCTGGTTTACCGAAACGATGTGCCCCGCCTCGGCAAAGGGGGTGTTTTCGGCCAGCCGGAAGGTGATCTCGAGGATATATTCCCCCGCCTCCTTTGGCAAAGGGAAGGGATTTTCAAACCGGGCGCTGCCGCCGGGCGGCACGGGGGTTCGCAGGGCTTTACTCCCGATCGGGCGGCCGTTTTGCAGCAGGGTCAGGCGGCATATATACCGGTCGGCCGGGGTAAAAAGGCTGCGGTTGCATACCGTAAAGCCGGTCTCGTCTCCATCCGCCGTGACCGGGGCGTAGCACTGTCTGACCTCCGCCATTTTGGGGGAGAGGGTGCGATCGGCGAAAACGATGCCGTTCCCGCAGAAGTTCCAGTCGGTCGGCCGGTCGCCGAAATCCCCGCCGTAGGCGAGGTATTCCCGCCCCAGCCGGTCGGCAGCAAGCAGTCCCTGATCCAGAAAATCCCAGATAAACCCGCCCTGGTACTTCGCCTCCCGCCAGGCCAGCCCGGTATAGAGGGACAGCCCCCCGCAGGAGTTTCCCATGGCGTGGGAATACTCGCAGCAGAGGAAGGGCTTTTCGGGATTTTTCGCAAGATAGGCCTCGATCTCCCGCACCGGAGGATACATGCGGCTTTCCATGTCGCTGGTGCCGGGGTACCGCCGGTCGTGGAAAATGCCCTCGTAATGCACCAGCCGGCCGGGATCCCTCTGCCGGAAATATTCCGCCATGGCATGAAGATTCTCGCCGCCCCAGGACTCGTTCCCGCAGGACCAGATCAGGATGGAGGGGTGGTTTTTATCCCGCTCGAGCATGGCGGCCGCCCGGCCGAGAACCGCCTTTCGCCAGGCGGGCTTGCCGTTCGGCAGGGTGTTTTCGTCCGGCCGGACGGCGCCGAGCTTTTGCCAGGTGCCGTGGGTTTCGAGGTTGGTCTCGTCGATCACATACAGGCCGTAGCGGTCGCACAGCTCGTAAAAATACGGATGGTTGGGGTAGTGGGAGGTGCGCACCGCGTTGATGTTATTCTGCTTCATGGTCAGCACATCCCAGAGCATTTCCGCCCGGCCGACCGCCCGGCCGCGGCGGCAGTCGAACTCATGCCGGTTGACCCCGCAAAAGACGATGCGGCGGCCGTTGAGGGTCATGAGGCCGTCCTTCATCTCAAATCGGCGGATGCCGACCGGCTGGGAAACGACCTCCAGCAGCCGGCCATCTCTCCAGACCTCCAGCGTCAGGGTATAGAGGTTGGGCTGCTCGGCGCTCCAGAGCAGCGGCGCTTCGACCGGCAGCGTGAAGGCCTCCGCCGTGGTTTTGCAGACGGCCGTGGCGGCCCGCCCGCCCGAGGGGGTGCACAGGCCGGCGCGCAGTTCTCCCTCCCCGGCGGCGCGAAAACGCACCCGAACCTGCGCGGCGGAAAAATCCTCTGCCAGCTCGGTTGTGACGAACAAATCCTCAAGATGCACCGGCGGCAGGGCGATCAGCGTGACCTCCCGGAAAATGCCCGAAAACCGCCAGAAATCCTGATCCTCCAGCCAGGAGCCGGACGACCGGGCATAGACCTGCACCGCCAGCCGGTTGACCCCTTTTTGCAAAGCGTCGGTCAGATCGAACTCGGCCGGGGTGAAGCTGTCCTCGCTGTAGCCGGCAAACCGCCCGTTTATAAAGAGGCGGAAGGCCGTCTCCACCCCGTCGAACCGCAAAATAAGCCGCTTGCCGAAAAAGCTCTCGGGCAGCCGGAACTCCTTTACATAGCTGCCGGTCGGGTTGCGGTGAGGGAGGCCGCCGGGATGCACCTCCTCCAGCCCGTCCCAGGGATACATGGTGTTGACATACTGCGGCCGGCCGCAGTATGAAAGCTGGATATGCCCCGGCACCTCAATCTCGCCCCAGGCGGAGAGGTCGTATCCCGGCTGCTCGAAGCCGTCGGGCAGGTCGTCGAGCGTCTCGCTGTAGAAAAAGCGCCATCGGCCGTTCAGCGAAAAATAGAAGCTGCTGCGGCCGGCCTTCTGTTCCTCGGCCGTGCGGTAATGCACGTGGGAGGAGTGCGGGGGCAGCGTCCCGATGGAGGAAATCTCCGGGTCGGCAAGCAGGTCGGACAGAGGTTTATCATTTTCGTGCATGTGTTTTTCTCCTCTCGGATGGAATTTCGCAAATGGAAAGAGGCCGCGGCAGAAAAAATTGCCGCAGCCCCGGAAGCCTCCCCCTTCTTTTGCGGGGATTTAAAAGCCGGTTTATTTGACCGCGCCGGTCATGCCCTGTACAAACTGCTTTTGCATCAGGAAGAAGATCAGCGCCGTCGGCAAAGTGGCGATCACGATGCCGGCCATAATCATGCCGTAGTCGGGGGTGTAGGACGCGCCGAAGGTGGAAAGAATCAGCGGCACGGTCTTTTTTTCGGGCGACTGCAGGGCGACCAGCGGCCAGAGGTAGTTGTTCCAGCTGTTCATGAAGGTGATGATGGCCGCCGCGGCATAGGTCGACCGCATCACCGGCATGTACATGCGGAAAAAGATATGCACTTCGCCGAGGCCGTCAATCCGCGCCGCCTCCAAAATATCCTTGGGGAAGGATTTTGTGTTCTGGCGGAAGAAAAAGATCAGAAAGGCGGTCGAAATCGAGGGCAGAATGACCGCAGCGTAGGAATTCAGCCCCATGAAGCTGAATCCCATATCGTTCAGCCGGCCGAAAATCCGGAAGAGCGGAATCATCAGGGTAGCAAAGGGAATCATCATGGAGATCAGTAGGATGTTGAAAACCCGGTCTCTGGCGCGGGTGCGGAACACCTCGAATCCGTACCCGGCCATGGAGGAGACCAGCAGCGCCAGCAGGGTCGTGACGGCCGAAATCAGGGCGGAATTGCCGAGCGAGCGCAAAAAGCCTGTGCCCGGGGCGAAGAGGTTTTGCAGATTCTGCATCAGATTGCCGCCGAAGGTCATCGCGCCCCGGTTGACGTCGACCGTCGTATTGGTGGCGCAGACGATCATCCAGAAGAAGGGGAAAATCGAAATGACGGATAAGAGAACCAGAAAAACATACCGCAGGACGGCGGAAGGCCGCAGCCTCCGGTCGGATTTGTGAGAAGCCATCTTCTTACCCCTTTCCGCCGACCTTCAGCTGGATGGCCGACAAAATCGCGATCATGACAAGCACGACAAAGGCGACGGCCGCCGCATAGCCGAAGTTGGGGCTGTATTTGAAGCAGAGATTGTAGATATACTGCGAAATGCTCAAAGTGGCGTTGGCCGGCCCTCCGTTTGTGATGTTCTGCACCTCGTCGAAGAGCTGCAGGGTGCCGATGGTTGAGGTGATGGTGGTGAAGAGGATGATCGGCCGCAGTTGCGGGACGGTGATTTTGAAAAATTTCTGCACCGCGCTGCAGCCGTCGAGGTCGGCCGCCTCATAAATCGAGGGGTCGATATTCTGAAGCCCCGAGAGGTAGAAAATCATGTTATAGCCGGTCCATCTCCAGGTGATTGAGAGGATGATGAGCACCTTGGCGAAGAGGCTGTCGGTCGTCCAGCCGATCGGCGCCTCGATCAGATGCAGCGCCAGCAGGAGCCGGTTGACCAGCCCCTCTCCGGAGAAGATGCTTTTCATAATCAGGGAATAGGAGACAAGCGAGGTCACGCAGGGCAGGAAGATGGCCATGCGGAAAAAGCTGCGGCCCTTCAGCTTCGGATTGTTGAGCATGACCGAGATCATCAGAGCCAGAATAATCATGACCGGCACCTGAATGATGAGGTAGATGAAAGTGTTGCCGAGCGCTTTCAGAAAGGTTGCGTCGCCAAACAGCCGTTTATAGTTGTCCAGCCCGGCGAAGGAAAGCTGGTTCCCCATGCCGCTTTGCAGGGAGAGCCAGAAGGACTGTACCATGGGAACAAAGACGAGCAGGGTGATCAGAATGATGCTGAGCGTGACAAAGCCCCAACCCCATCGGTTCGGCTGACGGCCGATGGGAGAGGGGTCGCGCCGCCGCCGTCTGGATGACGGCGGTTCGGGCAACGCACTGTCAAAGGGTGGTTGCTGCTGCATGGGGCGACGCCTCCTTTTTCTTTTGGTGGATTTTGTGCGGCCGGTGCGGGAAAGAGCCTACCGAATGGCCGACTCGGCCTGCGACTGGGCGGCGGCGAGCGCCTTATCCAGATCGGTGCCCTGCATATAGGATTGCACCGCCTCGGTCATAATATCCTCAATCGTATAGGTGTAAAAGCCGTAATTGACGGCCGGAATTTTGGTTGTCCAGAGCGAAAATTCTTTAAAAATCTCCTGCCCGCTGAAAAAGGCGTTCGGAGTGGTATAGTTTTCGGTTTCGGCCGCCGCCTTCAGGGTGCTGACCAGGCTGATTTCCTTTGCCAGGTCGTTCATCAGATTCAGGTTGGTCGCAAAGGTCTTGGCGAGAAAATCCTCCGCCAGCTCGGCGCCGGAGACCTTGTCCAGCACATACCAGCCGGCGCCCCCGATGTTTGAATAGCCCGCCGAACTGTCGAGTCCCGACATGCGCGGCAGAGGCACCACCGCCCATTTTCCGCTCTGATCCTCGGCTGCGGCGATGCTCGGCGCAATCCAGCAGCCGGTCGGCACGCTGGCGACATTCCCCTTCTGAAAGGCGCCGACAAAGGGATCCCATCCGGAAATCAGGGTCGAGATGCCCGAATCCATCAGGTTTTTATAGGTTTTCACCGCCTCCTTCAGGGCGGCGTTGTCGGAGATGCTTACCGTCTTGCCGTCCTCCTTGACATACCAGGCGCCGGCCGACTGCATCATCATGCGGATTTGGCCGAGGTCGCTGGGGTCGAGGGTGAGCATGGCTTTTCCGGTTTTTTCCTTGACCGCTTTGCCGATCTCGATGTATTTGTCCCAGGTCAGGTTCTCCATATCGGCGGCGGTATAGCCGGCCTGTTCGACATAATCCGTGCGGTAGAAGAGGGCGGTGACGCCGCTGTCAAACGGCACGCCGTAGATTTTTCCGCCCTCGCTCATGACCTCCAGCTTATAGTCCATAAAGTCCGAGGCGTTGACGATGGCCGAGAGATCCCGCAGTTCTCCGGGATAGGAGTTCAGATAGTTCTGGATCCGATAATCCTCAATCAGCACGATGTTCGGCAGGCCGTTGTAGGTCTTGCTCGAGAGGGCGGTGTTCAGCGCCTGCACGATGTCGGCCTGCGCCATGCTGACCACGTTGACGGTGACGTCGGGATTTTCCTTGGCGTAATATTCTTTGGCGACATTGGCGGCCTTTACATTAAAGTTGTCATCCCACGCCCAGATGGTGACGGTGTTGGCCGCGCCGGAGGAGGCGTTTTGTCCTCCGCTGCTGCTGCAGGCGGTAAAGCCGGTCAGCAGGACGGCGCAAAGCAGAGCCGCCAGCAGTTTTTTAAATTTCATGGTTCTTTTTCCTCCTGCGTTATTTATAAAGGTTACCGTCGGTTCACAAGGGCAAACACGCCTGACAGCGCGTCTTTCCGGCGCTTTTTGCCCTTTTCGCCCTGGCGGGCGTCAGCCCGCCTTCGTCAACCGATGGTGGTATAAATATTGTACCCCAAAAAGGATTTTTATTATCACACGCAGCAAAACAGCCAAAAATTCTTTTGAAAAATTGAGGGAATTGCCTCCGGGTCCGCTTTCCCTCCCTTTGATGAATCAGATTTTTATATTCAAAACAAAGCCTTCCGGGTGTCCGGTAAAAATGGGCGAAAGAAAACCCGGGCTGCAAGAACGCAGTCCGGGTTTTCTTTTGTAAAATCAAAGAGAATGCTCGGTTTATTAAGAAATGCTCGGTTTATTTCAGCTTCCCCTTGGAAACCGCTCGGATCAGCTGATAAATGGCCGGGGAAAAGACCAGATTGACGGCCAGCTCGATCAGGAAGTTTACCCCCGCGCAGCCGATGATCAGAAAATACAGGACGGAAGAGCCCTCGGCCACAAAGTTGGCCGACAGCACGTCGGACAGGGACAGTGCGCCGAGGATGAACAGCCCGGTGTTGACAATCGGCGCAGTGGCAGCCGCACAGAACACGCCGGCTATGTTGGTGTGGGAGGCACCCTTCGCCTCTGCATGCTGTTTGAACAGCTTGTATATGAGCGCGGACAAAAAGCCTGCCGCCGTCGCCTTGACAAGGCAGATGAGCGGGGTGACGATGGCGCCTTCGAGCCCGGACATCAGCAGGACGTTGGTGAACGGATCGAGGCCGGTCAGTCCGTTGATCAGCGTGACCAACCCGAAAACAAAGCCCAGAATCGCGCCCGAGAGCGGCCCCATAATCATGCCGCCGACCACAATGGGAATCAAAACCAGGCTTATGCTGATCGGTCCGACCTTGACAGCGCCGCCGGCCAACTGTACGACAAGGACAATGGCGGCGAAGATGGCGGTCTGGGTCATCCAAAGAATTCGCTGTTTACTGATGGTTTTCATAATACATTTCCTCCTGATGCTGTTCGCTTTTTACGATACAGCTCAAAATAAGATTTATATACAGCCGGCCTTTTCCCTGCCTGACGCAGGCGGAATCGCTGCCGTTTTTTCGGTCAGCGTTCCGTGCGGATCTGGGTCGGTGCGGCAATATATATGTAGGTTTGGTGTAAGGCCTCCGGCTCGGGAAAACCGCCGGGCGGCAGTTTCTTTTGCAAATGCCGGGACAGGGTAAATGCCGGAGCAGGGCGGGGATTCCTCCGCTGCTTTTCGGCGAAAAAGGGGCGGAAAAGCTTCTCCTCCCGCAAAGAAGACTGCAAAGTTTGCCGGATTCTTACGGCTTTACGTTGCGGTTGTAAATAATCCGCATACCTTCCAGCAGAAGGTTGTCGTTGAAGATAATCTCCCTCCGGCACAGGGGCACAACAATTCCCGACAGGCCGCCGGTGGCGACGACGGTTGCCTTTTGCCCCAGCTCCTCCTCAAACCGGTCGATCATGCCGTCCATCATGGCTGCTGCGCCGATCACAAGACCGGATTTCATACTGTCGATCGAATTGGTGCCGATAATCGTTTTGGGAGGCTCGATGTTGATGAAGGGCAGCTGGGCGGTATGGCTGGCCAGCGCGTTCAGCGTGGTGCGAAGCCCGGCGGCAATCGCCCCGCCGAGAAAGCGGCCTTCGGCATCCATCACGCTGACAGTGGTGGCGGTGCCCAGGTCAAAGATGATGCAGGGCATGGGATAGAGGGAGGCGGCTGCGACCGCACCCGCCGCAAGATCGGCGCCAAGCTGGCCGGGATCGTCGATGCGGATGTTCAGCCCTGTTTTTACTCCGGGACCGAGAAGGATCGGCTTCACGCCGCAGAGCAGCTGAATAGCCTCTACCATTGCGGCGCCGACCGGCGGCACGACAGAGCCGATCACCGCGCCGTCGATTTGGCGGTAATCAATCCCCTTCAGTTCCAAAACAGCTTTGATGTCCACGGCATAGGAATCACTGGTTTTATTCGGGTCGGTGGCGATTCGGGCAACCGACTGCAATTCCTCTTTGTCGTAGATTCCCATGGTGATATTTGTATTGCCGATATCAACCGAAAGCAGCATCTTAGAGCGACTCTCCTTTTCTTGCGGTTTTATGCTGGGGGTGTCAAAACGAAGTCCCGAAGAAGCCCTGTCCTGCTTTTGAACAAGACTGGGGTTTTAAAAAATGCTTAAAACGCGGCGAAGCAAGGCTTTTTTATTACGGCCGGAGTTTCATATGGCCGGAATTTCATATGGCCGGAGTTTCATATGGCGAAAGGCCTCCCCGCTCGATGTATCCCTTTTGGCGATCGGGATATTTGCGGTATGCGGCAGGCGGCCTCTGGTTTTTTCATAAAGGCTGCTTTTAGTATATGCCTACATCCTGCGATAATCCTTGACCCGACGCGCGTTTTTCCGTTTTTTTCGGGCGGCGCGAACCAGAATGATCCGCAGCAGAATCAGCAGAACCACCGCCAGAACGATCAGCCGGAACCAGAGCGTTTTCGCGATTTTGGAGATTTCTCCCCCCGCCGCGAGCAGGAAGCTGCGCTCTACGCCTTCACCTGCGATCAGGTCGGTTCGTCCAAGCTCCACCCCCGCGTAGGAGACGGTCACGTATCCCAGGACATCTCCCGCGGCGATCGGCGCCTCAAACTCCTCCGCGTTCAGGTGCAGCTCGGTTACGACGGTCGAGGTGTCCGAGCTGGCCGGGATGGTGGCCGACAGGTCGGCAGCGGGATAGAGCACGACGTGGTCGGTGTCCCAGGAGTAGCGGACCTTTGCCTCCCCCGCCGGCTGGGCGCTGTTCAGCACCTGCTTGTGGGAAAAATCCTCGAACGCCCACTCGAACAGGTTTTTGGCGTCGGTGAACTCGTACCGGACGTCCTTGCCGTCGGCGTCGGTCACCGGGCTGTTCATCAGGATGCAGATGTAGGATTTTCTGTCCTTGGTTGCGGAGGCGGCAAGGCAGCGGCCAGCCTCCTCCGTATAGCCGGTTTTGACCCCGGTGGCATATTTGTAATAGTAGTTGGTCGAGCTGTCCCGAAGCTGGTTGTTGTTCAGGATATACCGTACCTTCTGATAGGTATTGGTGGCCGGCATTTCATACAGCCGGGTGGCTGCAACTTTGCTGAAGGCTTCATTCTCCATCGTGTATCTGGTCAGCTTATAGATGTCCCGGGCGGTCGTATACTGGTTGGAGGCGTGGATGCCGGTGGCGTTGACGTAGTTGGTGTTTTCCATCCCCAGCGCGGCCGCCTTGTCGTTCATCATCTGGATAAAATGGCTGTTCGACCCGCCGCCGTAATATTCGGCCGCGACGGCCGCTGCCTCATTTGAAGAGCCGAGCATGATCAGATAAACAAGGTCGATGGCGGGGATTTCCTCCCCCTCCTTCAGATTATAGGCATTGTAGGAGCCGCCGCGCAGGGAGTTCAGGACGGCGGCAGTGACCGGAACCTTCTCACTCTGCAGGTCGGCGGCGTTTTCGATCACCAGCAGGGCGGTCATCATTTTGACAATCGCGGCAGGGTAAACCCGCTCGTCCGCACCACGCTCAAACAGGACGGTGTTGCCGTCCGCGCTGATCAGCAGCGCATTTTTTGCATGCACCTCAAAAGAAGAAGGCGTGTAGGCGCCGGCCTGCCCCACGGGAAGCAGAAGAAGGCCGGTCAGAAGCAGCGTAAGAAAAAATGAAAAAACTTTTTTTATCATGGAAAATTCACCTGAAATGTTGTATGATAGAAAAAGCGGCGCAGCAGCCGCTGTGGGATTGTATTTTTAAAAGTATATAAGAACGCTTTTATATTATAGCAGATCAACGCCCCTTTGCAAAGGGGTTTTTGCGGGAGGTAGCAAATTTGGTTTATATTACGGGGGACATGCACGGCGACGCCACCCGCTGGTGCGAACGGGAGATGAAACGCCTCGGTGCGGGGGATATTCTGATTGTGCTGGGGGACTTCGGCTTTGTCTGGGACGGCAGCGAGCGGGAGCGGAAAGATCTGGCCTACCTCGGCAGCCGGAAGTTTGCCATCGGCTTTCTCGACGGCACGCATGAGAATTTCGATCTTTTGAAAAAATACCGCAAGACGGTCTGGAACGGCGGCAAGGTGCATCGGATCTCCGGCAACCTGTTCCACATGATGCGGGGACAGATTTTTCATTTGCAGGGGAAAAGCTTCTTCACCTTCGGCGGGGGAGAAAGCCCCGACCTCGAGCTGCGGGCCGAGCAGGAGTGGTGGCGGGAGGAACTGCCCTCCCCCGACGAGATGCGGGAGGGGGCGGAAAACCTCGACGAGCTTGAGGGCCGGGTCGACTATATGCTGACCCACGAGCCGCCCTCCCTGGTCAAGAGCGCCATGCTTTTGCGGCGGGGACGTCCCGACCGGGTCAACAAGCTCAACGGCTATCTGGAGGAGCTGAACCGTTCGGTCTCCTTCGACCACTGGTACTTCGGCTCGATGCATGAGGACCGCACGGTCACGCCCCGGCACACCGCGCTGTTCCGCCGTGTGATCGCCGCGGGGGAGGATTTGACCGGCATCTGACCGGGAGGAAGGGCGGCGCCTTTTTCGCGGAGGGTAGGAAGGAAAAGCCCTCCCATCGGGGAAGGCCGCGCCGCACGGACGGCGAAAGGAATGAAAATCCGATTATGAAGATTTTGCATACGTCCGACTGGCATCTCGGTCGGGTGATTTACGGACGGTCGCTGATCGAGGATCAGCAGTATTTTATCGAGCGGTTTTTTCTGCCGCTGCTTGAAGACGAGCGCCCCGACGCGGTGATTCTGGCCGGCGATATTTTTGACCGGCAGATCGCCCCGGTCGAGGCGCTGCGCCTTTTTGACGCCTTCGTGACCGAGGTTTGCGGCCGCCGGCACATCCCGGTGATCGCCGTTTCGGGCAACCACGACGGTGCCGACCGGCTGGGACTGGGGGGCGCCTTACTGCGGGAGAGCGGCCTGCACATCACCTCCCGCCTCGACCCGTACGCCCCGCCGGTGGTGCTTCCCGGAAAGCGGGAGGTGCATATTTACACCCTGCCTTATTTTGACCCGGCGATGGCGCGCGATTGCCTCAGGGAGGAGGAGCTGCGCGGCTTTGCCGCGGCCTACAGCGCGGTGCTGGAGATTCTGCGGGAGCGGCTTGACCCGGCCGCCTTCAACATTCTGGTCGCCCACTGCTTCGTCGCCGGGGCCGAGACGAGCGAGAGCGAAAGCCCCATTTTCATCGGCGGCAGCGGAGAGGTGCCGGGCAGCCTCTTCGACGGGTTTGACTATGTCGCGCTGGGACATCTCCACCGCGCCCAAACGCTGGGGGAGAAAATCCGCTACTCCGGCTCGCCGCTAAAATACTCCTTCGACGAGGAGCATCACAAAAAATCGGTCACAATGCTGGAGGTGGGGGAGACCCTCTCCCTCCGGCAGATTCCGGTTGCTTTTCTGCGGGATATGCGCACCCTCTCGGGCGGGATAGAGGAGCTGGAGGCGGCGGCCGAAACCGACCCGGGCAGGGAGGATTACATCTCGGCCGAGTTGACCGGCCTGCCGGTTTATGAGCCGATGCACCGTCTGCGGCAGATTTATCCCAACACCCTCTCGGTGCGCAACGGCAGCTTTGCGGCCGACGGCGCGCGTGAGGAGCGGGCCGCCCTGCGCGGCAGCGATCCGCAGACCGTCTTTGCCGAATTTATGCGGCAGATGTGCGGCAGCGAGGCGGAGGCGGCCGACCTGGCCGTTTTTTCGGCGGCCTATGACGCGGCAAGCGGAAAGGGGGCGCAGGTATGAGGCCTGAATTTATCCGTATGCGGGCCTTCGGCCCTTATCTTGGGGAGGCGGAGGTGGATTTTTCTCCGCTTTGGAAGGCGCAGATTTTTCTGATTACCGGCCCGACCGGCGGGGGGAAGACCTCTATTCTGGACGCCATGAGCTTCGCACTTTACGGTCAGGCGACCGGGGAGACGCGGGAGTTCCGCGATATGCGCTGCACCGCCGCCGATGAAAATGAGGACACTCTGACCGAGTTTATTTTTTCGCTCGGGACGGCGCGCTACCGCTTTTTGCGCACCATCCATCTGCATAAAAGAAGAGACGGCGGCCGCGAGCTTCAGATCGGCGGCGAGTGCCATGTGGAGGAGGACGGGCAGTGGCGGCTGCTGGCCTCGGGCAGCAGCGCCGTAACCAAAAAAGCGGAGGAGATTCTGGGCTTTACCCACGACCAGTTCTCTCAGGTGGTCGTTCTGCCGCAGGGGGAGTTCCGCCGGCTGCTGCTGGCCAATTCCTCTGAAAAGGCCAAAATTCTGGAGGTGCTGTTCGCCACCTCGATCTGGCAGCGGACGGCCGAGCAGCTCACATATAAGCTGAAGGCGCTGCGGGGAAATCTGGCCGAGCTGGAGCAGGGGGAGGCGCTCCTCCTCGAATCGGCCGGCGCGGATGATTTCGCCGCGCTGGAGGAGATGCTGGCTGCCGGAGCGCAGGCGCTTACAGAGGCGAGGGCGGCCGTGCAGGCGGCCGAAAAACGTAATCAGGCGGCGCTCGCAGCCTTTGAGGCGGGGCAGACCCTTTCGGCAGATTTCGCCGCGCTTGCCGCGGCCGAAAAGCGGCAGGCCGCGCTGGACGGCCGGGCGGAGGAAAACCGCGCCGCCAAAGAAAAGCTGGAGACCGCCCGCCGGGCGGCGGCGGTGCTGCCCTATGATGCGGCATGGCGGCAGAGCGAGCGGCTCCTCCGCGTCAAGCGGGAGGGGGCGGAAGCGGCGGCCGCGCGGCAAAAAGCGGCCGAGGCCGCCCGGCAAAAGGCGGCCGAGCGGGCAGCCGGGATTCCGGCCGCCGAGCAGACAGCCCGCGACCTGCAGGCGGAGATTGCAAAATACCGCACCCTTTTGCCCGACGCCGAAAAGCTGGACGGCGTGCTGCGGGAAGCCAAGGCCGCGCACAAAACGGCGGCCGAGAAAAAGGCGCTGCTTGACCGCTGCCTTGCAGACTATAAGGTGCTGGAGGAGCGGATCGCCAAGGGCGAGCAGATGGTCGAAGCCTCCTACACGGCCTTTCGCGCCGCCGAGCGGGAGGCGCTGATCAACCAGTTTGCGGCCGGCGCGGCCGCCTGTCTGCAGGAGGGGGAGCCCTGTCCGGTTTGCGGCTCGGTTCACCACCCCGCACCTGCCCGGCCGGTGGAGGGCGGCGGCCAGTCGGCTGAGGCGGCCGGCGCGGCTTATGAAAAGCAGAAGGCGCTGCTGGAAAAGCTCAAGGCCGAGCGGGAGGCGCTCCGGCAAAAGGGAGAGAGGCTGCGCGCCGACTTTTCCGGTGCCGATCGGGCGCTGGCCGCGGCCGAGGCTACGGCCAAAGAGCTGACCGCCCGTCTGGCCTCGGCCGAGAGCTATACGGTTTTGCAGAAAAAGCTGCGGGAGGATGAGGCCGCGGCCGACCGCGTGGCAAAAGAGATTGCCGCCGTCCGTAAGGCGGCTGAGGAGGCCGGCGCTGTCCTTGCCGCGGCCGGGGCGGAACGGGAGGCGGCCTCCAGAGCGCTCGGCGAGGCGGAGGAGCAGGCGGCCGACGCCCGCCGCGCGGCCGAAAATGCGGCGCTGACCGCCGGCTTTGCGGTCGACGCCGATTTTGCCGCGCTGGCTTTGGATAAGGCGGAAATCGCCGCCCTTGAAAAAAGCACGGCCGATTATGCCGAGGCGGTTCGCAGCACGGCGCAGGAGGCGGCCGCCCTCCGTGCAAGGCTGGAGGGGAAAACCGCCCCCGACCTCGCCGCGCTTATGGCGGAGCGGGAGGCAGCCACGGCCGCCTTTGCCGAAAAGAGCGCCGCCTGCGGCCGCCTGGCCGAGCGGCAGGAGCTGCTTTCCTCCACCCGGTCAAAAATTGCCGGGATGCGGGAATCCTCCGCCGCCCTGCGGGAGGAGTACGGCCGGGTCTGCCGGGTGAGCGAGCTGGTCTCCGGCCGCAACCGGAGCAAGACGCCGCTGCATAATTTTGTGCTCGGATTGATGCTGGACGACGTGATTCTGGCCGCCAGCCGCTATCTCGGCCGGCTGAGCCGGGGGCGTTACTGCCTCGTCCGGGCGGAGGAGGCCGGCGCCGGCAAGGGCTGGAGCGGGCTGGAAATTGAGGTTACCGACGCGCACATCGGCGGCAGGCGGCGGGTCTCCACTTTGTCGGGGGGAGAGCTGTTTCTGGCCTCCCTTTCGCTGGCCTTCGGCCTGGCCGAGGTGGTGCAGAGCTTCTCAGGCGGGGTGCGACTGGACTCCATCTTTATTGATGAGGGCTTCGGCACCCTCGACAGCGAGACGCTCGAGGCGGCTATGAAGGCGCTGGCTGAGGTGCAGGCCGAGGGGCGGCTGGTCGGCATCATCTCCCACGTTGGGGAGCTGAAAAGCCGCATTCCCGCTCGGATTGAGGTCTTTCCCGGGGAGGACGGCAGCCGCCTTCTGGTGCGGGGTGTCTGATCTTTTGGCGGCTTGCGGCGGGCTCGGGCTAAAAACCGCAGTTTTTGTCCAAACATAAAATGGAATTGTCTTGCGTTCGGGGACGGCCTGTGCTATAAATAGGATGGAAAAAAGAGGGTGTCTTATCGGGCGGACTCTTCCGGAGGAGAACCGGGCCTTGCGCGTTTTTTACCCCGCTTTTTGCGCGGGTTCGCGTTTTTTGGGTTTTATATCCCGCGGGGTTCGGCTTCCCTTTGAAGGGCTGCTCTTAAAATCACCCTTCCTTCGTAAAACTATAAAAAACGAAAGGCGGAGTTTCCTATGAAAAAACTGAAAATCGGCATCGTCGGCTGCGGCGGTATCGCAAACGGAAAGCATATGCCGGCTCTCTCCCGCATTCCGGAGGTAGAGATGGTTGCTTTCTGCGACATTATTGAGGAACGGGCACAGAAGGCGGCCAAGCAGTACGGCACCGAGGACGCCAAGGTTTACACCGATTATAAGGAGCTTCTGGCCGACGACTCGATCGAGGTTGTGCATGTGCTGACCCCCAACCGGGAGCATTGCGCCATCACGGTCGACGCGCTGGAGGCCGGCAAGCATGTCATGTGTGAAAAGCCGATGGCCAAAACGGCCGCTGACGCCAGAAAGATGCTGGACGCGGCAAAGCGCACCGGCAAAAAGCTGACCATCGGGTATCAGAATCGCTACAGGGACGACAGCATGTTCCTTAAAAAGGCGTGCGAGCGCGGCGATCTGGGTGAGATTTATTTTGCCAAGGCGCATGCTCTCCGCCGCCGCGGCGTTCCGACCTGGGGCGTCTTCACGGATGAGGAGAAGCAGGGCGGCGGTCCGCTGATCGACATCGGCACCCATGCGCTCGACCTCACCCTCTGGATGATGGACAATTACGAGGTCAAGTCGGTCAAGGGCTCCACCTTCCGCAAGCTGGCCGAGCAGAAGGATACCGGCAACCCCTGGGGCGACTGGGATCCGAACGAGTTCACGGTAGAGGATTCTGCCTTTGGATTTATTGAAATGAAGAATGGCGCGACCATTATTCTTGAGTCGAGCTGGGCGCTCAACACCCTCGACGTCGGGGAGGCGCAGACCAGCCTCTGCGGAACCAAGGCCGGCGCCGACATGAAGGACGGTCTTCGCATCAACCGCATCGACTACGGCAAGCAGAGCATTCTGAAGCCGGATATGAACAGTGGCGGCGTCGCCTTCTTTGAAGGGCGTCGTGCCGGCGCCGAGGATGTCGAGGCCAGAATGTGGATCGACAACATCCTCAACGACACCGAGCCGATGGTAAAGCCGGAGCAGGCGCTGGTCGTGACCGAGATTCTGGAGGCGATTTACACCTCCGCCAAGACCGGAAAACAGGTCGATTTTTAAGGGGTGAGCTATTTTGAGCAAACCGTTTGGATTGCAGCTTTATTCCGTCCGTGACGCGATGGATAAGGATTACATGGGGACTCTGCGTCAGGTGGCTGAAATGGGCTACCGCCAGGTGGAGTTTGCCGGCTTTGCCGACTACTCGGCGAAGGAGATTTCGGCTGCACTGTCGGAATACAACCTCGAAGGGATCAGCGCCCATGTCGGCGCCGACCGCCTCGTGGGGGAGAATCTGAAGCCTCAGCTGGAGTTTTTGGCCGAGATCGGCTGCAAATATGTCATCCTCCCCTGGTATGAGGCCAACAGCATGGAAAAGGTGGAGGAGGTCTGCGGGATTCTGAACAATGTCGCAGAGGCTGCCCGGCCGTACGGACTGACCTGCGGGTATCACAACCACGGGCATGAGTTTACCCGGCTGGGAGAGTCGTTCGCCCTCACCCATATTATGGAGAAAACCTCGCCCGACGTGGTGATGGAGCTGGACGTTTTCTGGGCGGCGCACGCGGATGTCAATCCGTTCGACTATTTCCGCCAGCACAAGGATCGCATCCGGCTGCTGCATCTCAAGCAGATCGACGGGGAGAAGAACAGCGTCGACCTGCCGGACGGCGTGATCGACATGGCTGCGCTTTCCCGCCTTGCCGAAGGGTTCGGCGTGAACACCTTCATCGTCGAGCAGGAGGCCTACCCGGTCTCGAGTATGGAGAGCGCCCGGGTGAACGCGGAATATTTGAAGAAGATTTTATAATCAGGAAAAAAGGGCGGCTTCTCCCCTTTCGGAGGGCGGCCGTCCTCTTTTTTTAAAGAAGGGACTGCATACATATGAAAGTTGGAGTATTTACCCCCGTTGTCGGCTTTATGCCGCTGGAGGAAGCGGTGCCCTACCTCGCCTCTCTGGGTGTGGAGGCGCTGGAGATCGGCGCGGGCGGCACGCCCGGCAAGCAGCTCGATCCCGAGCAGCTTTTGGGGCATAAGGATAAGATTCAGGCGGTCAAGGACCTGATGAAAAACAACAACGTTGAGATTGCGGCGCTTTCGGCGCACGGCAACCCGGTTCATCCGACCAAGGAGTATGCCGACCGCGACCATCACGAATTTATGCGTGCGGTCGAGCTGGCGGAGGAGCTGGAGGTTGACACCATCGTCGGCTTCTCGGGCTGCCCGGGCGATTGCCCGACCTCGCAGTATCCCAACTGGGTGACCTGCACCTGGCCGGACGATTTCCCGAAGATTCTCGAGTATCAGTGGGAGATTCTGGTGGACTACTGGCAGAAGGCTTCGGCCGAAGCGGCCTCCCACGGGATTAAAAAAATCGCGATCGAAATGCACCCCGGCTTCTGCGTCTATAATCCTGAGACCATGATGAAGCTGCGGGAGGCGGTCGGCCCGATCATGGGCGCCAACTTTGATCCCAGCCACCTGATCTGGCAGCAGGTCAATCCGGTGGAGGCGATCCGCTTCCTGGGAGAGAGGGGTGCGATTCACCACTTCCATGCCAAGGATACCCGGATCAACAAGCCCGACTGCGACATCAACGGTGTGCTCTGCACCGGCAGCTATGGCGATATTCTGACCCGTCCGTGGGTCTTCCGGACGATCGGCTATGGCTCGGATGTCAAGGCCTGGAAGGATATGATGAGCATGCTCAATGCGGTCGGCTACGACGGCATTGTCAGCATCGAGCATGAGGACGGCCTGATGTCCGCCAGAGAGGGTCTGGAAAAGGCGGTCGAATTCTTAAAGAGCATTATTATTAAGGAAAAACCGGGCGCCATGTGGTGGGTCTGAAATTTGATCTGAAAAAAAGAGAGGCGGCCTATTTTTGGTCCGCCTCTCTCGGCAGTTTATATTTGCGCAATATTTTGAATGGATTTTGCTGTATTCCTGCCGAAAGTTGCGGAAAATCCGGATTTTGAATGAGGTGCTTTACTTTGAAACATAAATTGGGTATAATCGGCTTCGGCGGAATGGCCAACTGGCATTTTGAAAATTGCCCCAAAACCGGCTGCATCGAGCCGGCCGCAGTCTATGACATTGATCCCGAGCGGGTCAAAATGGGTGAGGATAAGGGAGTTGTCGGCTTCCACTCGCTGGAGGAGTTTCTCGATTCCCGGCTGTTCGACGTTGTGCTGGTCGCCACGCCGAACAACTTCCATCACGACCTGTCGGTTGCCGCGCTGCGCGCCGGTTATCACGTGATCTGTGAAAAGCCGGTCACTATGACGGTGGAGGAGCTGAAGGATGTTTTCCGCGTCGCGGATGCGTGCGGCAAGCTTTTTACCGTGCATCAGAACCGGCGCTGGGACGCCGACTTCAACATTGTCCGCAAGGCGATTGAGACCGGCATGGTCGGCAAGCCCTATACCATTGAATCCTGCGTTCACGGCTCGGGCGGCGTCGTCCACGGCTGGCGGGAGTATAAGGTTGCCGGCGGCGGCATGCTCTACGACTGGGGCATCCATCTGATTGACCAGATCCTCTACATGATGGGGGAGGAAAAGGTCACGGACGTTTTCTGCCATTTCAACTCGATCCGCACGCCGGAGGTGGACGATTATTTCAAGCTGATTCTCACCTTCGCGAACCACCTGGATGTACAGATTGAGGTGGGCACCTACTGCCTCAAGGCCAAGCCGCGCTGGTATGTCAACGGAACCGAGGGTTCTCTGATTCTGGAGGATTGGGACTGCCACGGCTCGGTGATTCACTCCTCCCAGACGGCGATGGAGTGGGAGCCGGTGGTCGTGCAGACCAAGGCCGGCCCGACCCGCACCATGGCGCCCCGCCCGAAGGAGACGCTGGAGGAACTGCCTCTGCCCGAGCTGGAGCCGGGCTGCGAGTGGGAGAATTTCTATCGCAACGTCTGCGGCGTGATCGACGGCACAGAGGAGCTGATTGTCCGCCACGATCAGATGCTTCGGGTTATGCAGGTGGTGGAGGCCGGCTTCCGTTCGGCCGAAGCCGGACATTCTGTCCCGGTAGAGATCTAAAAAAGCGATTACTCGGGCAAGGCGGTTGTCGGCCGTCTTGCCCTTTTCGGTTATAAAAAGTAAGGGTGTCATGCGTACAGCTTTGGCAGAAACTGCGGCCCTGCCCTTTTTTGAAAGGAAGCGGAAAGGTATGAAAACAGCGGTAATCATCGGGTGCGGCAATATTTGGAATATGCATGCGGCGGCACTGCACACCCTGCCCGGTGTGCGGCTTGCGGCGGTTTGCGACATCGACCCCGCGCGGCTGCATGCGGCGGAGGAGAAATACGCCGTCCCCGGCTATTCGGATTACCGCCGTATGATCGAGGAGATAAAGCCCGACACGGTGCATGTCTGCACCCCGCATGATCTGCATGCGCAGATGTGCCGGTTCGCGCTTACTCACGGTGCGGACGTGCTTTGCGAAAAACCGCTTTCCCTGACGACCGCGGCGGCGGAGGAGCTGCGCCGCCTGGCGGAGGCGCATGGCCGCCGACTTTGCGTTGTTTATCAAAACCGGTTTAATCCCGGGACGGTTCTTTTGCGCCGGATGCTGGAGGAGGGCCGCCTCGGCAAGGTGCTGGGCGGACGCTGCTCGGTTTGCTGGAACCGGGGGCAGGCCTACTATGACAGCGGAGACTGGCGCGGCAAATACGCGACCGAGGGGGGCGGCGTCCTGATCAATCAGGCGATTCACACCCTCGACCTGCTCCGCTGGCTGATGGGGGGAGAGGTCGAATCGGTGCAGGCCGTCTCGTCCCATTTTGGAGAGACGACGATCGAGGTGGAGGACACCATGGCCGGCCGGATCGGCTTTTCGGGCGGTGCTTTCGGTAACTTTTATTTTACAACCACCTACTGCACCGACGCGAGAACCGAGCTTGAGCTGATCTGTGAAAAGGGGGTCGCCCGCCTCGACGCCGCGCAGGGCAGGGTGATCCTTTCGGACGGAGAGGAGCTTTCGGCGGACGAGACGCAAAGCGGCGCCGGTAAGGATTACTGGGGCAACAGCCACGGCCGGCAGATTGCCGCCTTCTACAGCGACGGCTTCGACTGGCGGGAGAATCTGCGCGAGGGCATGGCGACCGGCGATTTGGTTTGCCGGATCTATGCCGCCTGCGGCCGCCCGCCGCTGCCGCAGGATGTGTGAGGTTTTGCGGAACGCCGGGCGTTTGTGATTTCCGGACAGGATGCTGCGGCCGGCGGTGCGGCGGCTGCCTGACCGTGCGGCCTCTCTTTGAGCCGCCGGGGAGGATAAAAGGCGGCTTTTCCGCCGGCCTTTTCTGCCTGCCGCCAAATGGAAGGAAAAACCTCCTCCAAAAGCGGGAGCGGCGCTGTGCCTCCCTCTTTTGAAGGAGGTTTTTGGCGTCTTTTCCCCTTTCGGCTTGATGGCGTAAAATGAGGGGAGACTTTAAAAATGCGGCTTTTTTGGGTGAAACTGTAAAAAAGACTTGACCGCAGGGACGACTTGTGGTAAACTGTTCTTACCT
>OLXV01000163.1_pt1 | contig 33280 bp, 24 predicted proteins | sample 1673481 | NCBI WGS metagenome assembly OLXV01 (sample SAMEA103958113, study PRJEB25191) | human gut metagenome
GATTTTGAAATCACGTTGCCCATGGTCTGCCCCAGATTTTCCCCCACGACGCCGAGGTAATAATCCGGTGCGCGCAGGCCGAGATCCTTAAAAAACACTTCATTTAAGGTGTAGTCATAGTTCTGCCCGGTATGCACCAGAATATGTTCAAAATACTGGTCGCATTTTTTGATGATGGCCGACATCTTGATAATCTCCGGCCGGGTGCCGAGGATGGTCATCACTTTCATTTTTCCCATATTGCGCTCCTCCCCCTTACAGCCCGTAATGCGGGTACATGGATTTGTGTGCCCGCATCCAGGCGGCCAGTTCGGCAATCATCTGCTCATAATCCGGTATACGATAATCGAAATCGAATCGTGTACGCTTTAGCGATTTGTCGGCGCGGACTCCCGCTGCCGGCCGGATCGTTACCGCGTCGTTTCGCAGATAGCGGTTGAACAGCTTCAGCAATTCATATTTGCTGATTGACCGATCGGGCACAGCGTTATACAGCCCGTGCGTGCGGGAGAGGGCTGCCGCCTCCATCGTTCGTGCAAGCTGAAGCGTTGTTTGCCCTGTCCATATGGCTTTTGTGTAGCCGTCGACCTCCCCCTCCTGCTGCATGAACCAATTGAGCAGACCTATCCCCTCGGGATGAAGGTCGGGGCCGACAATGGAATTGCGGAGCGTGAGGTTTTTTTCATCCTCCAGCTCGCCGAGCGCCTTGGAACGGTCATAAAAGGTCTCCCCATCCGGGAGGTCATCCTCCGTATAGCTGCCCCTGCGGCCGGAGAAAACGCAGTCCGTGCTCATATGAATTACCTGCGTATGCGTGCCGGCCGTCGCCTCGGCCAGAAAATGCGGGAAATACGCGTTTAAAAAGACGGCCAGGCCTTTATTCTGCTCTGCAAATTGGTTGAGAATACCGATGCAGTTGATGACCGTGTCAAAATTCCCCTCGGACAGCATTCTTTCCATTGCCGCCGTATCTTTCGCGTCGCCGGCAATGTTTCGCACATAGTTCGACGTCGTCCGATCAAAGCCGAGCACCTCATATCCTCGCTCCTGCAAATAGAGAGAGATCGTATGCCCCGCCATGCCGTTGCATCCAAGCACCAAAAATTTCAAAGCCATATGCCTCCTTTACCGACACACCGCGGCACAATTCCGACTCGGTCAGGGCTGCCCCATGCGAGCCAGCTCCTCCCGAATATAAGAGAGGGAGAGCAGCTTTGCTTTTACCGCCTCCACATCCAGCAGAGTCGTGTTGCCGGAATTAAACTCGGTCAGCACGTCGCGTGCGGTGTCACCGTGAATAAAATACTTGTCGTAATTCAAATCCCGCCGGTCGCAGGGCACGCGATAAAACTTGCCCAGATCGACGGCCTGCGCGCACTCCTCATTGGTCAGGAGGGTTTCGTACATTTTCTCCCCGTGGCGGATGCCGATAACCTTTATCTCGGCCTGTGGGCAAAAGAGCTGCCGCACCGCCTCGGCCAGGACGCCGATGGTGCAGGCCGGCGCCTTCTGCACCAGAATATCGCCCGAGACCCCCTCCTCAAAAGCGAAGAGGACGAGGTCGACCGCCTCCTCCAACGACATGATAAAGCGGGTCATGTTGGGATCGGTAACGGTCAAGGGAGCGCCGGCCCTGATCTGCTCAATCCAAAGCGGAATCACCGACCCGCGAGAGCACATGACGTTGCCGTAGCGGGTGCAGCAGATTTTGGTCCGCTCGGGCGAGACGGTGCGGGATTTGGCCACCACGACCTTCTCCATCATCGCCTTGGAGGTACCCATCGCATTGACCGGGTAGGCCGCCTTATCGGTTGAGAGGCAGGTCACACGCTTTACCCCGGCCTCGATTGCGGCGGTTAAAACATTCTCCGTTCCGAGGACGTTGGTTTTCACCGCCTCTACGGGAAAAAATTCGCAGGAGGGAACCTGCTTTAACGCCGCCGCGTGGAAGATATAGTCGACGCCATGCATCGCATTCTTTACCGAGGAAAGGTCGCGCACATCTCCGATGAAAAACTGAATTTTTCCGGCGGCCTGCGGCATTTTCGCCTGAAACTCGTGCCGCATGTCATCCTGTTTTTTCTCATCCCTTGAAAAAATGCGGATCTCACCGATATCGGTATCCAGAAAACGGTTCAAAACAGCGTTGCCAAAGGAACCTGTTCCGCCCGTAATCAGCAGCGTTTTTCCAGAGAAAATGGAACTGTCGGGCATAATTCTCCCCCTCATATTACGAAAAATACACAAGCGTATGCCATGTGTCGTGTGAATTTGGAAGCCTCTTTGAAAGACTCCCAAATTCGTATACCATCGGTTAACAAGGGCAAACACGCCTGCAACGCGTCTTTCCGGCGCTTTTTGTCCTTTTCGCCTTGGCGGGCGTCAGCCCGCCTGCGTCTCAAAAACCGAAAAACACTCGAAAATCCATCACTGGCAGGTGCTTTGCAGTTTTGCTAAAGCAAAACCTTGTATTCCCTTATCAACCGATGGTAAACCGGATAGAGAAAACACCCCATCCGGTTCCATACAGTGGCACAAGACCGCGGCCGGAGCAGGACGCAAGCCTTCAGCCCGCCGCGGACATGCCATCCTTATTTCAATGTAATCGCCTGCTTCGCCGCGGCGGCAATGTGCGGCGCGGTCAGTTTGTGATACTCCAGCAGTTCGAGCGCCGGGCCGGAAATTCCGTAGGTGTCCCGCACGCCAACCCGGACAACCGGCGTCGGCGCTTTTTCGGAAAGCACCTCACACACGGCCGAGCCGAGCCCTCCGACAATCGAGTGCTCTTCCGCCGTGACGATGGCGCCGGTCTCCCGCGCGGCCTTCAGCACGGCCGCCTCGTCCAGAGGCTTGATGGTCGCCATGTTGAGAATGCGGGCCGAAACGCCCTCCTTCTCCAGCAGCTTGGCAGCCTCCAGCGCTTCGGCCACCATGAGGCCGGTTGCGATGATGGTAACGTCGCTGCCCTCGACCAGGGTGTTGGCCTTGCCAATCTCAAAGGCGTAGTCCTCGTCAAAAATAACCGGCACAGCCAGTCGGCCAAACCGCATATACACCGGGCCGTCGTGCGCGAAAGCAGCCAGGACGGCCTTTTCCGCCTCCACCTCGTCGGCGGGATTGATGATGGTCATGCCGGGAATGGTGCGCATCAGGGCGATGTCCTCGCAGCACTGATGGGTCGCGCCGTCCTCACCGACCGAGACGCCGGCGTGGGTCGCACCGATTTTTACATTCAGATGCGGATAGCCGATCGAGTTGCGCACCTGCTCAAAGGCACGGCCGGCGGCAAACATGGCGAACGAGCTGGCAAAAACCGTCATGCCGGTCGCGGCGACGCCGGCTGCGATGCTCATCATATTCTGTTCGGCGATGCCGCAGTTGTAAAATTTATCCGGGAAGGCACTCTTGAACTTGCCGGTGCGGGTCGCCCCCGCAAGATCGGCGTCCAGAACCAGAAAATCCTTCCCCGCGTTGCCAAGTGCAATCAGGCCTTTCCCGTATCCGTCACGGGTAGCTGCTTTTTTAACTTCTGCCATAATCTTCTGCTTCCTCCCTATCTCTCGAGCGCGGCGAGCGTCTGCTCCAGCTCAGCCATAGCGGTTTTATATTCCTCTGCGTTCGGGGCAACACCGTGCCAGCCGCAGACATTCTCCATAAAAGAGACGCCCTTGCCCTTGACCGTTTGGCAGATGATGGCGCAGGGCTTGTCCGACTTCTCCCCCGCCTCGACCGCGCGCTCGATCGCCTCGAGGTCGTGGCCGTCAATGACCTCGACGTGCCAGCCGAAGGCGGCGAACTTCTCATCAAGCGGAAGCGGAGAATTTACCTCCTCAATCGTGCCGTCGATTTGCAGGTGGTTCAGATCGACAAAGGCGGTCAGGTTATCCAGCTTTTTGTGGGCGGCGAACATGGCGGCCTCCCAAACCTGCCCCTCCTCCGACTCGCCGTCGCCGACGATGGTATAGACGCGATAATCCAGTCCCCTGTGCTTGGCCGAAAGCGCCATGCCGCAGGCGGCCGAGATTCCCTGTCCGAGCGAACCGGTCGACATATCGACACCCGGCACCTTCTTCATATCCGGGTGTCCCTGCAGGAAATGCCCCGTCTTGCGAAGGGAAGCCAGCTCCTCCACCGGGAAGAAGCCGCGGTTGGCCAGCGCCGCATAGAGGGCGGGCGCCGCATGCCCCTTGGAAAGCACAAAACGATCGCGGTTCTCCATCCCCGGGTTGGCCGGGTCGATGTTCATCTTATCAAAATACAGATAAGACAAAATTTCCGCAATCGAGAGAGAGCCGCCCGGGTGGCCGGATTTCGCGTTGTAGGTTCCCACAATCGCGCCCATCCGGATTTTCGCAGCGGCGATTTCCAGTTGTTTTTTGGTGTTGGAATCCATGGCTTCACACAATCCTTTCAGCAATTCAAAGAAATAGAGAAAATATAGTGACAGGTCAATCCTGTAATTTCTGCTTTAAATAGTCGATAAAGTCTGCGACGCAGCCCTCCTCACACCGGCCGGCTGTAAAGTCCACCCGGCTTTTGATCTCCTCCGGCGCACCGGAGGGGGCTGCGCTGATTCCGGCGGCGGCAAGCATCTCCACATCGTTGAAGTAATCCCCGATGGCAAAGCTTTTGCTGCGCGGAATCCGGTAGTGCGCCGCGAGGCGGGAGAGTGCCTCCCCCTTATTCACGCCGCCGCAGGTCAGCTCGTAATAAATGTCGGCCGTCTCCAGAAAATAATAGTCGCCGCAGTTGTACGGCCTGCAGCGGGTGTGGAGGCGTTCCATCTCTTCCCGGTCGAAGGTGGCAAAAAGCACCTTGGTCCAGGGCCGTTCATAAATCTCCGCCTCCGAAAGGGGCAGAGGAGAAATCTGCTCATATTCCATATGTGCGCGAACCGCGTCGGTCCGGTTCAGCAGATACAGCTCACGGAGGTGATGCGCCTCCGCTCCGACGGCGGGAAATTCCTGCACCAGCTCTTTTACAAGCGGCTTGACCTCCTCCGGCAAAGTGCGGCTGTAAATCGGCCGCTCGGCCGCATAGTCATAAATCACCGCGCCATTGCAGGTTACCACGCCGGCGTTGGCGCCCGACTGCGTTACATAAAGGCGCGTAGCCTCTACCGAACGGCCGGTCGCGATGGAAAACAGGCCGCCCTGTTTCACAAAAAAATCAATCGCCGCAAGGTTGCGTTCGGGAATCCTCCCCTCATGCACCAGGGTGCCGTCGATGTCCGACAGCAGCAGGCAGCCGTTGAAAAGGCCGCCCTTGCGAAATGCGGGCATAAATCTCCTCCATATCTTCTGCAAGGGTTACAAGGGTTTTAAACGGTTTAAAAAATCGGTAAAATAGTCGGGCAGCTCGCTTTCAAAGGTCAGGCGCTCCCCCGTGACGGGATGGTCAAAGCCGATCCGCTTCGCATGGAGACACTGCCCGTTTAGAAAGGCAATCTGCTTCTTCGGCCCGTAGAGCGGGTCGCCGGCCACCGGATGCCCAATATAGGCCATATGCACCCGAATCTGATGGGTGCGCCCGGTCTCCAGCCGGAGGCGAAGGTGGCAGAACCCCTCGTACCGCTGCAGCACCGTAAAATGGGTAACCGCCGGTTTGGAGTGCTGGTCGGTCACGGCCATCTGCTTGCGTTTGACCGGATGCCGGCCGATGGGGGCGTCCACCCAGCCGCTGTTCTCTTTTATATTTCCGTACACGACCGCCTCATAACAGCGGTCGAAGGTGTGTTCCTGAATCTGTTTTGCGAGGCCGGTGTGCGCACGATCACTTTTGGCCACAATCAGCAGGCCGCTGGTGTCCTTATCAATGCGGTGGACAATGCCCGGCCGCAGCACGCCGTTGATGCCCGAGAGGCTGTCGCCGCAATGCGCCAGCAGCGCGTTGACCAGCGTGCCGTCCCGGTTGCCCGGCGCCGGATGCACGACCATCCCCTTCGGTTTGTTCACCACCAGAAGATCATCGTCCTCATACACGATGTCGAGAGGGATATCCTCCGCCTCGACATCCAGCGCCTCCGGCTCCGGCAGGGTGAGAAGAAGATGGCTGCCCGGTCGGATTTTGAGAGATTTTACGGCGGGAGCGCCGTCTACCTCCAGGCCGCCGGACGCAATCACTGCGGCGGCCGCCGCCCGGCTGATTCCGGCAACCCGGCTGATCAGCAGGTCGGCGCGAACCGGCGCCTCCTCCGCACAGACAAATTCCATGCGCTCCATCTTCTGAACTCCCGCCTTCCCCTGACGCTTAAAGGATAAAGAGGACTCACTCCCCCGACTCCTCGGTCGAGATGCGCCGTCCCAGCCGATAGTCCCGGATAGTATCCACAATGAAGTAGACCAGGATCAGTAGAACGCCGATCACGACACAGCAATCCGCGATATTGAAAATATAAAAATCCATGAACTGTACGTCAATAAAGTCTACAACATATCCGCGGAAAATCCGGTCGATCATATTGCCGACTCCGCCGGCCAGCACAAGGCAAATTGCCCAGTACATCATCCGACTTTTAAACGCTTTTTTGATCAGCAGGCCGATGCAGACCGCCAAAATGATCGCACTGAAGGAGAGCAGCAACCAACGCTGATTTTCAAAAAAGCCAAACACCGCACCCTTGTTGTGGATATAGGTCAGGTTCAGCACCTTATCCACAAGCACGGTGCTCTGCCCGTAAGCCATGTTAGAAACGACCAGATACTTGGTCAGTTGATCCAGCCCGACCATCAGCAGGCCGAAAAGAACCGCGCACAGATAAACCATCTAACGACTCCTCCCTCCTGCCGGAGGAAATGCTCCGGCTCGGCAGGTTTATTTTACAATACCGGCGCACCGGCTGCACAGGGTCGGATGTGCACTGTCGCTGCCGACCGTGTCGGTATATTTCCAGCAGCGAACGCACTTTTCACCATCCGCATGCCGAACCGAGACGCCGAGCTTCTGCTCCTCGCTCTGATAGGTGCCGCCGGCCTCTTCATGCAGCGCGACGGCCGAAACAATGCAGATTTCCGGCAGGATTTCCATCCGGTCGCGCAGGAAGCTGTACAGCTCCCCTTCGGCGTAGAGGTCGACCGCCGCCTCAAGAGAGGCGCCGATCACCTTGGCTGCACGCGCCATCTCCAACGCCTTGGAGACATCGTTGCGCACGGCGTGCAGATTCTCCCACATCTCCATAAACGCGTGATCTGCATCGGAGAGAGGCTTCGCCTCCGGAATCGGGTTGAAGACCACATTGGCCTTCTCATCCCCGGCGCGATGGGGCATGAACTGCCAGATCTCATCCGCCGTAAAGGCGAGAATCGGGGCAACCAGCCGGGTCAAAGTGTCGAGAATATCGAAAATCACCGTCTGCGCCGCCCGGCGGGAGGTGCTGTTTTTCTCCTCCACATACAGGCGATCCTTCACAACATCGAGGTAGAAGTTGGACATATCCACCACGCAGAAGTTGTGAATGGCGTGATAAACCGCGTGATACTCGAAAGCGTCATACCCTGCACGGCATTTTTCAACCAGCTCATTCAGCTTGAGCAGGGCAAAACGGTCGAGGTCGGTCAGCGCCTCCTCCCCGACGCGGTCGGCATCGGGATCAAAGTCGCTGATGTTTCCGAGGATGAAGCGCGCGGTATTCCGGATTTTGCGATAGCTTTCGGAAAGCTGCTTCAAAATCTCCTTCGAAATGCGGATGTCGGCGTGATAGTCGGCCGAGGCCACCCACAGCCGCAGAATATCCGCACCGTACTGCTTGATAATCTCCTCCGGCGCGATGGTGTTTCCGATGGATTTGGACATCTTCTTGCCCTCGCCATCGACCACCCAGCCGTGGGTAACAACCGTCTTGTAGGGGGCGACGCCCTTGGTCGCAACCGAGGTCAGGAGAGAGGACTGGAACCATCCTCTGTACTGATCGGCGCCCTCCAGATACAGGTCGGCCGGGAAGCGAAGATAATCCCGCTCATCCAGCACGGCGGCGTGGGTCACGCCCGAGTCGAACCAGACATCCATGATGTCGGTCTCTTTCTTGAAATGCGTGCCGCCGCAGTGGGGGCAGACATACCCCTCGGGCAGCAGGTCGCGCTCATCCATGGCGTACCAGGCGTCCGCGCCCTTTTTACGGAAGATATCCGAAATCTTCGCAATGGTGGTTTTGTTGATGACCTCTTTCCCGCAGTCGCGGCAGTAGAAGATCGGGATCGGCACGCCCCAGGTGCGCTGCCGCGAGATGCACCAGTCGGAGCGGTCCTTCACCATGTTGGTGATGCGATCCTCGCCCCATGCCGGGATCCACTGAACGCCCCGAATCGCCTCGACCGCCTTGTCCGCGAAGTCGGAGATCGAGCAGAACCACTGCTCGGTCGCACGGAAGAGGATGGGCGATTTGCACCGCCAGCAATGCGGATACTGGTGGATAATCTTTTCCAGCGCGAAGAGATGTCCGCTCTCCTCCAGCTTGCGGGCGATCGCCTTGTTGGCGTCGTTCGTGGAAAGGCCGGCAAATTCCCCGGCCTCCTCCGTCAGGACGCCCTTGTGGTCGACCGGAACGATCATCGGAATTTCTTTATAATTCCGGCAGACTTCAAAGTCCTCTACACCATGGCCGGGCGCGGTATGTACGCAGCCGGTACCGCTTTCCAGCGTGACGTGGTCGCCGACAATCACCAGCGACTCCCGGTCGAGGAAGGGGTGCGCCGTCTTCATGTACTCCAGCTCTTTGCCGGAAATGGTGCCGATGACCTCATACTCGGTCTTGCCAGCGGCCTTCATGGCGTTTTCAAACAGAGCCGACGCCATCACATAGTATTCCTCACCCGAACGGATGAGGGCATATTCATACTCAGGCCCGACGCAAATCGCCACGTTGCCCGGCAGAGTCCAAGTCGTGGTCGTCCAAATTACAAAATAGGTTTTGGCAAGATCGGCGCCCATGGCCGCCAGCTTGCCCAGATCATCGGTCACCTGGAACTTCACATAGATCGAATGGCAGGGATCCTCGGCATATTCAATCTCGGCCTCAGCCAGGGCGGTCTGACACTCCGGACACCAGTAGACCGGCTTGAGTCCCTTGTAGATATAGCCCTTGTCGGACATCTCGCCAAAGACCTCCACCTGCTTGGCGACAAACTCATTCTTCAGGGTGAGATAGGGGTTGTCCCACTCGCCCAGCACGCCGAGGCGCTCAAACTGTACCCGCTGATCCTCCACAAAGCCGAGCGCAAACTCCCGGCAGAGGCGGCGCAGCTCGAGGGTCGACATCTGCTCCGCAGAGGCGACGCCGGCCGCCTTGCGCGCCTTGAGTTCGGTCGGCAGGCCGTGGGTATCATACCCGGGGACGTAGGGCGCTTTATACCCGGTCATGTTTTTATAGCGGAGGATAAAATCCTTCAGCGTTTTATTCAGCGCCGTGCCGAGGTGAATCACCCCGTTGGCATAGGGAGGGCCGTCGTGCAGCACATACAGCGGCTTGCCCTCGTTCCGCTTCATCAGTTCCTCATACACATGATTCTTCTGCCACTCGGCCAGAGCAAGCGGCTCTCTCGTCGGAAGGCCGGCCCGCATCGGAAATTCCGTTTGCGGCAGATTCAGCGTTTTGTTATAATCCTGTTCCATTTTCTAAATGATCTCCCTATCACAAATTTTCGTTATCCATGAATCGCCATACAGGGGAGGCACGGCGTATTTTCGGTTATTCCAGCCCCTCCACATCGGTGCTGACGACAAACCCGCCCGCCTCCGCAGACTTTTCGGCTTTTCCGTCGGCTATGGGAAGCTCCGGCTGCAGCTCCTGCGCAGTCTCCGCCTCGGCGGGCGCTGCCGGAACCTCCGAAGCTGCCGGAGCGGCCTCCGCCTCGTCGGCGGAAGAGGTGTCCGCTTGCGCTGCATCCGGTTCGGCAGCCGCGCGTGCCTGCTCGATCACGGCCTTGACGTCCACGTCGGTCGTCGGACGCGCCGCCTCCGCCATCGCCTCATAATCCGGGACGCTGTCAAAGGCAAAGCGCAGCACCTCCGCCGCACGCTCGGCGTCGAAGGGCACCTCATCCGGCAGGGACTCCACAAAAGTGATCTGCCGCTTGTATTTCTGCAACAGCGAGTCGCGGAGGTTCTTCGTCTCCACCTTCAGGCGATCGAAAAGCATCTGCTGCCGGGCGACACTGTCGTGCGCGGCGGCAATCATACTTTCGGTTTTGGCGATGGCGTCGGCGATGATGGCGTCGGCCTTTCGCTCGGCCTCAGCCACGATGTCCTCCGCCTGCGTTTCGGCATCGCTGACAACCAGCTCGGCCTTTTTGGCCGCTTCGGTCGTGGTGTGTCCGGCGGCCTCGCTTGCCTCCTTCACCGTCTGATCGGCGAGGCGCTGTGCGTTCAGCAGAGCGGTGTGAATGCTGTTTTCCGACGTGCGGTATCCCTCCAGCTTCTCGCTGAGGATCGCCAGCCGGGCTTCAACCTCCGCCTTTTCCTGCTCAAGCTTTGCAAAATCATCCGCCACCGCGTCGAGGAGGTCGTCCACCTCGTCCACATGATAGCCGCCAAAAGCCGATTTTTTAATCTCGGCATTGCGTATCTTTTCCGCAGAATACATAGTTTCATTCCTCCGAGTTCAAAAGATGCACAGCCGCAGCAAAAGGCGGGCTGCAAATCAAAACGTCCGGCAATACGGCCGGAGCGTATCAAGCGCTAAGGGAATCAGACATACTGTTCATATCGCAAAATCAAACGCTGTTTTTTGGTTCTGTCATCCAGGGAGCTTAATTTAAATTTACCCTTCCCGCGGATTTTTATAACCGTCCCGGCAAAAACCGTCCGGGTCGTTTTCTCACAGACCAGCGCGTCGATCGAGACCAGTCCGCTTTCAATCAGCCGGGCGGCCTCTCCCCTTCCCGTTTTGGCAAGGGCGGCAACCACCGCGTCCAGCCGTGGGGAGGAAATCGTGGTGGAAAAGCTTTCCATTCGGTGGGCGGAGGGCAAAGGCTCCATAGCCCCCTCGCTCACAGAGACCCCGACCGAGCCGACCTTACGCAGCTCCGAAAGGACAAGCGGAGCCGTCTCCCGCGATAGGAAGGCGACGGCGCGTCCATCCTCAATCAGAATGTCCCCGATCGCCTCCCGACGGAGCTGCAGCGCCATCAGGCTGCCGAGAAAATCCCGGTGAGAAAGGCCGCTGCCCTTCCGATAAGTGAAGGTAAGGGGCGTGATGGGAAAATACTCCTCCTGCGGGTCGGCGCACCAGTCGGGCAATGCGGCGAAGAAAACCCGCTCTGCCTCCGGATAGCCGCCGTAAAAGAGGTAGTTTGCATGCTTCTTTTTCATATAATCCCGCAAAAAGGCCGCCGACGCCTCATCCAGAAAGCCGATGAATTTCGGCCGGCCGTCCAGATCGCAGAGGCGGACAGCGTCGTCAGCCCGGGCAAGCAGGAGCTTCTGCTCTTCCTGTCCTTCCACGGTTTATATGTAGAGGTTGCTGCTCTCCAGCTCGTCGAGGATCAAATCGCCCATGATGTCGACGTCAAAGGGCGTGATGATAAAGGTGCTGTTGGCCACCCTTTTGAGCTGCCCCTGATTGGCATAGGCCACGCCGCTCAGAAAATCAATCAGGCGACGGGAAGTCTCCTTATTGGCGGCCTCAAGATTGAGCACTACCGTCCGCTTGGCGTTCAGATGGTCGGCAATTGCCGGCGCGTCATCAAACCGCTCCGGCTTGACCAGCACAACCTTCAGCTGAGTTGTGGCGTGGATGTTCACTACCTTATTGCGCTTCTCCCCCTCGTAAGAAGAGGAGGACGCGCGGGATTCATGCCGCTCCTCCGGCTCGTGCTTGGCAAAGTTGACCTCCTCCGGCATGTCGTCGTAGTCATCCTCCGGCACGCTGACGATGTCCTTGATCTTATCCAGAATGCTCATGTTTTCCAAATCTCCATTCTATTCCGAAATTCAGCGGTACAGCCGCCTTCCAAACAGGGCGGTACCGATGCGTACAAGATTGGCGCCCTCCTCAATCGCGATGTCGAAATCATCCGACATGCCCATGGACAGGCATACCATATTACTATTATCTATGTTTTTGGCCTTAATGTCAATAAACAGTTGCCGCATTTGCGCAAAATATTTTCTGGCCGTCTTTTCATCGTCACAAATCGGGGGGATTGTCATAAGTCCCTGCACACAGACGCCCTCTATTTGTGCGATTTCACGAACGGCCGCCTCGACATTTTCGGGAAGGAGGCCGGATTTGCTCTCCTCCCTGCCAATATTTACCTCCAGCAGGATGTCCATCACCCGGCCGGCGCGCGCCGACTGCTCCCCGATGCAGGAGGCAAGGCGGACAGAGTCCACCGACTCAATCATCTCCACCTTGTCCAGAATCATCCTGACTTTGTTGGTCTGCAGATGCCCGATAAAATGGCGGGTCACCCCGTCCAGCTGCAGCTCGTCGTATTTGGAGAGGAATTCCTGCACCCGGTTCTCCCCCATATACCGGATCCCTTTTGAGAAGGCGTAGTTCATCACCTCGGGAGAGACGGTTTTGGTCGCGGCGAGAAGGGTGATCTCCTCCGGCCTGCGGCCGCTTTTTTCTGCCGCGGCGGCCGCCCGGGTCAGGATGTCTGCGTAGTTTTGGTCGAAATACCTCTTTTTCTCATTCAGTTCATCATTTGACAATCTTTCCGTCATAAAGATTTTTCCCCTTTACAATGACTTCGTCATACAAATTCAGCATGTCCGCGTCCGTATTATCGAACCGGCAAACGGCATACCCGCCGTTTGTATAAACAATATCCACCTTGCGGAAGCGCACGGTCGAGCCGGAGAGGATATAGACCCCCTTCTGCCCGTCCACCACACGAATGGCAGAGGCGCTGACCTTCAGTCCGTCATAGGCGTTCAGTACCGCCGTGACCGGCTGGGTGCGGATGGCGGCCAACTCTCCACTCATATACTTGCACCTGAAAATCACAACCGCCTGCTTGCCGTCGGCCGATTTGTTGATCCGTTCGACCGTCACTGGCAGCTCCGGCATGGAGGAAAGCTCGGTCCGCAGCGTGAGTGCGCTGCCCTCGGTGAACTTCGCCGCCTCCTCCGTCGTGGCGACGCAGGCGATATACCAGGCGTAGTCCCCGACGATTTTGCCGATCGGCGATTCGGTTCCGGTCGTTTCCTCCACGGGGGCAAGATTTGCAATCCCCTCCGGCGTGAGGCGGTCAATCCCCTCCGGCGTCAGCAGCGATTCATACCCGTCGACCTCCAAAATAAAATAGCCGGAGGTATCGGTCACGACGCTGCCGCTCGCCCGGAGGCCGGAAGCCTCCAGCGAGGCCTTTTCCGACTCGAGCGAAGCGATGCGGCCGGCAAGGTCGGCGCTTTGTCCGACGGCCACCACCCGGCGGTTCAGCAAGGTCAGAAGCTTATCCGAAAGCGTGCTGACCGAGACAAAGCGGTGTCCCGACGCGCTGTCAAGCAGCGCTGTATAAGCGTCGGTGATCTGTGTCTCCACCGTGACAAGGTCGGCCGAGGTCCCGGCCGTCTGCAAGGATTTCAGGGTGTTCAGCTGCTCCTCCACCTCCCGCAGGCGGGCGGCATTGGCTGCTGTGGCCGTGTCGTTATAGAGGTTTACCACCACGGCGTCCTTGGCGACCCGGCGGCCGCTCTCGACCGAGAAGCTCTGAACCCCCTGCGCGCTGTTCGAAAGCACCGTCTCACTCCGGATGGAGAGGCCGGTCAGCTGCACCCCGTCAAAGGTGCTGTAGTGGGTCGCCGTCTCGGTCGTGAAGGGATTGTAAAGGGAGTTGTATATCTGCATCAGCAAATAGGAAACGATAAAAATCGCCAGAACCGCTTTCAATATATTGGCATAGGATTTTTTCATTTTTTACCTCCCTGTCAAGACTTCCGCCGGCCGGGCTGCAGCCATTTTCTTCACACCTTCTGCGCAAAGGCTACAGCGTCTGCCGCCACGACTCTATCCGCTCGGCCGCCCGGGAGGCAATCTCCTCCACGCTGCGGCCGTCGCAATCTATCCAATGAATCTGTTCGTTTTTTGAAAACCAGGTCATCTGCCGCTTGGCATATCGCCTGGTCTGCCGTTTTAAATTTTCCGCCGCCGCGTCCAGAGAAATCTCCCCCGCGAAGTACGGCGCCAGCTCCTTGTGCCCGATGGCCTGCGCCGCCGTGCCGGAGGTGGGATCGTACTCCCGCTCAGCCTCCGCCGCAAGGCCGGCGTCCAGCATGGCGTCCACCCGCCGGTTGATCCGGTCGTACAAAAGTGCCCGATCGCAGTACCGCAGCCCGATGTAAAGCGCCTGATAAGGGCTTTCTCCCGCGGCGGCCGCCCGGTCGAGTTCGGATTTCCGCTGTCCGGTGGTCATCTGCACCTCCAGCGCGCGGAGGATGCGCTTGCGGTCGTTGGGATGCAGGCGCGCGGCCGCCTCCGGATCCGATTTTTCCAGGCGGGCGAGCATCTCCTCCCCGCCCAGGCGGTCGTATTCCGCCGACAGCCGCCGGCGGAGTGCCGGGTCGGTCTCCTCCTCTGCAAACGTGAGGCCGGAGAGCAGCGCGTCGATATAGAGTCCTGTGCCGCCGACCACGACCGGCAATTTTCCGCGGCCGGCAATATCGCGGATGACCTCTCCCGCCAAGGCGACGTATTCCGCGACCGAAAAGCGGGTCTGCCGGTCGGCAAAATCAATCAGGTGATGCGGCGCGGCCTCCCTTTCGGCCGCCGTCGGTTTGGCCGAGGCGATGTCCATCCCTTTGTAAATCTGCATGGAATCGGCCGAAACAATCTCCCCGTCAAAGCGCCGGGCAATCGCAATGCCCAGGCCCGTTTTACCGGAGGCGGTCGGTCCGACCACCGCGACGACCGGAATTTTCTTCATGTTTACTGAATCCTTCCAAATTTCTTTTCCAGTTCTTTTTTGCCCATGCGTAAGACGACCGGCCGCCCGTGCGGACAGGTGGCCACATCCCCTCCATAGAGAATGCGTTCGGCCAGCGCCGTCATCTCAGGCAGGGAGAGGCGGTCGCCCGCCTTGATCGCGGCGCGGCAGGCCACCGATTCATACAGCCAGGTCATCTTTGCGCCGACCGCATCCCGCTTGTGCTGCAAAAATCCGTCGGCCGCCTCACTGATCAGGGTGGGAATGTCCTCCCCCTCCAGATAGGCCGGGATCGCCCGAACCAGCACCGAGCCGCCGAACTCCTCCACCGCGTAGCCGGATTTTTCCAGAAGGTCGAGGTTTTGCAGGATGGCGTCAGACTCCTCCCGCGGGAGGGTGACCGGCACCGGGGTCAGCAAAAGCTGCTGCCGGGGCGCCTCGCTCTTGCAGAGGTTGTCATAGATCAGCCGCTCATGTGCGGCGTGCTTGTCGAGGAGGATCAGCTCCTCCCCCTGCTCGATCAGGATGTAGGTTGAAAAAACCTCCCCAATCACGCGAAGGGGCAAGGGCGCCTCAGCCTCCGCCGTTTCGGCCGCAGCGGCGTCCTGCGAAGGGAAAGCCGCCTCCCGTGCAGAAGGAGGGGCGGCTTCAGCCGGAGAGCAGGCTTTGCCCGCATTTTTCTCCTCTGCCGAGGCGGCGGACGTAATGGATGGCGCAGCCGGAGCGGCAGGCGCGTCCGTCGGCCGGTCGTCGACCATAATATCGAGATTTACCGGACGGCCGCCCGGGCTGTACAGCCGGATGCCGCTGTCGGCAAATTGAATCTCTCCATTCGGTATGGGAGGCGAAACGCGCTCCGGTTCTGCTGCCGGAGTGGGTGCGGCCGCCGGCTTTGCGGCCGGTGCAGCGGTCAAAGGCCCGGATGGCGACCCGGACGAGGATTTTGGCGCCGTCGTTTGCCAGAACTGGCGGATGGTCGCCTGCGTCGGCTTTTCCTCACCCGAAAAGCCGGGGAACGGCCGGGCGGCAGGACGCGCCGCCTCCTCCGCGGTGGAGAAAAGCGTGTTCTTGACCGCGTAATATACCGCGTCGAATATTCGCTTTTCGTCCGAGAAGCGAACCTCCGTCTTGGCCGGGTGGACATTGACGTCCACCGCGCCGTAGGGAATGGTAAGATGCAGCACCCCGGCCGGAAATTTTCCGACCATGACGGCGTTCCGATAGGCCTGCTCCAGCGCGGCCATGACCGTGCGGGATTTGACATACCGTCCGTTGATGAAGAAATACTGCATGTTCCGGTTGGGACGTCCGGCCGCCGGCTTGGAGATGTATCCGGTTACCCGGATGCCGTTTTGCTCCCGGTCGACGGGCAGCAGCCCTTCGGAGAAGGCGCGCCCCAGCACGGTATAAATCGCCGAGCGGAGCTGATTGTCCCCCGGCGTTTGCAGGGTCGTTTTTCCCTCCCGGATCAGGCGAAAGCTCACCTCCGGGTGGGAGAGGGCGATGCGCTCCACCAGAGCGGACACAGCGTTGCCCTCCGACACGTCCTTTTTCAAAAATTTCATACGGGCGGGGGTGTTGTAAAACAGCTCTTTCACCGAAATGGCGGTGCCAACCGCGCAGCCGATGTCGGAAGCCTCCCCCTCCTCCCCGCCGTCGCAGGTGTAGAGGGTACCGGCCTCCTCCTCCGCCGTGCGGGTCACAATTTCGATGTGCGACACGGCAGAGATGGCGGCCAGCGCCTCCCCCCGGAAGCCGAGGGTAGCGATGCCGTCAAGATCGCTTTGCTGCCGGATCTTGCTGGTCGCGTGGCGGAGAAAGGCGGTTCTTACATCCTCCCGCGCGATGCCGCTGCCGTTGTCGGTCACCCGGATCAGGAGGACGCCGCCCCGCTCAATCTCCACCGTGATGCCGGTCGCACCGGCGTCGAGCGCGTTCTCCACCAGCTCCTTGACGACCGAGGCGGGGCGCTCGACCACCTCGCCCGCGGCGATGAGCTCGGAGAGCTGCTTGTCCATCACCCGGATCTTACCCATGGCGTTCTCCTCCTTTACCGTTTGTCCAAATTTTGCGGCCGTACTTTCGGCCGGTTAGTATTTTTTCGCTTCTCCCGACAACTCGTGGAGGAGGCTGAGTGCCTCAATCGGGGTCAGGGTGTTGACGTCCACCAGCTTCAGCCGTTCGATCAGCTCGGCGGACGGACCCGACACATCGAGGCCGAATTGCAGGTCGTCCGCGCCTTGTGCGGCAAGGCGCTGCGGCACACCTACATCCGAGGCGGCGTGCTCGCCGCTCTCAATCTCGGCCAGGACATCCTTGGCGCGGGAGATCACCCCGTCGGGGAGTCCGGCCAGCGCCGCCACCTCGATACCGTAGCTGTCGTCCGCGCCGCCGCGCACAATCCGCCGCAGGAAAGTGATGTCATCTCCCCGCTTTTTGACCGCGACATTGTAATTTTTCACCCCGTCGAGCAGTCCCTCGAGCGCGGTCAGCTCGTGATAATGAGTGGCAAAAAGAGTCCTTGCTCCCAGCCGCTTTTTATCGGCGGCAAACTCCAGCACCGCACGGGCGATCGACATTCCGTCATAGGTTGAAGTACCCCGCCCGATTTCGTCCAGAATCAGCAGGCTGTCTCCCGTCGCGTTGTCGAGGATAAAGGCAACCTCGCTCATCTCCACCATAAAGGTAGACTGCCCGGCCGCCAGGTCGTCGGAGGCGCCCACCCGGGTATAAATCGCGTCGGCCAGTCCGATCTCGGCCGAGGAGGCCGGCACGAAGGAGCCGATCTGCGCCATCAGCGTAATCAGGGCCACCTGCCGCATATAGGTCGATTTACCCGCCATGTTGGGGCCGGTGATAACGGCGCAGCGGCTGTCTGAGGTGTTCATGTCGGTGTCGTTGGGCACAAAGGGGGGTTTCAGCATGGCCTCCACCACCGGATGGCGACCCTCCCGGATTTTCAGCCGGCCGTCGGTGTAAATCTCCGGCCGGGTGTAGGAGGAGGTCACCGCCACCTCGGCGAAGGAGGAGAAAACATCCAACCGCGCCACGGCGGCCGCCGTCTCCTTAAATCTGGGGAGCGCCTCAGCCACCTGCTTGCGCAGCCGGTCGAAAGCCTGATACTCCAGCGCGATAATCCGCTCCTTCGCGCCGAGCACCCGATGCTCCAGCGTTTTCAGCTCCTCGGTAATATACCGCTCGCAGTTGGTCAGGGTCTGCTTGCGGATGTAATCCGCCGGCACCTGATCTTTATAGGAATTGGTTACCTCGATGTAATAACCGAACACCCGGTTGAAGGCAACCTTCAGCTTTGGAATGCCGGTGCGCTCCCGTTCCTGCTGCTCGATTCGGGTGATAAACCCCTCTCCATCGGTCATGTCGCGGCGCAACTCGTCAATTTCGGGGTCATAGCCGTCGCGGATGATGCCGCCATCCTTACTGGTCATCGGAGGCTTGTCCACCAGCGCCGATTCCAAAAGGGCGTACACATCCTCCAGCGGGTCAATCTCCCGATGGATCGCCGAGAGCATGGCGCAGCTGCAATTCTCCACAAGCTGCTTCAGCGAGGGCAGCGGCTCAACGGCGTAAAAGAGGTCTTTAAGCTCCTTCGGCTTGACCGTGCCGTAAACCACCTTGGCCATAATCCGCTCGAGGTCATAAACGCCGCGGAGCTTGTCCCGCAGCTCGCCCCGCAGAACGGTGTCTCCCGCCAGCTCCTCGACCGCGTTGAGCCGCTTCTCGATCGCGGGGGCCTGCACCAGCGGCTGCTCAATCCAGCTGCGGAGCATACGCTTGCCCATCGCGGTGGAGGTCTTATCCAGCACCCAGAGCAGGCTGCCCTTGCGGTCCTTGTTGCGCATGGTCTCACACAGCTCCAGATTGTGGCGGGCGGTCAGGTCGAGCCGCATGAACTGCGCCTCGGTATAAAAATTTATCGTATTTACCGCGTCGAGGCCGGTGCGCTGCGTCTCATACAAATAGTCCAGCGCGCAGCCGAGGGCGGCCACCGCCGCCGGCAGGCTTCCCAGCTCAAGCTCGGTAAGTGTTTTCGCTTTAAAGTGCCGCAGTACAATATCTTCACAAACGGCCTGCGCAAAGCATTCGGCCGGCCGAATCTGGGTCAGGCAGCCCATCCGCTGCCGGATAAAATCGCCCACTTCGGTATTTCCCGAAAATTCGGGAGAAAGCAAAATCTCGCTCGGGGCGTAGCGTCCCAGTTCATCTATAATTTTTGCAGACAGGTCTTTTCCGCCGATTTCGGTCAGGTTCAGCGCGCCGGTCGAAGCATCGACAAAGCAAACCCCGACACGGCGGCCAACCTTGGCCACAACGCCGAGATAGTTGTTTTTCGACTCGTCCAGCATGGTATCCTCAATCACCGTGCCGGGCGTGATAACCCGCACAACCTCCCGCTTGACGAGACCCTTGGCAAGGGCGGGATCCTCCATCTGCTCACAAACGGCAACCTTGTACCCCTTGGCCACCAGACGGCTTATGTACGCTTCACAGCTGTGGTAAGGCACGCCGCACATCGGCGCCCGTTCCTCCAGCCCGCAGTCCCGTCCGGTCAGCACCAGATCAAGCTCTTTGGAGATTTTTTCGGCGTCGTCGAAAAACATCTCATAAAAATCGCCCAGCCGGAAGAAAACGACGCTGTCGCTGTATTCTTCCTTCACCCGCAAATACTGCTGCATCATGGGGGAGAGTTCCGGCATCTTTTGCACACTTCCCTTCCCTGCCGCACCCCGGCAAAAAGCTTTGCCGGAGTGCGGTCGGTTTGTTTCAAATCTCAGTGGCAGCCGCCGCAGGTGGAGCAGCTTCCCGAGCAGCCGCTGTGCGGCTCGCAGGTCGCCGGATCCTCCCCGTTCAGGCAAAGCTCAATGATCCCGTTGATCTGGTTGACAATGACATCCAGCTGGGATTTGGCCTCATTATAAGCGGTCATCGAGGGATTCATCATCACTTCGCCGTAGGTTTTGCGAAGCGACTCGTTCAGCTCGGTGATCTTGTCGTTGTCCTTCTCCTCCTTGGCCAGCTCGTTGTCGAGGTTCATACGCTCGAGGTTGAAGCGGCCGATCGCCTCCTGCAAAGCGGCGTCGTTGTCGCAGGCGGCCTTGGCCTCATAAAATTTCTTGTAGGTTTCGTCCGCCTGAATGGCGGCGCCCAGCTGTCTTGTGATTTCGAGAATTTCCATTGTTTCAAACTCCTTTATATTTTCCACCGGAAAGGGGCGTTTTAAAATCTGCCGCCCTTTTTCGGCAAAGATTAACAAATCAAGAAGTGGATCATTCCACAATAACCCCGCGATACATGCGCGGCGTCGTCTCCTCCGCACGGACGGTGACAAATCGGCCGACCAAGGACGCGTCCCCCGAAAACTCGGTCAGAATTCCGCCGGAGGTGTGTCCCCGCAGAAGCTGCGGCTGATCGGGGTCCGCCTCCTCACACAGCAGGCGGAAAATCCGCCCGCAGTCGCGCTCTGCACGGCGCTGCGCAATTTCCTCCTGCGCGGCGAGCAGCTCGGTGAACCAGGCCTTCTTCTCCTCCATCGGGACGGGATCGTCCATTTTCGCGGCCGGCGTGCCCTCCCGTGGGGAGTAGATGAAGGTGAACAGGGAGGTAAACTCCACCTCCCGCACAAGGCGCAGCGTGTCCAGAAAATCGTCGCGCGTCTCCCCGGGGAAGCCGACGATGATGTCGCTGGTCAGGCAGACGTCGGGGATTTTCGCCTTCGCGCGACGGATGAGGTCGAGGTAGCCCGCTCGGTCGTAGTGGCGGTTCATCTCCTTCAAAATGCGGTCGCTGCCCGACTGAAACGGCAGATGCAGGTGACGGGAAATTTTCCCCTCCGCCGCGATGGTGTCCAGCAGCTCATCGGTGCAGTCCTTCGGGTGGGAGGTCATGAACCGCAGGATGAACTCCCCCGGTTCGGCGCAGAGCAGCCGGAGCAGTCCGGCAAAATCGAGGCAGCCCTCCACGCCCTTGCCGTAGGAGTTGACATTCTGCCCGAGCAGAGTGATGTCGCGGCAGCCGTCGGCCAGCATGGCGCGGAACTCGCGCAAAATATCCTCTGGCCGGCGGGAGCGCTCCCGTCCGCGGACGTATGGCACGATGCAGTAGGTGCAGAAGTTGTTGCAGCCGTACATGACCGGCAGCCATCCCTTGCAGGAGCCGTCGCGCCGAACCGGCACATCCTCATAAATCCGCTCGCCCTCGCTCAAGTCAAAGACCCTGCGGCCATCGGTAAGCTTTTTGTACAGCAGCTCGGGAAGGCGGTAAACCGCGTCGGTGCCGAGCACCATGTCCACATACGGAAAGCTTTGCCGGATCCGATCGGCGACCGACTGCTGCTGGGTCATGCAGCCGCAGAGGGCCAGCACCGCCGAAGGGTGCGAGCGCTTGTACTTTTTCAAAGCGCCGACATTGCCGAGCACCCGCTCCTCCGCATGCTCCCGCACGGCGCAGGTGTTGAAGAGGATCAGCTCCGCCTCCTCCGGCGCCGAGACCGGGCGGTAGCCCATGCGGCTCAGCATGCCGGAAAACCGCTCGCTGTCGCTGACATTCTGCTGGCAGCCGTAGGTGCGGACATATGCTCCCGGCGGCGAAGGATATCTCTCCTTCAAAAGGGCGGCGATTTTTTCAATATATTCCTGCTGTGCATTTTCCCACAAAAAAGGGGCGTAGCTTTTCTTCAAGGGCATTTCTCTCCAATATATTTATATACCAATATAGTATAGCAAAATTCGCCGCGCTTTTCAATACAATTGTAAGCAGGAAAATAAAACGAAATTTTCGTATCAACCACATACGAAAAAAACAGAGGCCGCACCCGGTCAAGGGATGCGGCCTCTGCTCTGTCCGGCCGTCTATCCGTCAGGCCTTCTGCGCCGCGGCGGCTTTTTTCGACGGCCGGCAGCACAGCAGCGCAATCAGAATCAGCAGAGCCGTCGCCGCAAGGCTGATCGGATAGGCCGTCATGATCGTCCGGAAGGTTCTGCTCTGCGGAAACACAAGCTGAATCCAGCAAATGCGGATGCCGCAGACGCCGAGGGTAGTGAGAATGGCCGGCGCCAGCGAAATTCCAAAGCCTCTTAAGTACCCCGACATGACCTCGTAAAGCAGGCTGAAGGAGTGCGCGATCATAATAATCATCAGCCGAACATAGCCGGTCTCTATAACCTCCGGATCGCGGTTGAAAAGCGCAATCAGCGTTTTTCCGAAGAACAAAATCAGCGCAATGGCGGCCGCCAGGGCGATCGCCCCCTCTACAAGGCAGAGTGCCAGCGTCCTCCGGCAGCGCTTCAGCTCCCCCGCGCCGTAGTTCTGCCCGACGAAGGTGGTGCAGGCCTGACTGAAGGAGTTCAGAATATCATAGGTGATGATCTCAATATTAAAAGCCGCGCTGGAGGCCGCCATAACTACCGTGCCGAGGCTGTTGATGGCCGACTGAATCACGATGTTGGAAACCGCGAACACCGCTCCCTGAATTCCGGCGGGAAAGCCGATTCTGAGAATCCGCTTCAGGCTTTCCAGATCAATCCGGAGGTTGGCAGGCTCTACGTGAACCTCCCTCGTCGTGACGCGCAGCCTGTGGTACAAAACCGCCGCGCTGACCGCGTTGGAGATTACGGTCGCAATGGCCACGCCGTTCACCGTCATGTGCAGAACAGCGACAAAAAACAGATTGAGCAGAACATTCAAAACGCCGGATACCGCCAGCGCAATAAGCGGGAATTTCGTCTCTCCGATGCTGCGGAAAATGGCCGCCTCAAAATTATACAAAAGGATAACCGGCATTCCCACAAGATAAATCCGCAGATAGAGCAGCGCCATCGGAAGCACCTCATCCGGGACGTTCAGCATTCCGAGCAAGGGCGCCGCGGCAACCTCCCCGAGGACGGCCACCGCCGCACCGCCGAGCAGCGCCACCAGAATGGAGGTGTGCACCGCCTTTTGCACGGCAGCCCTGTCTCCGAGGCCGATTGCGTGTGCGATCACGACGTTGGCGCCCAGAGCAATACCGATAAACAGATTTAAAATCAGACCGACAATCGGACTGTTCGCCCCTACAGCGGCCACCGCCGCCGTGCTTGCGTCCCCGGTGAAGTTCCCGACGATCGCCACATCCGAGGCGTTGAAAAGCTGCTCCAAAATGGCGGTCGCCGCCACAGGCAGCGCAAACAGAGGAATTTTATTCCAGATGGAGCCGTGCCGCATATCCAGTTGTCGTTTCTGCGCTTTTTCTTCCATGTCATCCTGCTTCTTTCTGTTTCAAAACTGCGATAAGTGAGGAAAACCGGCTGCGCCGCCTTTTTGCCGGAGGTCGAGGCCGGTACAGGCCGTGAACGCCAGGGGAGGTGCATGCCTCCCCGTCGCTGACGGCGCAACTACAAGTATAGCACTGTTTTTAAAAATAGCAAATTCTATAGTAGAAAAATCCCGGATAAAATCCGCCGCTTTGCAGCGCAGCACTTTGCTCAGGACTCCGCCCCTTCGGAAGGCCGCACGCCGCCGGCAAGCAGGCCTTGCGTGAGGCCGCGCTCCCCCCTCCGGCAAAAAAATGCAGAGTCTGCCGCTGCGTTCGAGCGGCAGCGACAGCGAAAAGGCGTTACCAAACCCTTGTGTCCGGTAACGCCTGCCGTCGGCCGCCCGGTCAAACCGAAGGCGGCCGGCAATATGTGGGGAGGCAGAAAAGCCCTTGCCGATTTTTTTACCGGCAGGCGGAGTCAGGCTCCACCTTTTTTACCCTTGCTCGAGGCAAAGGCACGCCTTTTCGATGCATGCGGGAGGTTCCTTTTTACCTGCCCGTCAGCGCGCCGCCCGCATGGCGTCCAGCTTTTCAAAAAATCATGCTGGTGCCCATCTCGATATCCTCCGTCTGGGAGACGAGGGTCTCCATCGGGCAAAAGCCGGTTTTGTCCCGGTTGAGGATGCGGTCGGTCACCCTGCCGCAGTGCAGCTCGACGCCGTGCGCCGTGAGCAGGGCGCGGGCGCTTTCCGAAATGATTTCGGCGTACACCGCGCGCACCCCCGCCTTTACAAACAGCATTGCCGCCGCCTTTCCGACGACGCGGTCGGCCGCACAAAAGCCGGAGAGGTCCCTCCCCTCCCGGAGGAAATCCACCATCGGAGCCACGCCGCGCGCGTCGCTTGTGATTACCTCCCCATCCTTGCAAAGCGCGAGGGTGTGGCCGGGGAGGTTTTGCATCGCCATTTCAAGATCAGTCATTGCCGTTTTCTTTTTTCAGCAGCGCGGCAAGACCCATCACCATAAGCGGCGTCACAACCGCCTGCAAAGCGAGGCCGATGAACCCGGTCTGAATCTGCGCCCAGACCGTGACGGCACTCAGCGAGGACCGGGGCTGAAACACTGCAGCGATCAGCAGGAAGAAGGCTCTGCCGACAAGCTCAGCCAGCACAACCGCCGGAAAAGCGAGCCACGCCTTCTCCACGATTCTTTTGGAGAAGAGGCCGGAGATGACCGCAAACACCGCAAGCTCGGCCATCATAAAGGGCAAACGCCCGGCCGCCGGCATCGGCTGCCCCGCCGCCGAGGTGAGAAGAAAGCTGACAACCGGAGAGAGCACGCCTACTCCAAGGCCCCATTTCCAGCCGAGCAGGCAGCCGCCGAGCAGCACCGGAAGATACATCGGCAAAAGCATTTTGCCGGCCTGTTCTCCGACCGCCAGATGGGCAAGTTGCGGCAAAACGACCGCCAGCACGAGGACGCCGATGGAAATCAGCGCTTTGACCGTAAGCTTCATTTGCAGGGAGACCTGCCGTCTTTCAAGTGCGTTTTCAATCATGGTGATTTTCTCCTTTTTAAAATATTCTGCAATGGTTTTCATTCTCGAACGCTGCTTTACGCCAAAGGGACACCGGCGGTCACAGTAGCCGCAGCCGGTGCAGGCCTCTGCCCCGACCGCCAGCTTGCTGTAATGATCGTGCGCCATGCGATCTCCCGCCAGCGAAAGATCGTAGTATTTGTTGATCAGGCCGATATCCAGCCCCGCCGGGCAGGGCTGACAGTGGCTGCAGTAAACGCAGTTTCCGACTGCCGCCTCCGGCGTGAACTCTCCGATTACGGAGTAGTCGTTCTCCGCCCGCGTGGAATCTGGGAAGGTCAGCAGCGCATGCAGGTCGTCAAGCCCCCGCACGCCCGGCACGGCCGTCAGCACAGCCGGCCGGTCGAGCACATACTGAAGGCACTGATTTTTCGTCAGCGCCCGCCGAAAGGGCGAGGTTTTTTCCGAAAGCAGCTGCCCGCCGTGGAAGGGCATCATGACCGAGATACCGATTCCCTCCGCTTCACATCGGCGAAACAACTCCGCCCGCTCGCCGGTCGTACCGATACCGTATTCGTCCCCGCACTCCAGATCATAGGCCGGATTGATCGAGAACATCAGCATATCCACAAGCCCCGTATCAAGCAGCCGGTTGGAAACCGACGGCGTGTGCGAGGAAAAACCGATGTGACGGACAATCCCCTTCGCCTGAAGTTCGCAGACATGGTCGAGGATGCCGTTTTTCCGGATATCGTCAAGGTCGCTTTCCTCATCCACGCAGTGCAGAAAACCAAAGTCCGCATAGTCGGTTCCGAGGGTATGCAGCTCCCGGTCGAAGGTTTCCCTGATTTTGTTCAGATCCCTCGACCATCCGTACTCTCCGCGCGCATTGTACACCGCGCCGAAATGCAGCTGAAAATAGACCTTCTCCCGCACCTCTGCGATCGCGCTTCCAAACGGGGCATAGACCGTAGCGCCGCCGGCACAGAGGTCAAAAAAGTTAATGCCCTGCGCGACAGCCTCACGGATGACCGCCTCAATCTCCTCCGGCGGCGCTTTTTCAAAAGAGCGCGCTTTTTTGAAGGGAATCATCCCCTCCGCCGCTTATAAACAACAGCCACCCCCAGCCCGAGCAGGAGGCATGCCGCGCTCACCGCAAGCAGAATCCACTTCTCTGCCGAGGAGCTGTCCGCCGCCTTTGCAGAGGTTTGCACCGAATCTCCCTGCCGCGTACCGCCTGCCGTCTGCCCGGCGGAGGCGCTTTGCTCTGTGCCGCTGCTTTCGCCGTTTCCAAAGGCTGGCGGCGTTCCGCCCTGCTGCGTACCTCCGGCCGTCTGCCCCTCCGTGTCGGAGGGGCTGTCCGGCCTCATCTGTGAAGAGGCGGTCTGATCGGTGTCAGAGGCCTGCGTGGGTGCGGAAGACTGCGCAGCGCCGCTGTCCGTTCCCTCCTGCGGCTGTGCGTCCGGCATGCCGCCGGGTGCCTCGCCGCCGGGAGACATGTCACCCGGCTGACCCATTCCGCCGCCGGCCGAGCCTTTCATCGAACCCATATCCTGTATCTGTATGCCGTCGGCGTCGATCAGTGTGCTGCTCTCCTGCATGTTGGAGGTCGATCTGATTGTCCCCGCAAGCTGGCCGCTTATACTCTCCGCGCGGAGCAGGCAGAAGGTTTTCGGGGTGGACGCGCCCGTCTCGAATTCCGCATATGTGCAGAATTTGGTCGGGTCCTTCTCGACATAGGGAGAAATCAGCGAAACGGTTCTATCCATCATCTCTTCAAAATTGCCGCTGTCAAACCAGTCGGATATAAATTCGGAAAAGTACTGATGATACAGCGCGGTATAGGTCTCGTCCGCGAAAATCCAGGCAAGCATCGGCCGATCCTCGATCGTCCCGCCCGAAACGGGAGAATCTATCGGATAATTCACGAGGCTGGTCGCGTCTCCCATCGACTGAAAGCCCCCGAAGGCGAGGTTGTAATCCCACGGCAGCATCTGCAGTTGGCCGTCCTTTTCATAAAGATAATAGTTGTGAATCATAGAGCCGGTGTAGCTGTCAAAATTCAAAACAAAATTATGCACAACAAAGTAACGGATCACCGCCTCGACATCCATCGTGTCGGCAAGCTTCTCTCCGTCGGACAGGTTTTTGAGCGACTCGATCAGCCGCGCCTTGTCCGCCTCGGAAGTGTCGGTTTTGGCGTTGTCGAAGATGTTGGCATAGCTTTCCACCTGATCGTCGATGTATTTCAGGAGTACATCGTCGCTGCCGTTGTTCATCATGCCGCCGGGCATTCCATCCGAGCTGAAGCCGCCGGGCGCTTGGTCGCCGGGTGATAAAGCACCCGGTTGTCCCATTCTACCATCGGGTGCCTCGCCATCGGGCTGAGTGGCCTCTCCCGCGCCGCTCTCCCCTTCTTCTCCCGCCGTGGGAGGGGTCATGCCGCCGGGCATTCCATCCGAGCCGAAGCTATCGGGACTCGCCCCATCTGGCAGCGCGGGAGGCGTGCCCTTCATTCCTCCGGGCGGCATATTGCCCGGCTGTATTCCTTGCGCCGTGCTGCTGCCGGACGCCTCTCCTGCCGCGCCGGACGGCATCTGTCCGAAGGGGGCGGAGGTATTGCCTCCGGCGCTTTCGCTGCCATCGCCGTCATTGGAGGCGGCGGCTTCCGAATCATCGGAATCGATCGTGTTTAAAAACGCGTCCATGTCAAATTTTTCACCGTTGCCTCTGCCGCCGCCCATACTCTGGCTGTCCGGCTTATACAGCTCGCCGTAATCCTTGCCGTAATTCCGCTGGAGGAAGGATTCCTCGATCCCCTCCACCGCAAGGTAAAGGCCGAAATCCTCCCCGTTCACGGTGATATAGGCATAGCTGCACAGCGGCGCGGCCACACCCGTTTCGCGCATCATCTGATAGCAGAGATAGTCCTTCATATAGGTATTGTCCTGAATGATGTTGTTCAGGCAAAGCTTATCCAGCCCGTGATAGCTCTTGGAGCTGTCATAATGATCGAACTCGATCTTGAAGCTGTACCGGTCGTTCCCGTAGGAGGCCACCTGCGTCAGAGAGGTGTTTCCCTTGGCGCGGATGGCCACGTTTTTATAAGCCTCATTGTCGATCACAACCGTGCAGGTTTCGTACTCCTCATCCTGACAGCCCTCGAGAAAGGCGTCCCAGTCATCCATGATAATGTTGACGGTGTGCACGCTCGAGGTGTCGAACAGCTTCTCCTCATACCCCATGACGGCAGAGGCCTTTTGCACACCGAAGCGCCCGGCGTTTACAAAAAGAAGGGTGGAAAGCAGCGTAAGGACAAGGATGACACAGCAGATTTTGTCGATATGTCTGTGCGTTGACATAGAGGTCACCTCTTATCCCATATACTCGCCGTTATAACTCACAAGCACGGCACTGTTTACACCGGGCATCGTGCCAAGCGTGTTGATGAAGTCGGTATCCTCGCCCTTCATACGGATTTCCAGATTCAGCTCTATGGCCCCGTTTTGTGCGGTCTTGCTTTTTACAACGCACTTCTGCACCCTGCCGGAGAGGAAGTCGACTGCGTCCTTTTCGGCCGCGGAATCCGCACAGGAGAGGACGACGATATAAGGATTGCAGTGGGATTTCCGGTTCGCAAATACAAGAAGGATTACCCCGATGATCACGCTGCCGACCACCGCAAGCGGAATCATGCCGGCGGCAAGGACGATGCCGACCGCAATGGACCAGAACAAAAACGCGATATCGAGCGGCTCCTTGATGGCGGTGCGGAAACGCACGATCGAAAGGGCGCCGACCATACCGAGCGAAAGAACCACGTTGGAGGTCACTGCCAGAATCACTACGGTCGTAATCATGGTCAGAGCGATCAGCGTTGTGCCGAAGCCGGAGGAATACATGACGCTCTGGCAGGTCTTTTTATAAATAAGGAAGATGAATACACCAAGCCCAAAGGCCAGTATCAGCGCAATCGCCATATCGAGGATGCTGACGCTTGTGATGTTCTCTAAAAAGCTGGATTTGAAAATATCCTGAAAAGTCATAATAATCTACTCCTTTTAAACTGATGTTAAAAACGATGTTAACCGTATATTCTGCATGCGGCGTATTTTGAAAAGGCGCCCGCGCGGCATCCGGGAAGTTGTACCGCGTCCCGGATAATATCCGGAAGATAGGCGTCCCATTTTACCTCGAGGATGATCGCCGCCTCTCCCGCCGGGACGGTCAGGCAGTGCGGGTTCAGAAAATCCGTGCATCGCAGCCCTGTCCGGATGTCATAATCCAGCGCCACCCGGACGTTGCCGGGGGCAAAGACGAACGGCTCTCTCGTATAATCCACAATGGTTTTCGGTCGAAGCCCCTGAAGGGTCATTTTGCTGTAAAGCTCTCCGATCAGTGAAATGCCGCTGTCCGCCATCCAGGCGCAGTCTCCCTTTGCGATGGCGGCGGCCTGCGCCTTTGTCAAAGGAACGCTTTCTTTCGCGCAGAGTCCGTTTATCTTGCTTTTCTTTTCCAAACGGATCACGGAGGTGTCGCCGTTATAATACCGGATGCGGAATTTTTCCCGACGGTTCACACCGTCTATTTTTTCTCGCAGCGCCTTGTCCGACGCATTGTCGAAATAGAGGCTGCGGATCTGATATTTCCCGTCGATCGCGTGCGCGTCCTGCCCGGCTATGGCGGACAGCCTCTGCCGGAGGATCAGCCGGTCTCCGGCGCTGATCTCGTGCTTCCACTCGTGTCTGTATTGCATTCTCCCCACTCCTTTCTCAGGCGGCCGCGAAAATGAAGAGGCCGGCCTCCTGCAGCTTTGATGGGGAGATTGTACAAAAGGAAGATTGAAGTTTTATTGAAAGCCCGGATTTTCTTTTAAAAAAGCGATTCCGAATTCATAAAAAACGCCGCCGTCCCGGTAAGGATGGTTCCAAAAAAGCTTTGCGAGGCCGGCTTTCCTTTTGCCCGGGAGAAAGCACCCCCGCAAGCCCGCATAATTTCAAAAGTGGCCATTGCCACTTTTGAAATTGCCCGAAATTCAGCCCTCCCTCATGCTATAATGTCAGTGAATAAAATATAAATTCCCGTTTCTTTGGAAAGAGGAGATGCCTATACAGCAAAACCACCGCGCCGAAAGATCAATTTAAGGAAAACACAAATTAAAAACACGAAACAGGAAATTACCTGAATGCGGCAAAAGCCGCGGAAAGGAGCACTTATGAAACCTGCATCCAAAAAAGCAAAACTGCTGGCAATCCTGCTCACCCTTTGCATGGTGCTGCCCGTAATGCCGTTTTCGGCATTTGCGTCGGAACCGGCTGCGGGGACGGCGGATTTCTGCGTGAAAAGCGGCACCGAGGCCATCGACCTTCTCAATCAGTATAAGACCGGCACGGCCCTTTCCTCGTGGGACAACAGTTCCAAGACCCTGACCCTGCGCGGTATCGACTTCACCACCACCGCAGCTACCGCCCTGAAGCTGCCGGTCAGCTCTACCATCGTTCTGGCCGACGGCAGCACCAACACCATTAAGAACGGCGATGTGGAAATCAATGTAAGCGGCAAGGAAAAGAGCGATACCTACGTCAACGCTCTGGACGCCGCGGGCAACCTTACCATTCAGGGTGAAATGGCGGGCACGGGCACGCTGGAGGTCACCGCCGGCAAGGTCAGCAACAGCAGCAACGGCTGGACCTATTCTTCGGGTATTGGCGTGTATGGCGACCTCACCGTAAAGGGCGGCCACGTGACGGCTCGGGGCGGCCGTGTGCAGGTCAGCGGCGACGGCGGCTGTGCATTCTCCATTGGCGTCAACATGGATAGCAATATTAAAAACAAGGCGCTGCTGATCACCGGCGGCACCCTCACGGCCATTGCCGGGGAATCTTATCAGCTCAGCGATGCCGACGATACCGATCCCCAGCACAACTTCTCCCGAGGCGTGTATATGTACCGGGGCAATGTCACCGTATCCGGCGACAGCAAGCTGCAGGCCGAGAGTGTAGAGACGATGGCAGACGCGACGCTCCTCTCCAACGGTCTGTATATCTTCGTGGGCGACCTCTTCATCGCCAACGAGGGGGAGGTCACGGCCTCCGGCGGCTATGGCGTGAATATTTCCGACGGCTGCATCCAGATGGACGGCGGCCGGCTCACCGCCGCAAGCACACAGGCGCCCGATGTCAACGGCAATCTTGGAAATGCTATTTATGTGGATCTGGGCAGCGGAACCACCAACACGGGCAGCACGGGCAACATCACCATCACCGACGGCACGCTGGAAACCGAAAACGGTAAGATTTATATATCCGATTTCGGCGCTAAAGAAAATCAGGGCGTATTCACCGTTACCGGCGGCACTATTGTGAACAGCGGTCGGCTGGATGGCGCGACAAAGATCAATATCTCCGACGGCTCGGTGCAGACCTGGGGCATTGATGCCGACGAGCTGACCCTGTCCGGCGGCTCTCTCACCATCCGGGAGCCGATACGCAAGAACCCGAATTACGACAATTTGTTGGTGTGCCCCGCGCTGGAAGCGGGTACCCTCACCGTAAGCGGCGGCAGGCTGGATGCGGCCTGGGATTGGGGGGCTTTACACCCATCGTGTTCCCCGTAGACGACTACTACGGCTACGCCACCCCTCTGGTGGAGATGCCCCGTGACTTTCACACCGCCACCTTCAACGGCGGCACGACCAGTCTGAATACCGGAAAGGCCGGGAACACCGCCCTGAAGCTGGGCGGCCAGCTGATCCTTGGCGACGGCGTAAGGGAGATCGGCGCGGACGACAACCACTGCCAGCTGGGCGTCGCTCCTGTAAAGTTCATGGTTGCCTCTGCCTCGGACATCACCGCAGCCTCTGTGGAGAATGTGAATTTTGACTATGCACACGGCGACGCTCCGCAGGCCTCGGCCACGGTGGCGACGGGCGATGCAGACAAGTACGATATTTACTATGAAGAATGGGGAAAGCTGGAAAAGACCGACGAGTACACCACTAAAACCGTGGCATACTGGTATTCCGACGACAGCTGGTATCAGGATGGCGACGTGCGCCTGAACACCTTTGAAAAAGATGGAAAGTATCAGTATTCCGTGCGGCTGGAGGCCAAGGGCGGCTTCACCTTCAGCGACAGCATCTCTGCGGAGGATATTACGCTGAACGGCAAGAGCCTGCCCGAAGGCTCCTATGTCCTCGTGCTGGATGAGGGCAGGACCTGCCTCATCCATTACGGCATGAGCATGCGCACCGTCCGCCCGGTCGAGGAGATTAAATTCAACGGACCATCCACCGATTTTTTCATTGACGGTGACAAGCCGAGGTTTACAGGAGATACCTATTCCGCCTTCTGCGACGTCGAGTATCAGAAGTGGGAGGAGAAGGATAACCCCGGCGTCGGCGTCGGTTCCACCGCAGCTTATGACAAGGACTTCAGTCAGATTATCACGAAGTTTGAATACGGCAAAACGTATAACTACAGCGTGTATTTCAGTATCAGTGACCTGGGGCTGGAGGAAGGCTACCGCTTCGACGGGAATGCAAAGTTCTACATCAGCAACGAAGAGATCACTTTGAATTCCGACCAGGTGAAGGTGCTGGACGGCGGCAGGATGATCCAGTTTAAAAATATTCTGTCCATGACGCCGGACGCACCGTGGCAGGAAATCGACCTGGTGGAGATTGAGGGTGCTACCATTACCTTCAAGGCCGGTGACAAGCCCGTCTTTACCGGCAAGGCTCCCGAAAACGCGCCGTATATTTACCAGTGCGAGTGGTGGAATGCCGCGGACGGCTCCGGTGTGAACTCCGTCGAGTTCTGGGACAAAAATTACGAAAAGCACATCACGGCTTTTGAAAACGGCATGACCTATACCTATGGCGTGTACATCAAGGCTGCGCAGGGGTATTACTTCACCTCCGACACCAAGCTGAAGATCAATGGCACAATTTACGACTATCACCTTCGTGAGGGCGATCCGGAGCTTGACAATCCTGACAGGATGTCGACCATCTGGGCCATCACGAGTCTGACCGTGACGCCGGGAGGCATCCGGCGCGGAGATGTGAACGGCGACGGCAAGGTGACCGTATCGGATGTTGTGGCACTGCGCCAGCTGATCATAGCTGGAAGCTGGACCGAGCGGGAGTTTGCGGCCGGCAACCTCGACGACACGGACGAGAGCCTGACCGTCTCCGACGTGGTAGCGCTGCGGGCGCTGATCGTCTCCGGCGTGTAATCCGCTATAGCACAAAACAGGGGTATGAATCCGTAATGGATTCATACCCCTGTTCTATTGTTAAGAGAAAGCGCTATGCGAAAGCCGCAGCCCTACGGATGCCTGCCGGCAAGCCGCAAAACCCTTCGCCCCAAATATTGCGCAAGCCGAGCCGCAGCCGCCACTCCCCTTTTGCAAAAGCCGTTTTGACAAAGCGGCCGCGCAAAGGAACTGCCGAGAGACCGCCGGGTACAACAACTCCGACATCCGTAGGCGAAGGCGGCAAAAAAAGGCGCAGGAGAGCTTTAGCAAGCACCCGCCATTCCCGGCGGGCATAATTTGCAAAAAGATGCAAAACCTTGGCTGAGTGTTAACAAGGAAGTATTGGTTTCTCGCATAAAAATCCATTATTAC
>OLXV01000173.1_pt1 | contig 32319 bp, 24 predicted proteins | sample 1673481 | NCBI WGS metagenome assembly OLXV01 (sample SAMEA103958113, study PRJEB25191) | human gut metagenome
CGCGCGGCTGGCTCAGCCTGCTGCATAAGAAGCTCTCGAACCTCTGGTATTATCAAAACACCTATTGGCCCTTCCTGCACACGCAGGACGGAACCTATACCCGCACGCTGCTCTATCGGCTTGTGGAAGAAGCCGAGCGGCTGATGTTCTACCTTGCGCTTGCACTGGCGGCGTTCGGTCTGAAAAAGCAGCGTGAACCGTCAGAGCTGCTGCCGTATTTCGTCGTGTTCGCACTGGGCTGCGCATTTCTGATCATTGAGGTTCAGCCGCGTTATGCGTATCTGCCGCAGATTTTCCTCTTTATGGCCGCAGGCTTCGGGCTTGACTGGCTGTTTGGACTGCTGGAAAGCAAAGGAGGCCGCCATGCAACCGACCGTCTATCTGGCGATTCCCTGTTACAATGAAGAAGCGGCGCTGCCCGAGGCCGCACGCCGTCTGCAAGAAAAACTCTCCGCGCTGGAGGCCTCCGGCACGATCTCACCGCAAAGCCGCGTCTGCTTCATAGACGACGGCTCCACGGACGACACTTGGCCGCTCATCGAAGCGCTCCACCGCGAAAACCACACATTTTCCGGTCTGAAGCTCTCGCGCAACCGCGGTCACCAAAACGCGCTGTTGTGCGGTCTTTTGACCCTCCGCGACCGCGCCGACTGCGTGATCTCCATGGATGCGGACTTACAGGATGATGTGAACGCCATTGATGAGATGCTGCAAAAATTTTCCGAGGGCTGCGACGTTGTCTATGGCGTGCGTCTAGACCGTGAGACCGACAATGCGTTCAAGCGCTTCACTGCCGAGGGTTATTACCGTCTGCTGCGGCACATGGGCGCGGAGGTCGTGTTCAACCATGCGGATTTCCGTCTGCTCAGCCGCAGAGCCTTGCAGTCGCTGGCAGAATACGGCGAGGTCAATGTCTATCTGCGCGGTCTCGTTCCCTTGCTGGGTTATCAAAGCGGTACGGTCTATTACACCCGTGCCAGGCGCATTGCAGGAAAGAGCAAATATTCGCTCAAAAAGATGCTCGCATTGGCGTGGGAAGGCATCACTTCTCTGTCACTGAAGCCCATCCGTATCGTCACGGCCGCGGGCGCACTGGTCACGCTTGTAGGGCTGGTGCTGTTTTTGATACTGCTCATCCGCCTGTGTGCCGGGCTGGCACAGCCCGCGTGGGGGCTGCCCGTTGCATCCGTGTGGACGGTCGGCGGCTTGCAGCTTCTTGCTGCGGGTGTGGTCGGAGAATACGTCGGCAAGACCTATCAGGAATCCAAGCACCGCCCGCGCTACTTTCTCGAGCGTGAGCTGGACGACCAGGAATAAACGCAACGAATCCCCTGCCGGGTTCCCGGCAGGGGATTGCTTCTCTCTTATCTCTGCTGTGAGATGCTCTTGACCAGACCGCTGTCGATGGTAATGCAGATATCTGCCTGCGCAGCAATGTCCGGGTCGTGCGTGACCAGAATGAGCGTCTGCCGGAAATCGTCGACGATGCGCCGCAGGAGCTGTACGACCTGATCCGAGGTCGCACTGTCGAGGTTGCCGGTCGGCTCATCGGCCAGAATAATGGACGGCCGCGCCATGAGCGCCCGCGCGATCGCGCAACGCTGCTGCTCCCCGCCGGACATCTGCCACGGATACTTGCTCAGGAGCTCCGCAATGCCAAGCTCCTGTGTGATTTGGTCAAAATATGCCATATCCGGCTTTTTCCCGTCGAGCAGAACGGGCGCGAGGATGTTGTCCTTCGCGGTGTGTTCGTCGAGCAGATTGTACGACTGGAAAACGAAGCCGATCTCCCTGCGCCGAAGCTGTGCAAGGCGCGAATCCTTGAGATTGTAAATGTCCTCGCCGTTCAAAATGACTTTTCCGCTCGTTGGCTTATCCAGACTTCCGAGCAAATGCAGGAGCGTGGACTTGCCCGAGCCGGACTTGCCGATGATGGCATAAAACTTCTCCGCCTCAAATTCCAGATCAATGCCCTTGAGGGCGCGGTAGGCCACGCCGCCCTGTGTATATGTTTTTTCCAGACCGATCGTTTGCAGCAGCATGATTATTCTCCTCTCTCCAATCCTTTGATGGTGGCAATCACGGACATTTTGCACAACCGCCGGTAAGGCAGCGCACGCAGCAGGGTGGTCGCAAGCAATGCGCCCAGACAGATCACCAGATGAATTTTCCACGGGTATTTCCAAAGAAGCCCTTCGGACAGTGTGCTCACCAGCGCAGCAGGCGAGAGCGTATGGAATCCTGTTTTCACAAACGCGCAGCCCAGAAGCACCAGTGCAAAGGCGACATTGGCCAGTCCCAGCGTCCGCAGGCCTTCGCGCATGGCCAGGCGCACATGCGCACCGCGGATTCCGCGTTTCGACGCGCCGATGGCACGCAGGATACCGATGCGCCGCCGCTCCTGCTCCGCCATGTCTGACAAAATGAACAGCAGGATCACCAGCACCAGCAGCACCGCAGCCGCACCGAGCAGGAGGGTCATCGTGCGCTGATTTTCGCTGACAGCGTAGCGCTCGAGCTTTTCACGGTCGCGCGAAAGCTCGGCAGTGTTTTTGGTGATCGTTTCGTTGCAGACGCGGATGCGGTCGTTCAACTCCGTGCCGCGCTCGCTCTCGGCCTGATAGCTGGCGAGCTTGCCCTCCAGCTCGGGGATGACGCCGCGGTTCTGCGCGTTGCGCAGCTCGGCCTTGGCCTCGCGCAGCCAAGCATCAATCGAAGGCATCAATTTGCCACTCTCGAGCATCATTTCTCCCTTACCGTCGTCGAGTAGCCAATTTGGGACGGGGCCTTTTTAGCTACTCTCGAACAACTTATTCCTCGACCGGCGTGAGCACCATGACGGCGCGTGTGTTGCTCAGCGACAGCGAACGACAGGTCACAAGCGTTACAACCTTAGTTGCCGAAGCGGCACGATCGGTGGCATCACTCGCCACGGCAGAAGCGCCGTCGAGCATCTCGGACAGGTAGTTCTTGAGTCCGTCGTCGCCCTCAAAATTGGTCGTGCGCGCCTTGGCATACGTGTCCTCGACCACCTTGGTCGCCAGCGGACGCAACTTATACGTCGCATCGCGCGTGATGTAGTACACATATTCAATGCTATCGAACGTTGCCTGGTCAGTCGTATCCGAAATCACGTTGAACATCGACCCATCGTTCATATGGTGGCCGTAGATCGTGGTCTGCTGGTCGACCATTCCCGGCGCGGTGTCATCGCTATCCAAGAAGATGGCACCCGAGGCGTTAGACGTGCCATCGAACAGCGTGTTGAGGTATTTGGAGTTGTTGTTGGTCTGCACCACGGGATAGTTGATGTTGGTTCCCGGCACGTAAATCCAACCCACAATCTCGGGGTTCGTCTGAGCAAGCGCATCAAAGTCGATAATCGGCACGCCGCTGGCGTCCTTATCGCTTACATATTGCTTCTCGATTTTCTGATACGAATCGCTCGCCTGCTTATAGCCAATCTGGGCATTAATAAAAATAGCGGCGGCGGCGACAATCAGACCGATACCGATGATGATGAGCAGAATGGGAATAATGGAGTGGCGCTTTTTGCGCGGCGGCTCGGTGCGATCCGACGGCGCGGCATGCGATGAAGACCGGGGCGGCTTCTTAGCGGAGCTATAAGACGAAGGACGATATGCGGCCGGCGCGTCCTGTCGACGATGCGTCGCCGGTGTCACGGGGCGCGGCGCGCGCGGCTGCTGAGGAGAGGATGTCCGACCCTGCTGTGCCGCACGGGCAGCACCCGGCTTCGACGGATCGGGAATCTGAGAAGCCTTGAATCGTTTTCCCTGATAATCGGACATGGCTCTCCTTATACTGCGGTGAAACGGCGGAACGCTTAGGCGTCAGCCATCTCCTGCTTCATCTTCTCGATAACCTTGCGGTACTCGGGGTCGCAAGCACCCAGAATCTGTGTGGCATAGATGGCGGCGTTCTTGGCACCGTTGATGGCAACGCAGGCCACGGGCACGCCCGAAGGCATCTGCACCATCGACAGCAGCGAATCCATACCGCCCAGGTCACTCGTCTTCATAGGCACGCCGATAACCGGCAGCGGCGTAAAGGCAGCCACGACACCACCCAAGTGAGCGGCCTTGCCGGCGGCGGCGATAATCACTTTGATACCGCGATCGGCGGCAGTCGAAGCCCACTCGTGGACCTTCGCCGGCGTGCGGTGCGCGCTCGCAATGACGAGCTCATAGGGCACACCCAGTGCCTCGAGCTCGGCGGTGCAGCCTTCCATAACGCCCAGATCGGACTTGGAACCCATGATGATCCCGACAACCGGCTTCTGATCTGCCATAAACATAGACCTCCTGTTGAGAGCGGTGACGCAGCGAATCCGCGACCCTTAACTGCAAATAATTCAAGTATAGCCACCGATGCCGATGTGTTCGGTGAGAGACGGAATGCTTTGCGAGATTAAGGCCGAAGGGTCGGAGCTTTCCGCCTACATTCAAAAAGCATGCCCACCGTCCTTGGGTGGGACGGCGGGCACGCTTGCTTAGCTGTTGCTGGGGCTACTTGGCCTTGCTGCGACGATGGAAGAAAGCGCCGATCGCGGCGATGATGGCGCCGAGACCACCGACGGTCACGACGGTCGCCGCCGTCTGGTCGCCGGTATTGGGGATCGCCGAACCGTTCTTCTTGCTGCCCTGGGCCTTGTCGCCTGCGGGCTTGCCCGCCTGGTTGCCGCCGTTCGAGCCATTGCCGGAACCCTGGTTGCCCGAGCCGCCCTGGTTGCCGGAGTCGGCATCCCTGAGGCTCTCAATGGCCAGCTTGAGCTGGTCATAGGCCGCCTGGAGCTGGGTGTCGGAAGCATTCTCATCACCCAAGACGTCCTCGGCGTAGGTAATGGCATCCGTCAGGGCCTTGACAGACTCGTCCGTCTTGCCCCTGGTGTCAGTCTCCTTCGCCTGCTTGACCAGGGCCTTGAGCTGCTTCTTAGTCGGATTCTCGACCGGGACCACCGGGGTCTTCTCGAGCGCGCCGCGGGCGCTCTCGAGCGCCCTGAGCGCCTGGTCGACCTCGTCCTGCGTGGCGTCCTCATCGCTCAAGATGGCGCGGGCGCTCGCCAGGGCGTTCTCGAGCGCCGTCCAGGAGGCCTCGGTGTAGTCACCGGCCTTGAGGTCGCCGGCAGCAACCTCGGCATCAACCTTTTCGATCGCGGTAGCGAGATCATCCTTCGCCACCGGATCGGGGACGGCCGTACCGTAGAACTTGAGCTCCGCCATGCTGCAGTAGGCATCAACGTCGCCACCGCCGGCGTGAATCACCTTGACGGTCACGTAGCGACCGCGCGCGGCGCCAAAGCTCATCTGCTTCCAGTCGCCACGGTCGGTGAGCACGCGGCCGTCGTTGTCGAAGGCGAACGTACCCATCGACGCGGCGGTGCCCATCTCATAACCGTCGGCAGTGTCGGAGACCAGTATCTCGGCCTCGAAGATATCGCCGTTAGTGCCGCCGTCCTGGCGCGGCAGGAATGTAACGTCGGTGAGATCGTAGTCGCGGCCCAGGTCGACACTCAGATACTGGGGCATACCGGTCCCATGGGCCCAGTCGCTGTGCCAAAGCGTCCGCTCGTCGCCGTCGAGAGCGTTGACGGCGTTGCTGCCCTCGTAGTCGGCCTCACTCGAGAAGCCGGCCACCTTGACGTTCTTGCGGTTCTCGGGCGTGTTGATGAGAATCTTCTCATCAACAGGGCGCATCTTGAGGCCGTCGATTGCCTTCTCGATCTTGGCTGTGGCGTCTGCGACATCCTTCTTGCTATAGCTGCCCTGGCCGCTGTCGAGGAGCTTCTGAGCCGCCTCGACCGCAGTGGTGAGAGCTGCATAGGAATCCTTGGTGTAGACGGACTCGCTGTAGCCCGCGGCCTTGGAAAGCGCTGCTACGAGCGCAGAGGTATCGACACCAGCCTTGACCTCGACCTCATAGGATGCGGTCTTGGAGGGGTCGAGTACCGACGCCACCGTGATCTTTGCCTTGCCGGCCTTGTTGGCACGCAGGTAGTAGCTCACGCTATCGCCAGCCTGAACAGCGGAGACGCTTACCACAGAGGGGTCGGAGCTCTCGACCGTCACATAGGGGTAGCCAGCGCTCTCAGGCGTAGCCTTGGCGTCGACGGGCGTAATGTCGCCTTCAAAGAACTCGGTCTGGTTCTTGCCTAGCTCGACACCCTCGATGGCCTCGACACCCTGCGTGTAGTTGAAGTTGACCTCACGCAGTGTGAGCATCTGGTCACCCGATGCCTCAAGCGGCGTGACCTCGACCTTGGTCGCCTTCTTGCCCTTGTTCTCGGCAGAGAAGCCAAAGGCGTAGCGAGCCAGGAAGGAATCGTACTCCCCGCCCGCGAACTCTTGGGTCGAGCCATCCTCGAACGTCACGACAGCCTTGATCTTCTGCACGGTTCCGTTGCCACCGTTGCGGTTAACGACCTCGACACTATCGAGTTTCGACGGCGTCTTAAATGCGAATGTCATCGTGGTGGGAAGCTTCACGTAACTCGGAAGCTTACCCTCGCTGTCCCAGTTGCCGCTCCAGTTCCATAGGAACTCAAAGCCGTTGTCGCCCTCGTTATTATCGAACAGCGCGTTATAGCTCTTCTGCTGGATTAGTTTCTCGACGTTGGTCCCGTCGTCGGTCGTGAGCTCATCGTTGGTCATCGTGATGTTGAAGGCGTCCTGACCGTACTCGGCGGCCGTTGGCTGAGGAACATCCGGCATCGTCACCGTGCCGTCGCTCGCAAACTCAAGTGCGTCGCATGCCGGACCGATGAGCCAAGATGTCGAGGGCAGTTCGACCTTGCCGGCGGTCTTGGCCTTGAGCTTGAAACTCGCCACCGCGCCGGTACCGTTGTAGAGCTTGCCATCGCCGCGGTTGGCAAAGGCGAGATTGATAGTCTGCGTTCTGTCCGCGAACTGGACCTTCTCGCGAGACAGGTTCTCCATGCCGGCAGTCGAGCCGTCCTGCGCGATGCTCTCGGACACAAACTCGAACTGGTCGCTCTTGAAGTTGACGAGAGCGCCCAGGGCGTTGACGTTCTTGGCGTCGGCCGCATAGACATCAACGGTGATCTCATCACCGGCCTCGACCTCGGTCTTGCTCGGAATCACCGCGAGCGAACCTGCGACCTTTCCCTTTTGTTTAGTGCCGCCGTCAAGACCCGCCATGGTGAACGAGTAATCGTAGACGTCGTAAACGCCGTTATCGTTGAGGTCGGCGAAGTGGTCGCGGATCTGCGAACCGAACGTCGGGGTATCGGGCTCGCGATTCTCGAGGCCCAGATAGTTCTTCATGTTGGAGTAGTCTCCGTCGGAGATCGTGGCCTTGTTGAGGTTGGAGCCCACGGCGAAGCCATCCGTGCCGTCGGTCTTGTAGATGGCAATCTCGGACGCGGAGAAGAAATTGCCGACCGAGGCGAGCGGTGTCATGCGCACGTAACGGGCGGCCACGGTGCCGTCAAACGCTACCGTCTTACAATCAGCGGAACGTGCCCAATCGACCTCCTGGCTCGTCCAGTGGACGCCATCGAGACTCGTCTCAACACGCATCTTGGTCACAGTGCCGTTGCCGGCGTCATCGCGCGGATAGTACTCGAGCTTATCGAGCTTGTAAGCGCGTCCATAGTCAACGGTAAGCGCCTTGCCCAGATCGTTGCCACCGGAGTGGAAACCGCCGTCGCCCGACTGGAACTCATGGTCGAAGGCGAGCTCGGCCTTATGGCTGCCGTAAAGTGAGCCCTCCCAGGTGATTTGCTCGGCGTCGGGGACGTTCCGCCACGGATCGAGTGCGGAGTTCGCCTCGAGCACATCGCTCCAGGCGGAGTAGCCCTCGGCGTTGCGCGAACGAATCTGGTAGGTGTGCTTGCTATTGTAGGCGAGGTCGGTGTGCGTGAACTCGGCCGCATCACCCACGGCGAACACGGTGCCGTCGACCTTAAGGTCGTAGGAGGTAGCACCATCGACCTTTCCCCAGGTGAGCTTGATGCTCGTTGGGGTCGTGACGTCCTCGGGGGCAGCAAGGTTCGTGGGTGCGGAGAGGCTCTCGTTGAGGCGATCGGCTGTGAGCGTGGCGTCGGCGTTCACGAAACCGCCCAGCTCGAGCGTCTGCGCCGCCGCAGCAACATCGGTCTTCGCGAACTTGACGTAGACCTTGGGGTTCGTGGTGATCTTGGTGTTGTTAAAGCTCTCGCCCCGCTCGGCCTCGGTGCCGTCCACATCGCTGCCGTAGTGGTTGAGGTTAGGGGTCTCGCTGTAGAAGTAGACCGCCTGGCCGGCCTCGGGGGTCGCGGTGTCAAAGGTCTCCTGCGAGTCGACCTCAACCACGTTGAGCGCGGATCCGCCGTTCTTGGCGACGACGCTCATGGGCTTGGCGGACACGTTGGCCACGAAGGTCGTGGTGCGATTGGAGTCGTAGCCGTTGTAGCCACCCTGCGAGGCTTCGGCGGTAAAGGTCGCGGTGCCGCCCGTGGCCTTGGAGCTGTAGACGGTACTCACATGCTCGCCGTAGGAGATATTGTCGATCGTGCCGTAGGCATCGTCCTCGGTCGTGTTATTCTGGATGGAAGAGCCGTCGTCCTCGTACTGCGTAAAGGTGCCGTCACCCTCGGTGGCGAAGAACTCGACGATACGCTGGCTGCGGTCGGTACCCTTGGTGTTGGTGTCGCTCACGGCCTCGGGGTTGTTGTTCTCGGCGTACATCGGCACGATAGCGTTGGCCTTCACAAACAGCGGCAGCTTCCAAAGCGGAGCCTCGTAGTTGTTGAGAACCTGGCCGCCGCGATACTGCTTACCCGAGAAGTAATCGATCCAGATGGTGGGATTCTCGTCGGTGCCGTAGTTGGGGAGGTAAATCCCATTGCGAATGTCGTTGCCGTTCTCGTCTGCCTGGGTATCCTGATACACCGGTGCCACTAGGAAGTTCTCACCGAACATATACTGGTACTGCGTCGAGGTGCTTGCGGCGTACTCGGAGTTATCGGAAAGCAGCATGGCGCGGATCATGGGCAGGCCGGCATCGCCGTTACCCGTGTCGATGTTGGCCGCCGAGGCCGCGCTCGTGTAGATATAGGGCATGAGCTGCGCCTTGAGCTTGAGGTAGAAGCGCGAGATGCCTGTGTAGGGATCGCCGTGCGTCATGGGCGATTTGCGGTAGGTGCCCCAACCGTCCATGTCAAGCATAGAGGGCGTGAACGTCTTCCACTGGTAGTCACGCGCAGAGATGATGGGGTCGCCGCCAAAGATGCCATCCATGTCGGAGCCGATGTTGGGGTTGCCCGAAAGACTCTGACCGATATACGTGGGGATATGGAAGCGAATGTACTCCCAGTTACCGCCATACTGGTCTCCGGTCCAAATGCCACCAAAGCGCTGCGTGCCGGCCCAACCATCGAGCGTGATGATGTTGGGGCGCTTGTTAGCGCCGGTCGTCACCGTGTCATAAGCTGTCTTGATGCCATTGAGACCAAAGGAGTAGCCAGATCCAACCCAGGCAACGTCGGTCTTAAGGGTAGTGATGCCTCCCGTCTTGACCTCGGCGTCGAAGTCGCGAAGCAGATGCCACGGGGTCTCAGGGTTGCTGTCGGGCTCAAGGTTGGACTGGGTCCACAAGCCCGTGCTCACACCCTTGGAGTTGGCATACTCGGTGAACTTCTTAAGGTTGTCGACATTGGCACGCACAGCGTTAAGGCGGTCGGCCGAGCTCGCTCCGTCGGAGTTGACGCCGCCGGTCTTGTAGTAACCGTTCTGGCCATAGCCGGCGCCGTAGCCGTCGTTCGGCAGGAACCAGCCGAGCGGCATGTCGTTGTCCTCGTAGTCATCGATAACCTGCCGAGCAGAGAACTGGCGGTCGAAATCGGTCGCTTTCATGTTCTCGGTATCAACCGTAGGGCCCTCACCGTTGAGCGTCTCGGCCGCAAGTGTGCCGTCGAGCTTGTAGCCCGTCGACATGCCAGACTCGTACTTAACGTCGCCCTTCTCGCTCGAGGACTTGCTGCCCTTGGTCTCCCACTTCTTTTGACCCGAGGTCGTTGACCAGCCATCACGGTTATAGGCATTAAGATGACCAAGGTAGAACCCGTACTCGGGCAGCAGTACCGGGTTACCGGTCACCTTGTAGTAGTCCTGCAGCATCTCGGTTGCCACGTTCGAAGCGCCCTCGTTGGTCGCCACGAAGTAGTAGGCATCAAACTCATTCTCGCTGTGCAAAGTCGTGACCGTCGATGAGTCCGTGGAACCGAAGTCGTAGGAACCCTCTGCAAACGTGTTTCGGAGCACGCCGTAGCCGTCACTCGTCCAATAAAACGGGTTGGGCGAGGCAACGCCGCCATCGGTCCAGTTGTTCGTGTTGGAGATGGCGATCGTCTGGTTGGTGTGCAGGAAGCGTCCGTTCTGGGTGCCGCCGCCAAAGAAGTTCTCGGACTTCTCCTTGGCGAGCGTCTGGACGGTACCCTTCTTATCAAGGTCGAGGGACGCGGACTCGGAAACCACGACACGGTCGCCTGACTTGATACTCATCTTGCCAGTCGCCTTGTCCAGGATCACGGTCGCCTTTCCGCCGGTGATCTCGATAGTGTCGCCCTTGTCGGCAACCGTCGCACTCGGCTTGCTGTAGGTGTCCGAGGTATCGGGCTGAGCCTGGATTTTAGCCGTGTGGGACTTACTGCGCGGTGTGGCGTAATCGGAAAACTCACCCTTGGGGTCGACGTTATAACGGAAAATACCGTCCTCGAGGAACGTAATACGGCCCTTGATGCCGTCAGCGAAATCGATGTCGACGACATTCGAGGCAGACTGGGACACGGTCGCTGAGTCGACGCCCTTGAGTGGCGTGGCAATCGCCTGCTGGGGATTGGCAAACACGAGCGTCGCTGCAGTGGCAACGAGGACCGCGCTTCCCTTCACCCACCGTTTCGTAAAAATGGAATTCCTGCGCACCTGGTCTCCTTTCTTCCGAGATGCTGAGGTGCCGAGGACGCCCCCCGGCAGCATGGGAAAACGTATCAAACGGGGATGTTCGGTACATTCCGCACAATGGGGCCACCCGTTACCAAGGGGCCAACTGATAGTAACCAGATAGCCACCTACTAGGTCATATCAATATATGGGAGCACTTGCGCAACCAAGTTCGGAAGTCCACCAGCGGCAGTAAAATGAGCGTCAACGGCAATGTGGGCTTAATAAGCCATACCAATTGGTTCTTCAGTCAAATACCAATCTAGCAAAAATGTACTGTTTATCTGGTATTACACAGACCATACCTTTCCCTCGGGAACTGGGCTTCGCGAAGTTTCCCGAGGGAAAGGCTCAGCCGCCACCCTGCGACCTACCGGGGATTGCCATGACGTACGTTGGCTGATTTGGTTTGGAATGAGATGCTGACGGTAGTCAATGGGCGCAACTGTCCCGGGTGCATTTCAAGATGCACCTAAATGTCTGCCTTTATCCTTATAGATTGTCCAGGTAGTCGTCGGCATCATAGGTAAGGCTATAGGCTTTATTCAGAATGCGCACGAGCTCCTGGGCATCGTGCTCGCCGAGCGCTGAGAGTTGTTTCGAGAGCGATGCCACACTCTCGGCATTTTTTTTCGCCGCGAAATCACGGCCTTCCTCGGTGATGCTCACCAGCACACGCCGACGATCGTTTGGATCGGTCCTGCGCTGAACGTAACCCTTGCTCTCGAGTGAATCCAAGATATGCGACATGCGCGCACGGCTAAAACCGAGCTTCTTGGCAATCTCGGACGGAATCACGTCTCCATCGGCGCTCGAAAGATATTGCAGGACCGGCGTCTCGCCCACATTGGCGCCACCGGCCGCGCTCAGCGAACCCTTTGCAAGGGAGCGCGAATATACAATCAGTTTTCTTGCTACCTCGTCGTAATCCACAGCCAGTCAAACCTTTAGCGCTATATCTCGTCTTTAGTTGCCACTCGCAAAAAAAATTGATTATACCCCACCGTCTCGATCCGATGGCTACGATTCGCTCTTGCGCCCCATAAGCTCATCAACATCCACACCTGCGGCGGCAAGCATACGCTCGACATTCTTCTTTGCGTTGTTCGTGCCGACCTTGAGGATGATCGACATGGGCACACCGATCACCAAACACGCGATGCCGAGCGGAACACCCCAGTTGGGGCCACCCTGCATGCCCCACATTCCGACCAAGAACCCCACGGCAACCAGGGAGTAGCCCAACCTCAGCCACACGTTGAGGCGCTGGATGGCATCGGTTTGGAGCTTGGCCTCCTTGACGAGCTCCTCCTTGGAAAGGTCGTGTCCATGCTTCTCGTGCATAGGTCCTCCTTTAGCAGGCCACGCCACCTGGGCGTACGGTTGTGTCGTGTGCGTCATCTTTCAAGAGCAATATAGCGGGTTTCGTGTAAGGCGATGGAGGTCGCGGGCCATATTGCCCTTGAAGGACGGCGCCGTCCAAAAAGGGCCGTGCGAAACAGGTCCGCACGACCCTTCACAAGGGACTGGGATGTGAGGCTAGTAGCTCAGGGCAGGGTCGAAGAAGCCGATGAGCACGCCCACGAAGGCGATAACGACCAGGATCAGCATCATGACGATGGGGTTGACCTTCTTCTTGGTCATCATGTACCAGCAGAAGACGGTGAACAGCAGCGGCAGGAGCTTGGGGTACACGCCGTCGAGCGTATCCTGGAACGCGCCACCGCCGGGCAGCGTGAGGTTGGGGCTGCAGGTGATGGAGACCCAGGTTGCGGCAACGGCGCCGATAACCATGGTGCCGACCATGACGATGGACTCGCGCAGGGCCTTGGCCTTGGGGCCGACGAGGGCCTCGACCGCCTTGCCACCCAGCTCGTAGCCGGAGTTGTAGGCGAACTTCATGCCAAAGTACATGAGCGCGTTCCACACCACAATGTAGAAGATCGCGCCGAGCGGAGAGCCACCGGTCGAAAGGCCGAGGGCGATACCGAGCAGGATCGGGATCAGTGTACCGACGATCAGGGAGTCGCCGAGGCCTGCGAGCGGGCCCATGAGGCCAGCGCGGATGCCGTTGATGGCATCGTCGTCGACGGGCTCACCGTTAGCGCGGGCCTCCTCGAGGCCAGCGGTGATACCGACGACCATGGTGCCGATCTGCGGCTCGGTGTTGAAGAAGGCGCTGTAGGTCTGGAGAGCCTCTTTCTGCTGCTCCTTGTCCTCATACAGCTCCTCGACGATCGGGAGCATGGCGCACAGATAGCCGAACGTCTGCATGTGCTCCTGCGAGAAGCAGGTCAGGTTGCCATAGGCCCAGTTGCGGAACGATTTGCTCAGGGTCTTCTTGGAGAGTTTCTTCTCTGCCATTAGATGTCCTCCTCTTCCTCATCAGAACTCGAGGCGATAGCGGCCTTGGGGGCGTTCTCCATATCGATCCTGAGCGAGACAATCTCGTAGTGGACCAGGGCGAAGAAGCAGCCGATACCGGCGGCAGCGATCAGGTTGCAGCCCATGACGGCGGACAGGGTGAAACCGAAGAAGAAGGTCAGGAAGTCCGTGGGCTTGGAGATGACCTGCTTGAGCAGGATGGCGATACCGACGGTGGGCAGCAGCGAGCCGACGGTGAACAGCGTCTTCATGGCGATGCCGTCCATGGGCATGTAGGTCTTCATGAGGTCGACCATGTTGGCGCCGCCCATGGTGATGATGAACGTCGGGATAAAGGAACACAGGATGTGGCCGATCCAAGGCAGGACCATGTCGACGAGGTAGAGCTTGTGCAGGTCACCCTTCTCGAGCCACTTCCAGCCCATGCCCTGCCACACAAGGTTGATGGTCGCGGTGCCATAGAACAGGACGGTGCCGAGCGTACCCACGGCGGCACCGAGGGAAGCAGCCATGCCGGCGGCCTCGGTCGAACCCGGGTCGATGCCCTGCGCCTTGATGGCCAGGATCGCCAGAGGAATGCCGATGTAGGAAACGGCGCGGACGTCGGCGGAGACGGTTCCGCCCGGGGTCACGAGGGCGATGTAGACAACCTGGATGGCGGCGCCGACCAAGATGCCGGACTGGATGTCGCCCATGATGATGCCGACGACGAGACCTGCGACCAGAGGACGGCCCAGGGTGTAGTTGCCGAACGTCGTGCCGCCCATGCCGGGCATCGAGGCCAGGCAGGCGAACAGGCCGAACAGCGCGGCTTGGAACGCATTGATAGTCATGCTTTCCCCTTTCTTTATTCCTCAGTCCCTCCTCGTGGGACCGTTAGGACCAAAATGCTGCGAAGCGTTTGCTTAGAAACCAAACTGGCCGCGGAACTTGGGCCAGGTACCGATGGACTTCTCCTTGATGAGGGCGAACTCGACCTCATAGCCGGCGTTGGTGAGGTCTTCGAGCGCCTGGGCCTCTTCCTGCGTGATCGACTGGTTGTTGCCGAGCTTGGTCGCACCGGGGCGATCGTTGCAGGGTCCGACGACGACGTGGTTCATGCCGGGCTTAAAGTCAAAGTCGACCAGCAGCTCCTTCATATCCTGCGGGTTCTTGGTGATCAGGAAGTACTGCGTCTCGCTGTCGAGAACCTTCTGCGCGACCTCCTTGAAGTGCTCCTTGGTCCATACGAAAGTCTTCTTCTGCGAAGCGCTGCGGTAGGCCTCCTTGAGCACCGGGTTGGATGCCGCGGCGTCGTTGACGGCGATCAGGCCGTCGCAGGGATACTCGAGTGACCAACGGGTGACGGTCTGGCCATGGATCATACGGTCGTCGATGCGGATGAACGAAATCATTGCGTTCTCCCCTTTCTGTTTTGGGCCGGCACTTGGCGCCGCGCCCCATCTCACACGGTTTGGCTCTTGGGCCTAGATATCGTCGTCCTCGTCATCCTCGCCATCATCGGTGGGGATCACGAGCTCGGACATGCCGTTCTTGCCCTCTTGCAGCATCATCTGCTTGAGGGAATCGAGGTCCATGGTGGATAGGCCCATCATCGCGGTCATCGCCATGGGCAGGTTCATGCCGCCAAAGGCGACAGTGTGGGCAAGCAGGCCCTTCTCGGCCAGAGTGTTCATGGCGTTGGTGAGCGGAGAGCCGCCCACGATATCACCAAGCAGGACGACCTCGTCGTCGGCTGCGACGGGGGCGAGCAGCGCCTTAAGATTCTCAACGTACTCGTCGGCACCCATGCCATCGACCAAGCTCGTCGACAAGATGTTGGCGGCGTCGTTGCCGAGCATCTTGAGGACGCTGTGCAAACCGGGAGCGAGTGTTCCGTGGCTGACCATTACCAGATACCGCATGGCGGTCTCCCCTCGACATTGCGTGCACTGCACGGCTTTGCTTTGTGTCGAGACCATTATTATTTTCGCGTATGTTCGATACAAGCAAATAGTTGCGAACGGCAACTATTCATCGGTTAACGGTAGCAACTATTTTGACAACTAAATTATTTTTCCATCGGCGTATTTCTAAAAGTGCAGGTAGACGGCTTGTCTTCAAGCTATGTTTTGTATGTTCCTAACATAGCTCAACTATTTTTGCCTAGAATTCGATCGTTATGGCCTTTTCGCTACGCTATGTCCTGTCAACACGCAACATGGAGGTATCCCATGGACTTGATATCGTTTCTCGCCTCCGAGCCCTTCGACCGCGAGGGCGACACACCGCTCTATATCCAACTCAAGCAACGTATCGTCCTGCTCATCGCAAGCCAGACGCTCGACACCGAGACGCCGCTACCCCGCGAGCTCGAGATCTGCGACCGTCTGGGGCTATCGCGCGCGACGGTCCGTCGTTGTTTTCAGGATTTGGTGGCGGAGGGTCGTGTGATACGCAAGCGCGGTCAGGGGACGTTTATCAAGCCCCGGACAACCGCGCCGGGGATCGACCTCGCCCTCAACTTCAGCGTACGCATGCGCGAAGCGGGAAGGCAACCCAGTTCGCGCATCCTCAACTTCGAGAGCATCCCCGCCGTCCGAGGCATCGCCTCCGGCCTCAAGGTGCCCGCGGGCACGCCCGTATGGGAGATACGTCGCCTGCGCCTGGCCGACGACAAGCCCATGGAACTCAACTACGTCTATGTCCCTGTGTCACTCTGCCCCGACTTGACGCACAGGGACCTGGAGCGATCGCTCTACGCCTATATCGCCGAGAAAACCGGTATCCTGCCGGCAAGCGTCGATGCGGTCTACGAGGCGATCAACCTCGACAAGCACGAAGCGAGCCTGTTGGGGCAGGTAACGGGAAAGGCGGCGATGCGGATCGTGCGCTCCACCTACGACAAGGAAGGCAACCCGTTCGAGGTCGGCGTGCTCATCAGCTGCGACGGCCAAGCCGAGCTGCACGTACACATAGCAGCCGACAAGACGACGTTCACGGCGTTGTCACAGTAGCTTTATTATTCAGCCCTAGTCATCGCGCAAAGCCCCTTCTGCAGCACACGGTGCAACCAAGTCACCGCAGGCCGGGGCGGGAGGCGGTCCTTTCTCTCGGAAAGCTTCGCGAAGCCCAGTTTCCGAGAGAAAGTGTCCGCCTCCCGCCCCCGGCCGGGCAGCTCAACCTACACCGTGTGCTGCGGCAGGTCCTGCAGGGCGATGACGTCCATGCCCATGTCGTTGGCGCTGCCGTGACCCTGCTGGTCCTCGCGCACGGCCTCGATGGCGCTCACGTACGTGTTGGCCGCAGACATCGCGGTCACGCAAGTCACGCCGCGGCGCACGGCCTCGGTACGCAGCAGGTAGCCATCACCACGCGAGCCCGGACCGTACGGTGTGTTGATGATCACCGCGATCTTGCCATCGGCGATGAGGTCGCCGATGTTGGGGCGCTCGCCGTCGTGCGGGCCGCTAATCTTCTCCACGATCTCGCACGTCACGTTGCCTCCACGCAGCACGCGCGCCGTACCCTCGGTGGAGCAGATGTCAAAGCCCAGGTAACGCAGGATACGCGCGACCGAAAGGATGTGGCGCTTGTCGCGGTCGCACACGCTGATGAATACCTTGCCGGCGCTCGGGTCGGGCAGCTTGTAGTCGATCGCCAGCTGCGTCTTGGCGTATGCCTCGGGATAGCTCTTGGCGATACCCATGACCTCGCCCGTCGACTTCATCTCGGGCCCCAGGATAACGTCGGCGCCCGGGAAACGACCCCAGGGCATGACGGCTTCCTTCATGCAGAACCAATCGAGCTGACGCTCGTCGCTCGGCAGGCCCAAGCTCGCGATGGAATCGCCCGCCATGATACGTGCGGCACACTTGGCCAGCGGCACACCGGTGGCCTTGGAGATAAACGGCACGGTACGGCTTGCGCGCGGGTTGGCCTCGATCACGTAAACGGTCTCGCCCTTAATGGCGTACTGCACGTTGACCAGGCCGCGCACGCCCAGCGCCATCGCGATGCGGCGCGTGGTCTCGCGAAGCTTCGCCTGCAGGCTCTCGCTAAAGCTGAACGGCGGGATGCAGGTCGCGGAGTCGCCGGAGTGAATACCGGCTTCCTCGATATGCTCCAGGATGCCGCCGATGTATACCTCCTCGCCGTCGCACAGGGCGTCGACGTCGGACTCGATCGCACCCTCCAGGAAGCGGTCCAGGTACACCGGGTAGTCGGGGCTAATGCGCGCAGCCTCGGCCATGTAATCGCGCAGATGCTCGGCATCGTAGGCGATCATCATGCCGCGGCCGCCCAGCACATAGCTCGGGCGCACCAGCAGCGGATAGCCGATGTGCGCGGCCACGGCCTCGGCCTCCTCAAACGAGGTGGCCTGGCCCGCCGGCGGGTACATGATGCCCAGCTTGTCGAGCAGGGCGGCGAAGCGCTCGCGGTCCTCGGCAAAGTCGATGGCATCGGGCTTGGTGCCCATAATGTTCACGCCGCTCTCCTCGAGCATGCGCGCCAGCTTAAGCGGGGTCTGGCCACCGAGCGTCACCACGACACCGTCGGGGCGCTCGACATCGATAACGTCCATGACGTCCTCGTAGGTGAGCGGCTCAAAATACAGGCGGTCGGACGTGTCGTAGTCGGTCGAAACGGTCTCGGGATTGCAGTTGACCATGATGGTCTCAAAGCCGCGGGCCGCCAGCGCGTAGCTCGCGTGCACGCAGCAGTAATCGAACTCGATACCCTGGCCAATGCGGTTGGGGCCGGCGCCCAGGATCATCGCCTTGGGCTTGTCCGCCGGCGTGGTCTCGTCGGGAGCCACGCACTTCTTGGCGTCCGGGCTCGTGCGGTAGATGTTCTCGTACGTCTTGTAGTGATATTCCGTGGCGCTCGAGAACTCGGCGGCGCAGGTATCGACCGTCTTCATGCTGGGAACCACGCCCAGACCCTTGCGATAGGCGCGCACAAAGCGCTCGTCCGAGCCGGTCAGCGCGGCGATCTCGGCGTCGCTCGTACCATACTGCTTGAGCAGGCGCATCGCGTCGGCGTCGATATCCTCCACACGCAGACCGCGGATGCTCTCCTGGACCTGCACCATGTCGTTGATGCGGTTGAGGTACCACGGATCGATACCGCAGATGGCGTGGATGCGGGCGATGTCCCAGCCACGGCGCAGGGCCTCGACCACAAAGAAGATGCGGTGCTCGGTCGGGGTTGCCACGGCCTGAGCGAGCTCATCGTCGCTCAGCTTGTCGGCACCCTCCTTGCCACCGGCACAAATGCCCTGATGCCCGTCCTCCAGTGAGCGCATGGCCTTGCCGAAGGCCTCCTCAAAGGTGCGGCCGATCGCCATAATCTCGCCCACGGCCTTCATGCGCGTGGTGAGCGTGGGGTCGGTACCCTTGAACTTCTCGAAGGCAAAGCGCGGCACCTTGACCACGCAGTAGTCAATCGTGGGCTCAAAGCAGGCAGGCGTTGCCTTGGTAATGTCGTTGACGATCTCGTCGAGCGTGTAGCCCACGGCCAGGCGCGCGGCGGCCTTGGCGATGGGGAAGCCCGTGGCCTTGGAGGCCAGCGCGGACGAACGGCTCACGCGCGGGTTCATCTCGATGACGATCAGGCGGCCGGTCTGGGGGTTCACGGCAAACTGCACGTTGGAGCCGCCGGTCTCGACGCCAATCTTCTCCAGAATGGCGAGCGACGCGACACGCATGCGCTGGTACTCAAGGTCGGAGAGGGTCTGCGCTGGCGCCACGGTGATGGAGTCGCCGGTGTGCACGCCCATGGGGTCGAGGTTCTCGATGGAGCACACGATGATGCCGTTGCCGGCGTGGTCGCGCATGACCTCCATCTCATACTCTTTCCAACCCTCGATGGACTCCTCGACCAGCACCTCATGGGCAGGCGAGAGCTCAAGGCCCTGGCTCACGATGGAGACGAGCTCCTCGTGGGTATGCGCGATGCCGCCGCCGGCGCCACCGAGGGTAAAGCTCGGGCGCAGTACGCAGGGATAGCCCACGCGCTCGGCGATAGCCTCGGCGTCGGCCACGCTGTAGGCATAGCCCGAGCGCGCGACCTCCAGGCCGATCTCGGCCATGGCCTCGTTAAAGAGTTTGCGGTCCTCGCCGCGCTCGATAGCGGCCAGGTCGCAGCCGATCATCTCGACGCCGTACTTGTCGAGCGTGCCGTCCTTTGCCAGCTCGACGGCGGCGTTCAGACCGGTCTGGCCGCCCAGCGTGGGCAGCAGCGCGTCCGGGCGCTCTTTCTTGATCACGCGCTCGATAAACTCGGCGGTGATAGGCTCAACATAGGTGCGGTCGGCCAAGCCCGGGTCGGTCATGATGGTCGCCGGGTTGGAGTTGACCAAGATGGCCTCAAAGCCATCCTCCTTGAGCACCTTGCAGGCCTGGGCGCCGGAGTAGTCAAACTCACAGGCCTGGCCAATAACGATGGGGCCCGAACCAATAACGAGGATGCGCTTGATGTCAGTACGTTTAGGCATGTTTAAAACCTCCTAGAGAGGCTGACTCAATGTTTTGGAAAAGTCAGCGAGGGTGCAGCTGGTGCATCAGGTTGCCGTGATGTGAGGGCGCGCTGGGCTTATGCCCGCGCGTCCGAAGCAGAACGGCAAGATGATGTGCCAGATGCAGCCGCAGCGTCGACCGGTCCGCCGTTCGGTAGAACGGCGGAACCATCGTCGGCGAAATTCCAGCCGGCGAGGCGGTCCTTCGCGGTGTCGATGTCCAGGTAGTTCTCCTCGCCGTCCATGAGTCGCGTAAAGGCGGTAAAGAGATAGTGGGCATCGGTGGGGCCGGGCGAGGCCTCGGGGTGGTACTGGACCGAGAAGCACGGGGCGTCGAGCAGCTGGATGCCCTCGGCGGTGCCGTCGTTGAGGTTCACATGTGTCAGGCGAATGCGGCCAAAGCGCTCGTTCATCACGACCGGCGCGATGCCGCGGCGCACCCAGACGCGCAGATCCCCATCGACCGCATGCCCGGTCTCGCCGCCGGAAAGCTCGGGGATCAGTTCGCCCAAGCTGGGGAACAGCAGGCCAAAGCCATGGTTTTGCGCGGTGATCTCCACGCGACGGCTTACCAGGTTCATGACCGGCTGGTTGCCACCGCGGTGACCGAACTTAAGCTTTTCCATCTGGGCGCCGCAGGCCAGGCTGATCATCTGGTGACCAAGACAAATACCAAAGACCGGCACCTTGCCGATCAGCTGCTGTACCTGCTCGTAGGTCTCCACCACGGCGTCGGGGTCGCCGGGGCCGTTGGACAAAAAGACGCCATCGGGATTCATCTCGAGCACCTGCTGGGCGGGCGTATCCCACGGCACGACGGTAAGGTCGCAGCCGGCGCGGACCAGCCCCTCCAGAATGCCGCGCTTCACACCGCAGTCGTAGGCGACCACTTTGTGACGGGCAGGAGCGGCAACCGCAAGCGCAAAGTCATGCGTGGCAGGCAGGTCGGCGGCCACAAACTCGTGAGGCGCGGGGCAACTTACGGTCTTGACCAGGTTCTCGCCTACCAGCGTGGGCGCTGCGGCCAGACGCTCGGCAAGCTCGTCGACGTCGAAGATCTCGGTCGAGATAATGCCCATCTTGGAACCATTGTCGCGCAGATGGCGCACCAGAGCGCGGGTGTCGACACCCTCGATAGCGACGATGCCGTGAGCGCGCAGGTACTCCGGCACGCTGACGGCCGAGCGCCAGTTAGAAGGCGTGGCGCACATGTCGCGAACGATCATGCCGCGCATAGCCGGAGCGCTCGCAGGGCGCACGGCGTCGCCGGGGAAGGCCGACTGGACATCGGTCTCGTCGATACCGTAATTGCCGATCTGCGGATAGGTCATGGTTACAATTTGGCCGGCATAACTCGGGTCGGTCATGACCTCAAAGTAGCCCTCGAGCGAGGTGTTGAAGCAGACTTCGCCGGTCGCGGTGCCCTCGGCGCCGCATGCACGTCCATAAAAAATGGTCCCATCCTCAAGATACAGGATACAGGGACCGCAGGTGCCCTTGCTGGTTTTGGCCAGCATATGCTGGCAAAGCTCGCTGGGCGCGAAGGTGCGGGCGGCAGCGCCCGCGGTATGGTTGTTCGCCATAATTCTCCTTCCCGGTCTCACAGGACCGGCTTAAAGGTGTGTAGTTAGGCCTCGCGGTATTGTAACCGCAAGCATGCCTCATGGCGTTAATTTCATCAAATTGTTTACGAAATGATAATTATGACTTTCTATGCATAATGATTTTTCTGGGACGGGGATTAAAAAATCATCCCGCGGGGCTTGTGGCTCACGCGGGATGACGGCGTCTTACTTTTTCTTGTCCTTTTCCAGCAGATCGGACGGTGAGCGATCGGGCTTGCCGCCGCGGAAAATCTCGCGGCCATGCAGACGATGCTCCAGGTCACGTTCGGCCTTTTCCTCGTCAATCTTGGTCTGGCTCACCACCGGGTCCTCGATCAGCGACGAAACCGAGTTCACCTGTTTTTGAATGCGCTCGGCAATGGTGTCGTCCATGCTTACGATGCGCATCTTCCAGTCGATACTCGTGGCGTTGGATGAGCTCTTGGTCCACACGAACGTCAAAATGGCGCTCTGATGACCCCTCGCGGGGAACATGCCAAAGAAGGAATCATGCTGGATATTGCTGTCCTCGTCGATATAGGCGTGAACGTTATACACCACGCGGTCAATCTTGTCGTTGAGCAGGGCGTTGGTCGCAAGCGCCGCGGCCTGGATCTGCCCGTTGGACAGCAGCTCGAGCTCATTGGCAGACGATGTGTCCAACACCGTCACCTCGACCGTGCCCGTACGCTCATCAGCTTCATCGACGGTAAAGTCGAGCGGGAACTGCGTAAAGCCGTTGCCCCACTCAAGGCCGCCCTTGAGCGCGGTCGAGACGGTATCCACCGAAACGCTCTCGGACAGGTTGGCGGTATTCAGACGGCGCATCACGCCGTAGCCGATCTGCATGCCCACGATCAGCACCAGAATACCGATGACCACGGCCATCGCGGTCTTCGTAATGGTATGGCTCACCTGCGAGCCCGAAGGATCGTCCTCGGACAGCGGGTCGATATGTTTTGCCTGGCTCGCGCGGTCCTCACTGCGCAGCTGCGCTAGCGCCGCTTTGTCACCGCGCTTGGCCGCAGCCTCCTTCTCACGCATGCGCTCGGTTCGCTTTTTGGCAAGCGTGGGATCCAAGACACCGGATGCATCGATTTCGGAGAATAACTCCGTCACTTCTTCCGGAGTCAAAGGGTTCTTGTCAGCCATAAACTTCCTGTCATATCAATCAGTCGAGCTCGTGCGCACGCGCACCTTCGAACTGCATTCGATAGTAACGGGCATAGGTGCCGCCACGGGCGAGAAGCTCCTCGTGCGTGCCACGCTCCACAACGCGACCATGCTCAACGGTCGCAATCTCATCGGCATGCTTAATGGTCGAAAGACGATGGGCGATGATAATCGTGGTGCGGCCGCGTGCCAGCTCCTCGAGTGACTCCTGCACCGCCTCCTCGCTCTCGTTATCCAAAGCACTCGTCGCCTCGTCCAAAATCAGGATCTTGGGGTTCTTGAGAAACACTCGCGCGATGGCAACACGCTGCTTCTGTCCGCCCGAAAGACGGCTGCCGCGCTCGCCCACGACCGTGTCATAGCCCTGTGGAAGCGACTCGATAAAGGCATCGATGTTGGCGCGACGGGCGGCCTCGGCGATCTCTTCAGCCGTAGCGCCCGGCTTGCCATAGGCGATGTTCTCGCCAATCGTGCCGTCAAATAGATAGACATCCTGCTGCACCAGGCCGATGGCGCGGCGCAGGCTCTGCTGCGTCACATCGCGCACGTCCTGGCCGTCGATGCTAATGGATCCGGCAGCCACGTCATAAAAGCGCGGCAGCAGCGAACAGGTCGTGGACTTGCCACCGCCCGAAGGGCCAACCAAAGCGATGGTCTGCCCGGGCTTGATGGACAGATTCATATGGTCGATAACGGGACGCTCTTCGGCATCGCCCTCGCCCAGCTCAACGTCCTCGTAGTTAAAGCACACGTCGTGATACTCCACGGCGCCGGCAGTCACCTGCAGATCCGTAGCGCCCGGCTTGTCCTGGATATCCGGCGCGGTCGAGAGCACCTCGTCCATGCGCTTAAAGCCGGCGATGGCCTTCTGATACGTTTCGGCCGAATTGACGAGTGTCTCGAGCGGCGTGCAGAACAGCGAAATATAGAGTGCAAAGGTCGCCATATCGACCGCCTGCAGCTGTCCCTGGGCGACCAGCCAGCCGCCCAGCAGCACCACGATCACATAGAGCACACCCGAGAGCAGGCCATACGTCGCGGTATAGACGCCCATGGCGTGATACATGTTCTCCTTGGACGAAAGATAGCGATTGTTGGAGGCGCGGAACTTGAAGCGTTCGGTCTCCTCATTGGCAAAACTCTTGACCACGCGCATGCCCGCCAGCGAATCCTGCAGCTGCGCATTGATGCCGCTGATCTTTTTGCGGTTGTCGCTAAAGACCTCGCGCATGCGCATGTTCTGCCAAAACATGATGACCGCAAACGCCGCCGTCACCACGGCCATGGCGAGCGCCAGCACCGGGGCGATGGTAAAGAGGATCACAAACGAGCCGATAATCTCGATGCCGCAGATGATGATCCACTCGGGTACGTGATGCGCCGCCTCGCAGATATCGAACAGGTCGTTGACCACGCGGCTCATCATGTCACCCGAGCTGTTGCGGTCGAAGTACGCAAAGCTAAAGCGCTCATACTGGTCGAACAGGTCCTCGCGCATCTTGGACTCCATGCGCGCGCCCATCACGTGACCCCAATAGCTCACAAAGTAGCGGCAGGCGCAGCGGACGGCATACATCAACACCAAGCCCACCGCGATCATGCCGAGCGCCTGCATAATGGCAGCCTGACCCTGAGTAAACAGCCCACCGGTCAAATTGCGCAGGATAATGGGGAACGCCAGGTCAATGGCGGCAAGCACCAGAGCACAAACAGTATCAGCAACAAAAAGCCCCATCTGGGGCTCGTAATACGAGAGAAACCTTTTAAACATGCAATCCTCGAAGAGAAATAAATAGCGTGAGAAATCCGGTTGAACCGGTCAGGCTGAAAACAAAGCGTCCCAACAAGCATAACGCCGATGTTCTGGCAGCGTCAGCGAAAACGTCCCTAAGCGAGCAAGGTGCCTCGAAAGAGGAGCGACGCGTACTTCGGTACGCGAGCGACGATTGAAAGGCAGATTGCCGCTTAGGGGCGTTTGCAGCGTCGACTCGTTACGCGGTTTGGTAAAACCGCTTAACCTAGAGCTCCGCACCCCCAAGGCGATGCGCGATGCTATCGCAGGCCAAGGCGCCCACGACGGTCTTGGCGTCTTCGATCTTGCCGTCGAGCACGGCGTCGATCAGCTCGTGCAGCGGCACCAGGTCAACGTTGACAAACTCGTCATCGTCGGGGTTGGGCGCATCAAACTCCAGCTTGGTAGCCAAGTAGATGTGAATGATCTCGTCGCAAAAACCGCAGGACGTGACAATCGACGTCAAAAAGCGAATGCGACCGGCCCTAAAGCCCGTCTCCTCGTGTAGCTCGCGCTTAGCGCAATCGAGTGGGTCCTCGCCCGGGTCGAGCTTGCCGGCGGGAATCTCGACCGTCACGCGGTCGATGGCGGTGCGGTACTGACGCACCAGTACGATCTTGCCGCTCTCGGTCAGCGCCACAACGGCCGCCGCACCCGGATGGCGAACGATATCGCGGGCACTGCGGCGACCGTTGGGCAGCTCAACCTCAAGACGGTGGACGTCGAGGATCTTGCCCTTCCAGGCGCACTCCTCCGATAGAATCTTCTCGTGCAGCTCGGCATCGTGTGGGTCGTCGTCGCCCAGCACCAGCGCCGGCTCGTCAGCGACCTCGCCACCAGGTTCGCCCTCGGCGTGCCCATACACGCGGCTGTCCTCCTCGACGATCTGCGCATCCACGAGCTCTTCGTTCTTTTCGTCCATCCGTCTCATTCCTCTCGGACTTTAGGCATCCCAGGCGTCGCGGCCGCGCAGCGCGCGCAGGCCGATGTCGTGACGCAGGGTCTTACCCTCAAAATCAATCTTCTCGCAGGCCTCGTAGGCAAGGTTGCGAGCGTTCTCGAACGTGTCGCCCAGAGCGGTCACGGCAAGCACGCGACCACCATTGGTCAAGAGCTGGCCGTTCACCACAGCAGTGCCCGCGTGGTACACGGTCACGTTCTCCATGGCCTCGGCATCGGTGATACCGGTGATGACCTTGCCCTTCTCGTAGCTGCCGGGATAGCCCGCGCTCGTCAGGACAACGGCCACAGCCCACTCGTCACGCCAGTCGAGCTCAATCTGATCGAGCTCGCAGTTGGCGCAGGCGAGCATAACCTCGACCAGGTCGTTCTTGAGGCGCGGCAGCACGACCTGCGTCTCGGGGTCGCCAAAGCGGGCATTGAACTCCAGCACCTTGGGGCCGGCGGGGGTGAGCATAAAGCCACCGTACAGGCAGCCGCGGTAGTCGATGCCCTCGGCAGCAAGCTCGGCCACGGTCTGCTCCATGACCGCCACCATGGTGGCGTGCTCCTCGTCGGTCACGATGGGCACCGGGCTGTAAACGCCCATGCCGCCGGTGTTGGGGCCAAGGTCGCCCTCGAGCGCGCGCTTGTGGTCCTGCGAGGTGGCCATGGGGCGCACGGTCTTGCCGTCGGTAAAGGCCAGCAGCGAACACTCGGGGCCAACCAGCATCTCCTCAATGACAACGGTGTTGCCGGCATCACCAAAGGTACCGCCAAAGCACTCGCGCACGGCCTCTTCGGCCTGCTCGAGCTCAGTCGCCACGATAACGCCCTTGCCTGCGGCCAGGCCGTCAGCCTTCACGACCAGCGGGGCACCCTGCTCACGCACATAGGCGAGAGCCGAAGCCTCGTCAGTAAACGAGCCATAGGCGGCCGTCGGAATGCCGGCACGCTCCATGAGCTGCTTGGAGAATAGCTTGGAGCCCTCCATCTGGGCACCCTCGGCACCCGGGCCAAAGCAGGGAATGCCCGCCGCGCGCACGGCATCGGCTACGCCCGCCACGAGCGGAGCCTCGGGGCCAATCACCACGAGTCCGCATCCGTGGCTCTGGGCAAACGCCGCCACGGCCGCAGGATCGCAATCGTCGAGAACCACGTTCTCGCCGCAGCTCGCGGTGCCGCCGTTGCCCGGCGCAATGTAGAGCTTGCCGGCGCGCGGTGATGCTGCGAGCTTTGCTGCCAGAGCATGCTCGCGGCCGCCGCTGCCCAACAACAGGATGTCGATGGTTTGAGTGTCCGCCTTCAAGGGTGCCTCCTCTATGGATGAATGGCTCGCTCCGCGCGAGCCCTTTGCAAGCAAATATACCCCTCGGCCGCCCGCTTGGGCTGCAAAGGGGTATATCGCAATAACCGAATAGTGCCGATTACTTCCAGAATCGGTTGATGATCTGTTCGCGATCGGCGCCGACGCCAATGAACGTCACGCGGGTGTGTGCCAGATCCTCGATAAACGCCACGTAGTCCTGAGCCTCCTGCGGCAGCTCATCAAAGCTGCGGCAACCGGTGATGTCGCACTTCCAGCCGGGGAGCTCCTCGTAGATGGGCTTGGCCTGCTCAAAGCGCACCTGATGCTCGGGCACGCTCGTGTAACGTTCGCCGTCGACGTCGTAGGCCACGCACACCTTGATGGTGTCGAAGGCCGAAAGCACGTCGAGCTTGGTCAGGGCGATATCGGTGAGACCGTTGACACGCGAGGCGTAGTTGGCGATGGGGCCATCGAACCAACCGCAGCGACGGCGACGGCCGGTGGTCACGCCGTACTCATAGCCTTCCTCGGTCAGCGTATGGCCGGCCTCGGACTCATAGGAAAGCTCGGTGGGCATGGGGCCCGAACCGACGCGGGTGATATAGGCCTTCATGACGCCCAGCACGCGGTCGACATTCTTCATACCGACGCCGGAGCCGGTGATGGCGCCGCCGGCGGTGCAGTTGGAAGACGTCACGTACGGATAGGTGCCGTGATCGATGTCGAGCAGCGTCGCCTGGGCGCCCTCAAACAGCAGGTCCTTGCCCTCATCGATCATGTTGTTGAGCAGCAGGCTCGTCTCGGTGATGTAGGGGCGCAGACGCTCGGCCATGGGCAGGTACTCGTCGCAAATCTGGTCCACGGTGTAGGTGGGCAGGTTGTAGATGAGCTCGAGCTCAGGGTTCACGCGGGCGAGAGCGGTCTCCAGCTTGTCGCGGAACAGTGCCTCGTCCAGCATGTCCTGCATGCGCAGACCAATGCGGGCCATCTTGTCCTGATAGCACGGACCGATACCGCGCTTGGTGGTACCGATGTTCTTCTTGCCGAGCTTCTGCTCAAAGGCGCCATCCAGATCGATGTGGTACGGCATGATGACATGCGCGTTGCCGCTGATCTTGAGATTCTTGGTGGTGATGCCGTCGGCCTCGAACATGTCGATCTCCTCAAGGACAACCTTGGGGTTGACGACGCAGCCGTTACCGATCACCGACACGTGGTCGGAATACATGATGCCGGAGGGCACCTGGTGCAGGCCGTACTTCTTGCCGTTGACGACGATGGTGTGGCCGGCGTTGTTGCCGCCCGAGTAGCGCACGACGGCATCGAAGTCGCCGGCGACCAGGTCGCAGATCTTACCCTTGCCCTCATCGCCCCACTGGGCACCGACCAAAACGGTTGACGGCATGTTTACTCCTTACATTCATGGACTGTCTACGCGCCACGCCGGCACGCAGAAGCACAAAACATTCCCAGTATACCCGTGCAACGGGCGCCTGTCCTACTCCTCGGCATGTGCCCCATCAAGCTCATAGAACTTAGTGGATGCCGGCAGGAACATCAGGTCGACGTCGCCGATCGGGCCCGAACGGTTCTTGGCCACGACGATACGCGTAACGCCCTCGTCGGGTCGATCGTCGCGCGAGGCTTCGGCCTCGTCGGCGGAGCGGTCCAAGAACATAACGATATCGGCGTCCTGCTCGATGGCACCCGATTCACGAAGGTCGGAAAGCTGCGGGCGCTTGCCGGTACGGGATTCGACCTGACGCGAGAGCTGCGACAGCGCGATGAGCGGGATCTTGAGCTCCTTGGCCATGATCTTCAGACCACGCGACATCTCGGAGACCTCGACGGTACGGCTCTCGGAGCGGCGTCCCGGCGGAGGACTCACCAGCTGCAGGTAGTCCAGGATGATGATGGCCTTCTCCTTGTTGTGGAGCATGCGGCGGCTCTTGGCGCGAATCTCGGTCACTGTGGTGCCGGGCGTATCGTCAATCAGAATATCGAGCTTGGACAAGGTCTGCGTGGCCTCGTTGATATTGGCCCACTGCTCGGGGCTAATGCGGCCCATGCGGAAGTCACTGATCGAAATCATGGCGTAGGCGCAAATCAGACGCTGGGCAATTTCCTTGCCCGACATCTCCAGAGAGAAGAAGCCGACGGTATAACCGGCAGCGGCAGCGTTGAGCGCCAGATTCAGGGCGAACGACGTCTTACCCACAGCAGGGCGGGCGCCGATGATGATGAGCTGGCCCTCGCGAAAACCCATAAGCATGCGGTCGAGCGACGGGAAGCCCGTGGGCACGCCCGCAGCCTGGCCGCCTGCCTGGCACACTTCCTCGGCCTCGTTATAGGCCTCGACCATAAACTCGGTCAGCGTCTTGTAGCTCGACTTGACCTCGCGCGCCGTGACCTTGAGCAACTTGCTCTCGGCCAGCTCCACGACCTCTTTGGTATCGGTGGGAGCGTTATAGGCCAGCGCGTTGATCTCGTTGGTGGCGCCGATCAGCTCACGCAGCATCGAATCGCGGCGAACGATAGCGGCATGGTGCTGCCAGTTGACGAGCGACAGGGTCTGACCCATCAACTCCAAAATGTAGGCCTCGCCGCCCACGGCATCAAGCTTGTTGATGCTTCGCAGGTAATCGATCAGCGAGATGGAGTCGATGGGAATGCGGCTGTTGTACATATCGACCATCGCGGTATAGATGGTCTTATGAATGGGCCGGTAGAAGTCATCGGGCTGCAGCTCGACCTGGGCCTCTTCGACCACCTCGGGCGATAGCAGCATAGCGGCCAGTACATTGGCCTCTGCATCTTGGTTTTGGGGAAGACCCAACTTGGAGCCGCGGTCCTCAACCGTCAGCCCGGTCTCCCTATCGTCATATGCCATGAGCATCCTCATTCATATCGCTTGCGAGCATCCATAGTATCAGCCACGGTCCCAAAACGCGCCGCGCGCCGCCAATCATCACCGAACCAAACGGATGAACGGTCCTGTATATAGGACTTCGACGCAACGTTCACCATGAAACTCACTCAGCGCAAAAAACAAAAGGGCGCCCTGGTTTCCCAGAGCGCCCTTCTTAGAACAAGATTGTTGCGTTGCAGCAAATGCTACTCGGCAGCAGCCTCAGTCTCGACCTCGGCGGTCTCGGCCTCGGCGACCTCAGCGGCCTCCTCGACCTCAGCCTCGGCAGCGAGCTCCTCGGCGGTAACGCCGACGAGAACGACAACCTCGGCCTTGATCTCGCGGTACAGCGAGATGGCAACGGTGTGGGCACCGGCAACCTTGATGGGCTTACCGAGCTCGACGCGCTTGCGGTCGATGTCCATACCGAGCTGAGCCTTGATGGCGTCAGCGATCATAGCGGCGGTAACGGAGCCAAAGAGGATGCCCTCGTCGCCGACCTTGACGTCAACGGTGACCGTCTTGCCCTCGAAGGCAGCCTTGGTCTCGTTGGCGGTAGCCAGACGGACGGCCTCGCGCTTGGCGATGTTGTTGCGACGCTCGTCAAGCTGCTTGAGGTTGCCCTTGGTGGCGGCAACAGCGAGCTTCTTGGGGAACAGGAAGTTCTCAGCGTAACCCTGAGCGACCTCTACGACGTCACCCTCGCCGCCCTTGCCCTTGATCTCATCGAGAAGAATAACCTTCATGATGCGTCTCCCTTCTTAGCCGCGGTCGCGGTTGCCACGAGAGGAAACCACGGGGACGGTGTACGGCAGGAGTGCCATCTCGCGGGCGCGCTTGATGGCATTGGCGATGTCATGCTGATGCTGCGTGCAAGCGCCAGTGACGCGACGGGGCTTGATCTTGCCACGGTCGGTCATGTACTTACGGAGAAGCTGAGTGTCCTTATAGTCGATGAACTCAGTGTTCTCCTTGCAGAACTGGCAGTACTTACGACGCGGCTGACGTGCAGAAAAATCATTAGCCATGTCAAAATACCTTTCATTTGGCAACTTCGGCGAACCGAAGCCGCCTCTCACTCAAAAATAGGTGAACAACCCTTAGAACGGGATGTCCTCATCGTAGACGTCGACCGCGGGCGGCGTAGCCACCGGTGCGGCAGGACGTGCTGCGGGCGCGGGAGCTGCGGGGGCGTAACCGCCCTGATCGTAGCCACCCTGGCCACCACGGGAGCTCATAAACTCGATCTCATCGACGATGACCTCAAGCTTGCTCCGGCGCTGGCCGTCGCGCTCCCAAGAGCTGTAGCGCAGCTTGCCCTCGATCGCGACCTTGTTTCCCTTTGCCAGGAAACGGCTCACGGCCTCGGCGCGGGTGCCGAACATGGTGCAGTCGACAAAGTTGGGATAGTCCTCCCACTCGCCAGTCTGCGCGTTGCGGCGACGATCGTTCACGGCGACGCCAAAGGACAGAACCTGGGTTCCGCCGGCGGTGGCGCGCAGCTCGGGATCGCGGGTGAGGTTACCGGTGATGTTCACTCGATTGATGCTCATAACTCACTACTTCCTCTTGGGGCACAAGCCCAGTCCAAAACGACAGTCTTACTCCTGGTCGTCACGACGGACGATCATGTGGCGGACCACAGCGTCGGTGATGCGCAGGACGCGATCAAGCTCGGCGATCTGGGTAGGATCTGCGTGGAAGTTGATGAGGGTGTAGTCACCATCGGTGAGGTCGTTGATCTCGTAGGCGAGCTTGCGCTTGCCCCACTCGTCAACGGAGTCGACCTTGCCAGCGCCCTCAGCGATCGTGGTATCGATACGCTTCATAACAGCGAGACGAGTCTCGGGGTCGAGCGACGGGTCAACAAAGAACAGCAGTTCATAAGCCTTCATATTGTCACCTCCTCTGGGCAAATGTGGCTTCAGGTCGTGAAGGTGCGCCTGAAGCAGGAAAAGACTTGGTAATAATATCTTTCAACCTCCCAGGCCGCAAGAATATGCAGCTACAACCTCATGACCTCCACATATGCCCATATTCGCACGACGTTTCATGCGCATTCCAACCAAATGCCGACCAAGAGCTTGACGGATTTGTGGACAAGATACGGTGCCGCGGGGACAAGCTGAGCCAAGCCGCAGGTCAACGGGCACAAGGCTGTGGTCGCAAAATGCATACCAGTGGTCCACAGCACCACCCAAAGATTTTTAAATTCATTGCCAAGTCGCTTATGAATACCCTTTTTTGAACAATTGAGTTGATCAACCACGCTGGTCGGAAGCCGTTTTTTGGCACCTCAAGCCCCACTGCAGCGCCAAGCACGGCCAAGCGTTTTAAAAAATGCCAACTTTTCTGTTTGCACTTTGCGATTCCTCGTGTATACTGACTTTCGCATTTAACGGAGAGTTGTCCGAGTGGCCGAAGGAGCACGATTGGAAATCGTGTAGGCGTCAAAAGCGTCTCCAGGGTTCAAATCCCTGACTCTCCGCCAGTTAATTCCAAAGCAGGCCTTCGAGCCTGCTTTGTTTTTACCCCACGCGGAGGGGTGGCAGAGTGGTTGAATGCGGCGGTCTCGAAAACCGTTTGGCCTGTATAAGGTCACGAGGGTTCGAATCCCTCCTCCTCCGCCATTTTGGTTGAGAAAGCTCCCGAAAACGGGGGCTTTTTTGTTTAGAGTCCCTTACAAGCAAATACGGCGGAGGAGGAGGGATTCGAACCCGCCAGGGCGCAAAGCGTAAAGAAAACGCGCCAG
>OLXV01000182.1_pt1 | contig 31706 bp, 34 predicted proteins | sample 1673481 | NCBI WGS metagenome assembly OLXV01 (sample SAMEA103958113, study PRJEB25191) | human gut metagenome
TTATCTTTTTGTGCTATACTATATGAGAAAGGGAGACATGCGGCTTGGGACAAAAAGAAAAGCTCATCAAAAAGCTGAAATCCGTTCCGAAGGACATGACCTTTGAAGAGGTCGAAACCCTCTTGCGCTATCTGACCTATCTGCGTTCCAACAAAGGGAAAACCAGCGGTTCGCGCGTCTTATTTTCCAGCGACTCTCACCCGCCGATCTTGCTGCATAAGCCCCACCCCCGCAAGGAGCTTCTGGCGTATCAAATCAAACAGCTCATCGAAATCTTGGAACAGGAGGGATTGATTTGAAAAATACGATGGAATATAAAGGGTATGTCGGCAGTGTAGAATTTTCCGAGGAGGATGGGATTTTTTTCGGAAAGGTAATGGGGATCCGTTCTCTGATCTCTTATGAGGGAACCGATGCTAGGAGTCTGGTAGAGGATTTTCATGGGGCGGTAGATGATTATCTGCAACTGTGTGAAGGACAGGGGAAAGCTCCGGAAAAAGCATACAAGGGAAGCTTTAATATCCGGATCGCGCCTGAGACTCATAAGCAGCTTGTGATCCATGCGACTGCATGCCAGATGTCACTGAATGAATATGTGAGGGAAACGTTGGAAAAAGCAGTGATGTAGGAAACTCCGGGGTTGACAAAACCCGTATTTTTGCATATCTTATTTAGTAGGAATTATCGTATATTCAGTAAAGGCATGGAGCAGGAAAAGTACTTTTCGGTGGGACGCCAGAGAGAAGCTGTTAGAAGCTGGGAGCGGCTTTCGTCTGAGGAAAAGGAAGTGCGCCTGTGAGCTGATCCGGGGAACAGACATAAGTATCCGGATCCGGTAAGCACCCGTTATGTGCATGGCGTACAACGCCAGAGTGAAGGGCATTGTCCCTTAAGTAGAGTGGAACCGCGGATAAATTCGTCTCTAAGAGAAGAGTTTGTTCGCGGTATTTTTTTCGAGGTGAGAACATGGGCATCATCAAAAACTTAAAAGAAGAAGTCCGTATTATCAAGGAACGTGATCCTGCGATCCATTCCTCCATGGAGGTTCTTTTGTATCCCAGTTTCAAGGTCATGATCCATTACAGACTGGCGCATAAGCTGTACCTGAGCGGACATTATTTCTGGGCGCGGTATATCTCCCAGAGAGGTGTGCGCAAGACCGGCATCGAGATCCATCCCGGTGCACAGATCGGCAAAGGATTTTTCATCGATCACGGTAACGGTGTCATCATTGGTGAGACCACCATTATCGGCGACAATGTGACCCTGTATCAAGGTGTGACCCTGGGAGGTACCGGTAAGGAGCACGGCAAACGTCACCCCACCATCGGCAACAACGTCATGATCAGTGCGGGAGCGAAAGTCCTGGGATCCTTCACCATCGGAGATAATTCCAAGATCGGTGCCGGAAGTGTGGTCTTAAGCGAAGTGCCGCCCGGATCCACGGTGGTAGGTGTACCGGGGCGCGTGGTAAAGCGCAACAACGCAAGCCTTCCCCAGGAGACCATGAACCAGACGGACCTCCCCGACCCGGTACGGGAAGACATCACGGTATTGCAGCGTGAGAATTCCGAACTGACCAACCGGGTACTGGAAATGGAAGATGAATTAAAGCAGCTGCGCAGGCTGGTGGTAATGAGCACCGGAGCGGAAGCACAGATGAAAAAAGAAGATCAGAATTAGAACAGAACCAGAATCAGAAAGGATAAATTATGAGTATTCAAATCTACAACACCTTAAGCAAGAGAAAAGAAGAATTCAAGCCCTTAGAGCCCGGCAAGGTAAAAATGTATGTCTGCGGACCTACCGTATACAACCTGATCCATATCGGAAATGCCCGCCCTATGATCGTATTTGATACCGTGCGCCGTTACATGGAATACAAGGGGTATGAAGTGAACTATGTATCCAACTTCACGGATGTGGATGATAAAATCATCAAAAAAGCTAACGAAGAGGGCGTCGAGCCCGGCGTGATCTCCGAGCGTTACATCGCAGAGTGCAAAAAAGACATGGAGGGCATGAACATCAAGCCCGCTACCAAGAACCCCAAGGCTACCGAGGAGATCGGCGGCATGCTGGACATGATCCAAACCCTGATCGATAAGGGACATGCTTATGTTGCTGCAGACGGTACCGTGTATTTCCGTACCAGAAGCTTCAAGGACTACGGCAAGCTGTCTCATAAGAATCTGGACGACTTACAGGGCGGTAACCGTTCTCTGTTAGTCTCCGGGGAGGACCAGAAGGAAGATCCCTTAGATTTCGTACTGTGGAAGCCGAAAAAAGAAGGCGAGCCTTACTGGGATTCCTGCTGGTGCCAGGGACGTCCCGGCTGGCACATCGAGTGCTCCGTCATGAGTAAGCGTTATCTCGGCGAAGAGATCGATATTCATGCCGGCGGAGAGGATCTGATCTTTCCTCATCATGAAAATGAGATCGCACAGTCCGAGGCAGCCAATGACAAGCCTTTTGCAAAATACTGGATGCACAATGCTTTCCTGAACATTGATAACCGCAAGATGTCTAAATCCCTGGGCAATTTCTTCACTGTCCGGGAAATCTCCGAAAAATACGATCTGCAGGTACTGCGTTTCTTCATGCTGTCCGCGCATTACAGAAGTCCGCTGAATTTCAGCGCTGACTTAATGGAAGCTGCGAAGAACGGCTATGAGAGAATCGTCACCAGCGTGGACAATCTGAAGTTCTTACTGGACAAGGCAGCAGATACCGAAATGACCGGGGAAGAGAAGAACTTACTCACCGAGGCACAGGGCTTTGAGACCAAGTTTGACGAAGCTATGGATGATGATTTTAACACCGCAGATGCACTGGCAGCTATTTTTGAACTGGTAAAATTCGTGAATTCCAATGCCAAGGCTGAGAGCAGCAAGGCATTCCTGGAAGCATTAAAGCAGGAGATCGTGACCCTGTCCGATATCTGCGGACTGATCGTGGACAAAAAAGCAGAGATGTTAGACAGCGACATCGAGGCACTGATCGAGGAGCGTCAGGCAGCCAGAAAGGCGAAGAACTTCGCAAGAGCCGACGAGATCCGTGATGAACTGTTAGCTAAGGGCATTGTACTGGAAGATACCAGAGAGGGTGCAAAATGGAAGAGAGCATAACCCTTCTTACTAAGATCGAGCAGACCTTCGACTGTGAAGGGCAGGATGTCCGGGCATATTCTCCGCTGACATTAGCCTACATCGGAGACGGGATCTATGAACTGGTGATCCGAAGCATTGTGGTGGAACGTGCCAACCGCTCCGCCAATGACCTGCATAAAAAGACAACACGCTATGTAAAAGCACCGGCGCAGTCCGCCATGATCGAGGCACTGCTTCCGGAGCTGACGGAGGACGAGGAAGCGGTGTACCGCAGAGGACGCAACGCCAAATCCTACACCACGGCGAAAAATGCTTCTGTGGCAGACTACCGCAGAGCTACCGGATTTGAAGCGCTGATGGGGTATCTGTACCTGACAGGACAGACAGACCGGATGCTTGAGCTGATCAAAGACGGTATCCGCCTGGCAGGTCTGGAGATCTGAGTGTAATGTAACGCATGTGACAGAGAAGTAATACGTAATGAGAAAGTAATGCATAATGAGAAAGTAATACGTAATAAGAAAGGACAAGCATGGGATATCAGGAATTTACCATAGAGGGCAGAAATGCCGTGATCGAGGCGTATCGTTCGGGCAAACCCATTGACAAGCTGTTCATTTTGGATGGCTGTCAGGACGGTCCGATGATGACCATTAAAAGAGAAGCAAAAAAACATGACACGTTAGTAAAGTATGTGACCAAGGAGCGTCTGGATCAGTTATCCGAGACCGGAAAACATCAGGGCGTCATCGCTTATGCGGCGGCTTATGAGTATGCGGAGGTGGATGACATTCTGGAAGTAGCGAAGAAAAAGGGTGAACCGCCCTTTATTTTCCTGTTGGATAATATTGAAGATCCTCATAATCTGGGAGCTATCATCCGTACTGCCAATCTGGCAGGTGCCCATGGCGTCATCATTCCGAAGAACCGTGCAGCGGGACTGACCGCTACGGTAGCAAGAACCTCCGCCGGAGCACTGAATTATACGCCGGTGGCAAAGGTGACGAATCTGGCGAAGACCATCGAAGACCTGAAAAAGGAAGGTCTGTGGTTCGTGTGTGCGGATATGGGCGGTACTACCATGTACGATCTGAATCTGAAGGGCCCCATCGGTCTGGTCATCGGCAACGAGGGCGAGGGCGTAGGCCGTCTGGTGAAGGAAAAATGCGACATGGTGGCGTCGATTCCCATGAAGGGGGATATCGATTCCTTAAATGCTTCCGTAGCAGCAGGCGTACTGGCTTACGAGATCGTACGTCAGAGACTGCAGGCATAACAGATCGCTGCATCCGGAAACAGGATATCAAAGGGGAAAGAATGACAGAGCATTTCAAATATGAAGATATGACAGATGAGGAGCTCATCGACCAGCTGCGGGAAGGCGACAGGCCGGTGATGGACTACATCTGTGACAAGTATAAAAATCTGGTGCGCAGCAAGGCAAAATCCATGTATATCCTGGGCGGAGACAGCGAGGATCTGATCCAGGAGGGGATGATCGGGCTGTTCAAGGCAGTGCGGGATTACGACTGCGGCAGAGACGCCAGCTTTTACACGTTTGCGGATCTGTGTATCAGCAGACAGATGTATACGGCGGTGCAGGCATCGCAGCGGCTGAAGCACACACCGTTGAATACCTATGTCTCCCTGGACAGCCATGGAAGAATGGAAGAGGACAGAGATCCGGAGACACAGACACTGGCGGAGCTTCTGGCGGATAAGACCGGCAGGAATCCCGAGGAACTTTTTCTGGATAAGGAAAGAGTGGCCTATCTGGAGAAAAGGATCGCCACGGAGCTGAGCGAGCTCGAGCGTCAGGTGCTGGATCTCTATATTACGGGAATGAGCTACACACAGATTGCGAAGGTGCTCAGGAGGAGTGAAAAAGCAACAGAAAATGCGTTGACCCGGGCAAAGCAGAAAATCCGCGGCTTTTTAAGCAAAGAATCTAAATTTTAGATTTATTTAATGGATTTTCGCGATCCAGTAGTGGTAACATACTACTATACAGATGTTTACGTGGGAAAGGCGCGGGAATATATGGAAAAATTTAGTGTAAAAAAACCGTTTACAATTCTGGTGATGGTAGTTGCCATCATTATTCTGGGATTTGTAAGCTTATCGGGAATGACAACGGATCTTCTGCCTAAGATGAGTCTGCCGTATTTACTGGTGATCACGACTTATCCGGGAGCGAGTCCGGAGAAAGTGGAGTCCAGTGTGAGCGAACCTGTGGAAAGCGCATTGGGCTCCATTTCCGGTGTAAAGAATGTATACAGTATGTCCTATGAAAACTACGGGATCGTAGAACTGGAATTCGCAGACGGAACGGATATGGATTCCGCCATGGTAAAGGTATCGAGCGCTCTGGACAGTGTAAAATCGGCATTGCCGGAGGAATGCGGTTCTCCGAATATCATGGAGATCAGCATGGATATGATGGCTTCCGTATATCTGGCGGCATCCTATGAGGGTAAGGATATTCAGGAGACTTCGCGGTTTGTCGAGGACACGCTGATCCCCTATCTGGAACGGCAAGAGGGTGTGACCAGTATCTCTGACATTGGAATTGTGGAGAATTCCATCTCTGTGGATCTGAATCAGGATAAGATCGATGTGTTGAACGAGAAGATCCTGGCAAAGACCAATGATGCTTTTGCGGATGCTGTGGATCAGCTGAATGATGCGAAGAAGCAGCTGCTGGAATCGGAGCAGAAGCTGGCAGACAGCACGCAGGAGCTGGTCGACGGACAGAAGGATATCGACGACGGTAGGACGAAGTTAGACGATGCACAGAAGGAACTGGACGAGCAGAAGGAAAAGCTGGAAGATGCCAAGGGCTCTCTGGAGAATCAGAAGAAGGATACCGAGAATAAGCTGGCAACGGCGAGCCAGGCACTGGATCAGCTGAACGCATTGCAGACAGACCTGCTGACGTTGCAGGCGCAGGAGGAATCGCTGAAGGCGACGATCACACAGATAGAAAAATCCCTGAAAGAACAGGGCAAGACTACAAATGATATTCCGAATGTAGTAGCCGGATTAGATCAGATGAGTACAGTTCTGACATCTTCATTAATGAATCTGACGGACCAGAACAGCACATACGTAAATTCAGCGCTTGCTGCCGCCAATCCCGCTATGAGCCTTCATAGTCTCGGGATAGATGAAGCAACATGGGATACCCTGACACCCGAAGGGCGAAAAGAGCTTTTGCAGAAAACAGCAGCCGGATATCAGACCCAGAAGGCTCTGTTATCCGGGTATAAGGACTACGTATCTTCCCTGAACAGCCTTCAGGTCGAGAAAGCCGGCGTGCAGGCAGCAGTATCCACAGCAGAAGCGGAGCTGAAGAAGAGCGGTGTTTCCTATACGGATATTGAAAAGGCGAAAATCGAGGCGGCGGCAGGCTTCGGTGCGGCTTCTGCACAGATCTCTTCCGGACAGAGTGCACTGAATTCCGCCCAGACAACCCTTGACAGCAACAAGGAGAGCCTGGATTCTGCCCAGGACCAGATCACAGAGGGCTGGGATTCCATTGCGGATGCGAAAAAGCAGCTGGCAGACGGCTGGGATCAGTATAATACCTCTCTGGAGAATTTTGAGGCACAGAAGGCAGAGGCACTTCGTAATGCCAATGCAGACCAGCTGGTGAATATGCAGACACTGTCACAGCTCATCTATGCACAGAATTTTGCCATGCCGGCGGGGTATCTGGATGATGCGGAGGACAATTCCTGGCTGCTTAAGGTCGGAAGCAATTATGAAAGTGTGGACGAACTGTCCAATATCGTACTTACCAATATTGAAGATATCGGGGATGTACGGCTGTGCGATGTGGCTGACATCACGGTGATCGATAACGCCGATGACAGCTATGCCAGACTGAATGGTCAGAGTGCAGTGGTACTGTCTGTGTTCAAGAGTTCCACAGCGGGAACAAATGAGGTGAGTAAAAATATCGCTGCTGCAATTTCAGAGCTGGAAGAGCAGTATCCCGGACTGTCGGTACTGACACTGATGGATCAGGGCGATTACATAACTATGATCATAAATGGCGTATTGCAGAGCATGATCGTAGGTGCGGCACTGGCAATCCTGATCCTGGCGCTGTTCTTAAAGGATGTAAAACCTACCATCGTTGTAGCTGTCAGCATTCCCCTGTCTGTTCTGACGGCATTGATATTAATGTATTTTACAGGTATTTCACTGAACATGATGTCGTTATCGGGTCTGGCACTCGGAATCGGTATGCTGGTGGATAACTCCATCGTCGTGATCGAGAATATCTATCGTCTGCGGTCTAAGGGAGTCGGTGCGGCGAGAGCAGCGGTACAGGGTACAAAACAGGTGGCAGGTGCGATTATTGCTTCCACCCTGACAACAGTCTGCGTATTCCTGCCGATGGTATTTACAGCAGGAACTGTCCGTGAACTGATGATGCCCATCAGTCTTACGATCATATTTACCCTGGCGGCATCGCTGCTGATCGCTATGACCGTAGTGCCGGCAGCAGGTTCGACCCTGCTTCGTAATTCCAAAGAGAAGAAGCATCCGTTCTTTGACAAGGTGCAGGACATCTATGGGAAAATGCTGGCATTCTGCCTGAAAGTGAAGGTCGTGCCCCTTACCATTGCCATCGGCCTGCTGGTATACAGTATCTGGGCGGTCATGCGGATGGGTATCGTCATGATCCCGGATATGACATCTAACCAGATTGAGATATCTGTGCAGATGCCGGAGGATACGGATAAGGAAGAATGCTACAAGAGGGCTGACCAGGTGCTGGATGCCATGACGACCATAGATGGCATCGGAGATGTAGGTGCCATGGCAGGTGGAGATACCACACTGGTGGCTTCCTCTTCCGGCATGTCAGACAGCACCTACGATCAGTTCACATTTTTGGTGCTGACAGAGAATGAGAATGCCGGAAAAGAAGAAGTAAACAGGATCTGCAGGGAGATTGAAGAACGCACAGCGGATATTGACTGTGAACTGACGATATCAACGGGAATGTCTGAGATGAGCACGATGATGGGCTCAGGACTATCTGTTAAGGTATATGGCGATGACCTGGATACCCTGACGAAGATCACGCAGGACATCTGCGATCTGGCTGCTACGATCCCGGGCTATGAAAATATTTCCAACGGGCAGGAAGAGCCGGATCAGGTCATCCGTCTGGTGCTGGATAAAGATGCCGCCATGCGCAAAGGGCTGACGGTTGCCCAGATTTTTTCCGAGCTGAACGGAAAGCTGACGGAGAGTACCGATGCCGCTACTGTGACCATAGACGGCGAGGATATGAAGATCGTCGTAAAGGATGGAAGAGAACCGCTGACCCGTGAGAATCTCCTGGACTATAATTTTGAGATTCAGACTACGGATGATAATGGCAACACTGTCACAGAGGATCATCCGCTGTCTGAGTTCGCCACACTAAAGCTGGAGGAGGGTGTGCAGAGCATCAACCGTGAGAACCAGAGCCGCTACATGACGGTGACAGCCACTGTGGCAGAGGGAAGCAATGCCACCCTTCTGTCCAGAGAATTGCAGCCATTGATCGATGCGTATGAATTGCCGGACGGTTATACTATTGACACTGCCGGAGAATCCGATATGGTCAATCAGATGGTGATCCAGATGAGTAAGGTATTGCTCCTGGGTCTTGCTCTGATCTACCTGGTCATGGTGGCACAGTTCCAGAGCCTGCTCAGTCCGTTTATTGTATTGTTCACGGTACCTCTTGCGTTCACGGGTGGCCTGATAGGATTACTGCTTATGAACGAGCCGCTGTCTGTTATGGGTATGATGGGCTTCGTGGTGCTGCTGGGTACGGTTGTCAACAACGGTATTGTGTTCGTGGATTATGCGAACCAGCTCCGTGTGGGAGGACTGGAACGCAGAGAGGCACTGATCGCTACCGGTAAGACCCGAATGCGCCCAATCCTGATGACGGCGCTGACCACGATTCTGGCAATGGCAAGCCTCCTGTTCGGAGATGACCTCTCCAGCCAGATGTCCAAAGGCATGGCGATCGTAGTGGCGGGAGGACTTGCTTATGCCACACTGATGACACTGTTCATCATCCCTGTCATGTATGATATCCTCTTCAAGAGAAAGCCTCTCCAGGTGGATATCGGCAGTGAGAATCTGGATGACGTACCGGATGATGCGGCGGATTACCTGAAGCGGAAGGAGCAGAAGGACCTGGAGCAGCAGGAAGCGACACAGAAAGACGAGAAAAATCCTAAATAGTTATAAGTGTAGCAAAAAAAGCAAAAAAAGAAAAAATTTGTGTTGACAAATATAGATTGCTTTGTTACAATGAATCACGGTGATTGTGTTAGCAGTCACGTGATGCTGCTGTGGCTCAGTCGGTAGAGCGTCGCATTGGTAGTGCGGAGGTCACGGGTCCGATTCCCGTCAGCAGCTCTTTTGAAAAGCGTGGAAACCTTGAAAATACAAGGTTTCCACTTTTTTTGTGTGCCTGAAAGTTTACAGACGATGGTAGACAACCAGAATAAACCAGATGTACACTTGCACGGGCCAACGATTCAGCTTACAATATAAAATAGTAAATTTATGTTCGGACACAAACCAACCCGGTCAGGTGAGGAAAACGTATGGGGGAACTGCACAGAGTATGTAAAAATTTCACACGTCATGACAAGAAGACCCGTACGATCCTGCTGTGCGAGATGCTGGAGTACACGAATGTATTTTTGGAGGCGGCATTCCGGGCGGAGGGGTATTCCTTCGAGACTTTAAAGAACCCGGTGAAGGACCGCACTCTGGCACTTCGCTATATCAGTAGCGACTATTGCTATCCGACGGTATTGATCCTTGCACAGTTCCTGGAATATCTGGAAAGCGGGGAACGGGATCCGGAGGAGATCACCTTCATGGAGCCCCAGGCGGGCGGTGCCTGCAGGGCCGGAAATATCTACAATCTGCTCCAGAGAGTGCTGTACCGCATGGCAGAGCAGGGACAGCTGGAGTATGCCCAGATTCCCGTAATCTCCCTGAACCTCATGGGAGAAGAAAAACATACCGGCTTTCGCATTACTCCGTCACTGTTGTCCGGTGGGATTGCTGCCGGATGCTATGGCGATCTGATCATGTGCCTGTACCAGCAGGTGAAGCCCTACGAACAGAATCCGGGAGAGACGGACCGCATCCGCAGTCAGGTGGAAAAGAAACTGTGCGAGAGCATTCGGAGACACAGGAACGGACGACACACCAGAGAGAAAAATTACCGGTATGCCTGCGAAGTATTTTCGAAGGTACCGGTGACACCCGGGAAGAAAAAGAGAGTTGGCATCACCGGTGAGATCTATATGAAATATTCGAAACTGGGAAATGACGATATCGAAAGTTTTCTGCTCCGGCAGGGAATGGAGCCTTACAGTGGTGGTTTCGTCAACTACTGTCTGTATTTGGTGGATACAGAGCGGTATAAGGCAGAAAAGTACCAGCACAATCCCATCATGGCGAAAGCCTGTGCCTTTGTGCTCCACCGGTTGTGTGAGGCACAAAAACATCTGCTTACGGTGATCGGGGAGACAGACCGGTTCCAGACGGATCTGCCGTTCCCGGAACTGAAGGAGAAAGTGCAGGGGATTTTGGCGGAGGGCTGCAATACCGGAGACGGCTGGCTGATTGCCGCAGAGGTGATACAATATGTGGAAAAAGGCTGTGGCAGTGTGCTGATCCTGCATCCCTTCGGATGTCTGGTCAGCCATGTCTGCGAGCGGGGAATTTTGCAGCGGCTGCATGCCCGTTTTCAGGATGTCAGTATCCAGACCATAGAGTATGATTACGACCAGAGCAAGACCCTCAGGGAGAGCCGCATTCTTTTGGCAATTTCCTAGGTTGGCAGCAGGTGCGGAACGTGGTACAATAAAACAGAAACTATTGCAACGTGTATTTTCAGGAGGGGAACGTGAAGATAAAATGCGACTGGTGCGGCAGCTGGATCAACGATTTTGATCAGGTCTGCCCGAACTGTGGAGGAGTGAACAACAATTATAACCGTCATGCCAACGGTGTACCACAGACGATCGAGGAATTGAAAGCCTGGGCGAAGGAGATGAATCTTCCGCTACAGGACATGCGGACCTTTATCGGAGAGGATTACAAGGGCGCGAAAGCCTTCGGTATTTACAAGGATGAGACCGATGGCACCTTCGTAGTCTATAAGAATAAAGAGGACGGTACCCGGGCAGTACGTTACAAGGGAACCGATGAAGCCTATGCGGTCAACGAACTTTACCAGAAGATGAAGGAAAGAGTGGTAGTGCAGAAAGCACATCAGCAGCCGAAAGCTGCGGCACCTGCCAGCCGCCCAACCAAAGATTACACCGCCTATAATAAGAAAAGAGCCCGGAGCAAAAAGATAGAAAAAACGGTTCTGACAATTTTCTGCCTGATCATGGCAGCATTGTCTCTGGTGGCGATTTTTACAGGCGCCTATTCTATCTGGCAGATTGACAACAGACCGGATAACGGCTATTACACCTATGAGGATCAGAACTATTACTATTATCATGGGAACTGGTACGAATGGGAGAATGATTCCTGGCGCTATGCACCGGATGAATCCTGGATGGAAAGCGATTACGAGAGTTACTATGATTCCTACAGCTATGACAGCGATGCGGAATATGAGGATTTTGAGGATTCGTCCTATTACACTCCTTATGAGTACAGCGATGATAATAACGATAGCTGGGATGATGACAGCTGGGATTCCAATGACAGTTGGGACTCAGGATACGATGACTGGGGCTCTGACTGGTAAAATGTGATTTAGAATACATACAAAGGAAGTCTTCGACAGGCTTCCTTTGCTTTTTCTTTTTTATGGTTTTGAACAGGAGAGAATATGAGCAGTTTACCCGGCATTACGAGGCAGGATGAGGAAAAAAGATTACAGCATACGTTAGAGATCGCACAGCGCAAGGTGGATGCCAACAGGCAGAGTGTACAGGCTCTGGCGGAAGAACTGCATGCCATGCAGGAGGAATTCGACGAGAACGACAAGGAAGCCCAGATCCTGTGGCACAATGCGGATGCCCGTTTCAAGTTCGTGAATCAGGATCTGCGCCGGGCGGAACAGGCGAGGAAAAAGCCCTACTTTGGCAGAATCGATTTCCGGGACAAAAAACTGAAAAAAGACGAGGTCTACTATATCGGCAGAAGTGTCATTGCGGATAACCCGGCAGAGCCGGAGGTCATCGACTGGAGAGCACCCATTGCCAGCGTATATTACGATGCCGCTCTGGGGGATGTCTCTTATTCCGTAAAGGGGGAGGGAAAATACGACATCACCCTGTCGCGGAAGCGCACCTATGAGATCGAAAATGATGAGCTGAAGGACTTCTACGATTCGGATGTGGTGGCCAACGATGAACTGCTGACAAAATATCTGGCGCGGAACAAAAAGGCGGTGCTGGGCGAGATCATTGCCACAATCCAGCAGGAGCAGAACGAAGTCATCCGCAAAAAGCCCCAGCACAACATGATCGTACAGGGAGCGGCGGGCTCCGGCAAGACCACAGTGGCCATGCACCGTATTTCCTACATCTTGTACAACTACGAGCAGGAGTTTGCACCGGAAGATTTTTATATTGTGGGAAGCAATCAGGTGCTCTTAAACTATATAACGGGAGTGTTACCGGAACTGAATGTTTACGGGGTCTCCCAGATGACCATGGAGCAGTTGTTCATAAGGCTTTTGTACGAGGACTGGGACAAGTCCTGGCAGATCAAGCCGGTGGTAAAAGGTGTGACCCCGGCGGTGAAGGGAACTCTTGTCTGGTTTAAGGAGCTGGAGAATTTCTGCCTGCGTTATGAATACCGCGCGATACCCAGAGAGGACGTGGTGATCGAAAAGACTGGCAAAGTGCTGCTGGACCGGGCCACCATTGCACGCTTATTGAAAGAGACAAAGGATCTGTCCCGGGCGGACAAAATCAGCAGACTGACGGATTATCTGATGGCACGGCTGGAAAATGAGCTGAGCGGAAAATATTATTCCTATACCCAGCCGGAAAAGCAGAAGCTCAAGCATTATTATGAGACCTATTTCGGAAAAAGGGAATGGAAGGGCTCTGTGGCGGAACTCTACGAACAGTTCCTGAAGGAAGAGCAGGAGAAAGATTTCACGGTCGAGGTGCCGGAAGGTGGCTACGATGTCTATGATCTGGCGGCCATGGCCTACCTCTACAAGCGCCTCAAGGAGGACACGGTGATCCGGGAGGCGGGGCATGTGGTGATTGATGAAGCCCAGGATTTCGGCATGATGGCCTATGCGTCTTTAAAATATTGTCTGAGCAAATGTACCTATACGATCATGGGAGATGTGGCCCAGAATATTTCCGACCGCTACGGTCTCAACGACTGGACGGAACTGCGGAAATTGATGCTGCCTGGAGAGTTTGATTATTTCGGCATTTTGCAGAAAAGCTACCGTAACACGGTGGAAATCTCGGAGTTTGCCACGGACATTCTGTATCACGGAAGCTTTCCGGTCTATCCGGTGGAGCCCATCATACGTCATGGGGAACCGGTCACGGTGAAAAAATGTGTGGATTTTACAGAGCAGGTGACACAGGCGGAGCAGATCATCAAAGCATGGCAGAGCAAGGGGCTGGATACCATTGCCGTAGTCTGCATTGACGAAGCGGAGGCGGAAAAAGTAACAGCAGCCTTACAGGGCAGCGTGGAACTGAATACCGGAGATGCGGGAAAATGGGAGATCGGCGAGGGCGTCATGGTACTTCCGTTAAAATACACCAAAGGTCTGGAATTCGATGCAGTACTGATCTTCAACGCTTCGGAGGAAGATTACCCGGTGGAAGACGGGTATGTGAAGCAGCTGTACGTGGCAGCCACCCGAGCCCTGCATGAACTGACGGTGCTGTACCGGGGGAAACTCACCGGACTGATCGTAGATCCGGTATCCCCAGAGCAGAAGCAGAGAATGCGCCTTGCCGCAGATGCCCAGAAGAAGCCGGTGAAAACGGTGGTAAAACAGGCAGAGTCGGAGAAGACAAAAGAAGAGATCTACAGACAGAGGGCACAGGAAGCGGAAAAGGAACGTGTGGCCAGAGAGCGTTACGGCCCAAAGAAGATCATCGTGACAAGAAACAGTCAGGGGACAACAGACGGCGCTACACCGAAGAAAGCAGGAAAGTCAGGGGGACCTGAATCGAGGCGGACGGGACAGCCGTCACCTGCGAAAGTATACGGGGCAGGAAACGGCAATGCTGGCAGAGCAACCGGCAGACAGGAGCCGCGGATGGTAGAAAATAACGGCGAGTACGGCGATATGCCGGATGCCAAAACACTGATGCCCGCCGGACATTCCAGGATCGACTGCGCTGTGCGCATGGTCATGAAGGGCAAGGGCTATGTGGATCTTTTGAGTAGTTACGGAACCTTGCGGATCACACCCCTTGCGGTGGATCTGTTCCGGATTTGTTTTGCCAAAGGGCAGTGTCGTGAATTCCCGAAAGCGGCGGTGACGGCAGCAGGAGACCTCAGATGCACGGTGCGGGAGAATCCTTCCCTGGTGGAAATTACAGCGGGATATGCCCAGATCCGTGTGGATAAAAAGATGGGAGCATTGACATTTTTAAATACACAGGGTAAGATTCTGCTGACGGAACGAAGCAGAGAACCAAGGCAACTCGGAGAGAAAAAGAACTGGAGCTTTTTTGAATGGAAAAAGGACGAGGCTCTGATCGCCGGAGGGATTGGGGCACCGAAACCTTTGAAGATAGGTAATTCCGCTGCTTATTTTTCCTACGGAAGAGCGGATGACAGATATCCGGGGCTGGCTTCGTCCAAAGGATATGAGATGATCTTCCCTGCGGGAAGCAGGGTATTGTGCTGCAACATAGCCATGTACGGAACTTATATTTCCATGGAAGAGACAGATATCATCGATTACTATTTACGCGCAAAATGATGGGGATCATCGGTATGGGTAACAATCCGATGGTGCTCTGGATGTGAGGAGAATTATGAAGACAACAATAACAGCAGTAGTATTTGACATGGACGGTGTGTTATTTGACACCGAGAGAATCTACATGGAGTGCTGGAGAGAAGCGGCAGAGCCTACGGGGCTTAAAAATGTGGATGAGATCTCCAAAGCCTGCATCGGCAGAACCTTACAGGGCACGAAGGAAGTATTCGAGGCAGCAAAGGCAGAGCAGGGCATTGACATCTCCTTTGAAGAATTGCATGAGGACTGCAGTCGTAGATTTAAGGAAAAGGAAGAACGGGATGGCCTTCCGGAAAAACCCGGCGTACATGAGATCCTGGAGTATTTAAAAAAGCAGGGTATTCCCGTAGCACTGGCTTCTTCCACGCGAAAAGCGGCAGTGATGGAGCATCTGGACAGAGCAGGTATCACATCTTATTTTCAGAAAATTATCTGCTGCGACATGGTGGAGCATGGTAAGCCTGCACCCGATATTTATCTGAAGGCATGCGAGGAGCTTGGGGTTGCACCCGGACAGGCACTGGCGGTGGAGGATTCCTTCAACGGTATCCGGTCTGCCTATGCGGCAGGCTTATATACGGTGATGGTGCCGGATCAGCTGCCGCCCACAGAAGAGATTCTTGCGCTGGTAGATAAAAAGTGTGACAGCCTGACCGAGCTTCAGGCACAGCTGCCGGAACTTTTGGCGGTATGCGGGGACTGAGGATCATTCTACTGCGGCATGGAACCACAGTACCTTACAGCAGTCACAGGAGGGATCCCGTCTGATCACATGCTCCGTGTGAGCCGGTACCATAAAGGCGGTACCGGGCAGCAGAGGGATTTCTTCGCCACCGACGAGAGCATATCCTTTTCCGTCCAATACGAAGAAGCCTTCCTGATCGTCATGCTTTTGCGGCATGTGATATTCTGTGCTGCGATAGAGGGATACGCCCATACGACAACCGTTTACACACCCCTGTTTTTCATCTAACAGAGTGTGCCCGGTGCGTTCGGGCATTTGAGCTATAATGGAATCTAAAGTAGTATAGGGAATCATTTGTATGCCTTTCTATGAATGTAATGTATAATGTAACGATTCAGTTACCATATTTTTAACAACAGTGTAGCAGAGTGAGAGAGGAAAAACAATAGACTGCCTGTTCGGGCAGAGTAAAGGAATATAAAAATGGAAGAAAAAGAGACAATACAGCCCATTGAGATTACATGGGAAGAACTACAGTCCCGGGACCTTGAACGATACATTCTGGTGGATACCAGAGGGGATGAAGCAGTAAACTATGGAATGATTCCCGGAGCCATTGCAATCCCCGAATGTGAACTGGTGGACAAGCTGGCTGCGGCAGCAGGGGATAAAAAAGTGATCCTGTATTGCAGCCGCGGGCAGAACAGTAAAGCGTCCGCAGAATATTTCCGGGAACAGGGAATGGACGTCTACAGTTTACAGGGCGGCTATACCGGGTGGCTTCTGAACCTGATGCAGAAGGAACAGCCCGGAGAAAAAGAAAACGAGCGGGCACGGGAGATTGAAAAAAGCATCCGCAAAAAATTCCATAAAGTCCTGTTTTCCCGATTTGCCAAAGCTATCAATGAGTACGACATGATCCGGGAGAATGACAAGATTGCCGTATGTATCTCCGGCGGTAAGGATTCCATGCTGATGGCAAAGCTGTTCCAGGAGCTGAAGCGTCACAACAAGTTCCCCTTTGAACTGGTATTTTTAGTGATGGATCCCGGTTACAGCGAGGCAAACCGCAAGATCATCGAGAACAATGCGAAACTGATGGACATTCCCATCACGATTTTTGAATCCGAGATATTTGATGCGGTGTATGATATCGAGGATAGCCCCTGCTATCTGTGTGCGCGAATGCGCAGGGGCTATCTGTATAGTCATGCAAAGGAGCTGGGGTGCAATAAGATCGCTCTGGGACACCATTACGATGATGTTATCGAGACGATCCTCATGGGGATGCTGTACGGTGGACAGGTGCAGACCATGATGCCGAAGCTGCACAGCACGAATTTCGAGGGCATGGAGCTGATCCGTCCCATGTATCTGATCCGCGAGGACGACATCAAGCACTGGAGAGATTACAACGATCTGCATTTTATCCAGTGTGCATGCCGCTTTACCGATACCTGTACCACCTGCCGTACCGATGGCAGCAGTCCCTCCAAACGTATGGAGATCAAGAACCTGATCGCTTCCCTGAAGCAGACCAATCCCTTTATCGAAGGGAACATTTTCAAGAGCGTGGAGAATGTCAACCTGCGCACGATCATCGCCTATAAAGAGGACGGTGTGAAACATCATTTTCTGGAGCATTATGACGAGTGGAAATAGGGCACCTGCACTTGACGGAAAGAGCTTTTTTATTCTATAATAGAACGTAAACCGTAAATTGTGGAAGGCTTTAAGCGCCCTTACAACAGGAGAAGCTATGATCAAGAGTATGACGGGATTTGGCAGATGTGAGACTGCCGAGAATAACAGAAAGTTTACCGTAGAGATGAAGTCTGTGAATCATCGCTACCTTGATGTGAACATCAAAATGCCGAAGAAGCTGAATTTCTTCGAGTCTGCGATCCGCAGTGAACTGAAGAACTACATTTCCAGAGGTAAAGTGGATCTGTTCATTACTTATGAAGATTTTTCCGAGAACACGTCCAGCGTCCGTTACAACAAGGAACTGGCAGCGGAGTATCTGGGATACCTGAAGCAGATGGCCAGCGATTTTGATCTGGATTGTGATATCAGGGTGTCTACCCTGTCGAAGTATCCGGATGTCTTCGTGATGGAAGAGCAGGATATCGACGAGGAAGAGCTGTGGAAGGAACTGCAGAGAGCCTTAAAGGGTGCCTGCGAGATGTTCGTACAGACCCGGATCACCGAAGGGGAACATCTTAGGGATGATCTGATCGCGAAACTGGACGGCATGCTGAAGCTGGTAGATTTCATTACAGAGCGTTCTCCCCAGATCATCGCGGAGTACCGTCAGAGACTGGAAGAGCGGGTGAAGGAACTGCTGGGTGATACCACAGTGGACGAAGGAAGACTTCTCACGGAAGTGACGATCTTCGCGGATAAGGTGTGCGTGGATGAAGAACTGGTGAGACTGCGCAGCCACATTGAGACCACGAAGAATACACTGACAGCCGGTGGCAGCATCGGAAGGAAATTAGACTTCCTGGCGCAGGAGATGAACCGCGAAGCCAATACGATTCTGTCTAAGTCTAATGACCTGGAGATCTCCAACTGTGCCATTGAATTAAAGACTGAGATCGAAAAAGTCAGAGAGCAGATACAGAATATTGAATAGCCACGAAAGGCGATACAATGAACCGACTGATCCATGTGGGATTTGGAAATATTGTGAATACAGATAAGATCATTGCTATAGTAAGTCCGGAATCCGCACCTATCAAACGCCTGGTGCAGAAGGCAAAAGAGACGGGACTGGCAATCGATGCCACACAGGGACGCAGGACGAAATCCGTCCTGGTCATGGAGAACAGTCAGATCGTGCTGTCTGCACTTTTACCCGAGACGATTGCGGGAAGAGCACAGGCGTTGTGGCCGGAAGATGAAAAAGAGGACAGTGAAGAAGATGCAGAATAAGGGAATATTGATGGTGATCTCCGGATTCTCCGGAGCCGGCAAAGGAACACTGGTGAAAAAGCTGTTATCGGAATATGACAATTATGCATTGTCTATCTCCATGACTACCAGAGGACCGCGTGAAGGAGAACAGGACGGAAGAGAATATTTCTTCCGCACCAGAGAACAATTTGAAGAAAATATTGCAAAAAACGGATTTATCGAGTATGCTCAGTATTGCGGCAATTATTACGGAACGCCGAAAGCATATGTGGAAGAGCAGATGCAGGCAGGCAAGGATGTGATCTTAGAGATCGAGATTCAGGGAGCCATGAAGATCAAGGAACAGTTCCCGGAGAGCCTGTTACTGTTCGTTACCCCTCCCAGTGCCAAAGAGCTGCAGAAGAGACTGGTGGGCAGAGGAACCGAGACAGCCGATGTGATCGCACAGAGACTGGCGCGGGCTTATGAAGAATCAGAAGGCATGGACGCCTATGATTATATAGTAGTGAACGACGATCTGGACGAGTGTGCTGCAGCGGTACAGAAGTATGTGGAAGCAGCGAAAAATGTACCGTCCCGTCGTGTAGAATTTATCACAGAGATCAGAGAGGAACTGAAAGGTTTCGCGAAAGGAGCAAAATAAAATGTTACATCCCTCTTATACCGACTTAATGAAAGTAGTAAACAGCGAGGTAGAACCCGGTGAAGCACCCGTAGTCAACAGCCGTTATTCTATCGTTATGGCAACTGCCAAGAGAGCAAGACAGATCATCGCAGGTGACGAGCCTCTGGTAACAGCCAAGGTGGATAAGCCCCTGTCTATCGCAGTAGAAGAGCTGAATCAGGGTAAGATCAAGATCCTTGGTGATGATGAGGAAGCATAAGACGCATGAAGATATTGTTTGTATCCCTGGGCTGTGACAAGAATCTTGTCGATTCCGAGAAGATGCTTGGCATGCTCCAGGAAAAAGGTTATACCTTCACAGATGATGAAGCAGAGGCAGATGTTGTAGTGGTAAACACCTGCTGCTTTATCGGCGATGCCAAGGAAGAAAGTATCAATACATTATTGCAGATGGGAGAACTGAAGGACAGCGGACAGGTCAAGGCACTGATCGCTGCCGGGTGTCTCGCCCAGCGCTACCGCGAGGAGATCCAGAAGGAGATCCCGCAGGTGGACGCCATTATCGGAACCACTGCTATTGATGAGATCGTAGCTGCCCTGGAGGAGATCCTGGCAGGACAGAAACAGAACCATTATGAAGATATTAATGCCGCCCCTGTGACAGAGACCAACCGTGTTGTCACTACAGGCGGACATTTTGCGTATCTGAAAATTGCAGAAGGCTGTGACAAACACTGCACCTACTGTATTATTCCGAAGGTCAGGGGCAATTACCGCAGCGTTCCCAGGGAGAGTCTGATAAAAGAAGCCAGAGAACTTGCGGATAAAGGTGTCCGGGAGCTGATCCTGGTAGCACAGGAGACCACGCTGTACGGTGTGGATCTGTATGGGAAAAAGGAGTTGCCCGGGCTTTTACATGAGCTGGCGCAGATCCCCGGTATCTACTGGATCCGTATTTTATACTGTTATCCGGAGGAGATCACGGATGAACTGATCGATGCTATTGCAGCAGAACCCAAGGTATGTAACTATCTGGATATTCCCATCCAACATGCTTCCGACAATGTGTTGAAACGAATGGGCAGACGTACCGACCAGGCAGAGCTTCGTGCCATCATTGGGAAACTTCGGGAAAAAATCCCCGATATCTGCTTACGTACCACACTGATCAGCGGTTTTCCCGGAGAAACCCAGGAGGATTTCGAGGAGTTGTATCGTTTTGTCGACGAGATGGAATTCGACCGTCTGGGTGTATTCTCGTATTCTCAGGAGGAAGATACTCCCGCTGCCACCATGGAAGACCAGGTGCCGCAGGAAGTCAAGGAATTCCGGAGAGATGAACTGATGGAATTACAGCAGGCAATTGCCTTTGACAAGGCGGAGGATATGGTAGGACACATCCTGACCGTAATGATCGAGGGCAAGGTTGCGGACGAAGAGACTTATGTTGCAAGAACCTACAGAGATGCCCCTAATGTGGACGGCTATCTGTTCGTAAATACTTCAGCGAATCTGATGACCGGAGATTTTGTCAAGGTTCTGGTCACCGGTTCCAATGAATATGATCTGATAGGAGAAATATATCATGAGTAAAATGAATCTGCCCAACAAGCTGACTATTTTTCGTGTGATCCTGATCGTACCGTTTATTATCCTGTTACTGGGAGGTCAGGCCGGATGGTTTGGCGAGAACACCTTCGTGACGGATATGATCGCACTGGCTATCTTCATCATTGCCAGCCTCACCGATCTGATCGACGGTAAGATTGCAAGAAAATATAATCTGATCACCGACTTCGGTAAGTTCATGGATCCCCTGGCGGATAAGCTGTTAGTATGTTCCGCCATGATCGCACTGATCGAGATGAACCGTATTCCTTCCTGGGTGGTCATCATCATCATTGCCAGAGAGTTTATCATCAGCGGCTTCCGTCTGATCGCTTCCGACAATGGTGTAGTCATTGCCGCAAGTTACTGGGGCAAGTTCAAGACCACCTTCCAGATGGTCATGATCTGCCTGATGATCGCCAACTTCCCGCAGCTGCAGATCCTTACCAATATCATTATGTGGATCGCACTGATCCTCACCGTGGTATCTTTGATCGATTACCTTGTGAAGAATAAAGATGTCATGAAGAACACGAAATAAATTGAGAGTTAGTTGAATACATTGGCAAAATCCACGAACTCCCGGAGCATGCGATACACATGTCTCGATGTAAGGTCTCCGGATGTGAATTTTCTACGAAAAGTGATGAGTAGTTCTCGTCATGACGGGGCCGCCTACAGTCGACATCCATGTCGACAATCGGCTGACGCGGACATCGTGTCCGCTTTCCCCCTGTCTTTCAGCACTTTTCTAGAAAATATCAACATCCTCCGACAAACATCTTCGACATGGCACCGCATACTCCGGGAGTTCTGCGTTTTGAAAAGCTTTCAAAAACCAGTAGCCCCGGCTGGGTATAAGAATAAGCAGTGCCGTAAGCAGACGTCGGTACTTAGCGGTCGTATTGTGACCGCTTATGTACCGCTACGCTCTGCGACAGAGCGCGAGCGTGCCGCGTTTCTTATACCCTGCCAAGGGCTACGGGGATTAGATACAATTTTCTTCGCTAACTCTCAATTTACAGCATTCCAAGTGCCGATAGCAACGCACCGATGATAATGCAGAAATCCGAGCAGTTGAAGACGATCTTGCGGAACGCCTGCCATTTCACCGGGAAACTCACGTAGTCCACCACGTAACCTCTGCGGAGGCGGTCATAGGTATTGCTGAATGCACCACCAAGCAACAGCGCCAGACCCAGTCGCAGCAAATTGTTGCCTCGATGCCCCAGACTCACAATAAAGACAACGGTCAATATCAGTGTAAACGCCAGTGAAACAGCGGCCACCAGACGCCTTCTCTTCTGTCCGGCATTGAGCATCATGCCTTTGTTATGATGCTTGCGGATCAGAAATTTTCCCTTGCAGATTGCTCGTTCGTCCCGCTCGTCCAAATGCGACTCTATATAATTTTTCAGGAAAAAATCTCCCCAGAAAATTCCTGCCAGTATCACAAGGCATACCACTGTCATATAATATTCCGCTCCTTTTTCACGCCGTCCGTATTTCCCCTTGAAATCCGCTTATTCGTGCTCTGCTTTCCGATTCTTTATCTTCAGAAACGCCAGAAGTGCCCCATACAATACTCCAGCCACAGGCCATACAACCCAGGTAATGTCCCAACGCATCGTCGGCAGGCTGATGGCCAGATAAAGTGCTGTCCAGACACACCAGTAAATTGCTGTCACATGCTCATACTTCCGGTTGACTGCCTTATTCTCCACCGTATAGTCTCCCTCCTGAAGCAATTTCTGAAAACCGCCCCAGATAATACCGGACCATACAAACAGCCATACAGCGATCGCCACTACAATGAGCAAAGCATCCGTAGCAAGGATTACCGCATAACCATTATCCCCGAAGAAAACAGATACCACCAGCAGAGGAACTGCTCCCAGAATACACAATACCACACCCAGGGTTATGCAGATCCGGTAGGTTCCCGCAAAGGTCTCTTTCGCTTTTTCCACGATTCCGGACACCCCATATTGCAGTGTCAGCTTTTCTTTTTCCAGATATTCATATTTATTGTACGGGATTCCGGTGAGAAGAAATACCGCTACCGCAACTACCACCATCAGTAACAGTACGATAAGACCGATTCCTCCCGCAACATTTTCTGTGATTGCTCCTCTTTTGGCACCTGCCATTCCCAACAGCCACAACAATACAACAGGAGAGAGCACACATAAGGATACTGCCGGAGCAATGTGGGCAGCATATTTTTTCGTAGCTTCCAGAAACGTATTGGCTTCCTCCACCGTGATCACTTTTCCCTCTGTAATCTCCGGTGTCATTCCATCGGCGAATTCCGTCTCTTCCATTTCATCTTTTAATAAGTAATCCGTAGTAACTCCGAACAGCTGGCTCATACCGACAATGCGTTCCAGATCCGGGATTGAGGCTCCCGTTTCCCGTAGTTAAAGATATTGGTTATGTATGAGTGCCAATGCCATTGTGCAATGGCACTCATATCTGTAATTTTACTCGATTTTGCCGATAAAGCGGTAGTAAATGTCAATATTCTGCTCTCGCATACCATCCTCAGTAGTTGCTTCATGAATGACGATCTTTTCAATGAGCGTATTCAGAAGCTCCGCTGTCAATTCTGTGGGGTTGGCGTACTGCTTGATGAGCGAAATCCACGTCTCCGCATCGACTGCTGTTTTCTTTTCAGACTCAAGCTCGGCAGACAGCCTTTCAATCTTCTCGACAAGCTCCTGCTGCTCGGTCTGATATTTCTGAGACATCATATTGAAGTTGTACTCCGTGATGCGTCCATCCGACCAGTCCTCATACAGTTTTGCAAACTTGCGGTCAATCTCCGTCCTGCGCTTCTCGGCTCTTGTCAGCTCTGCACTCTGCCTTTTTGCATTGGCGGCAATCTCCTGGTCGCTGGCTTTCAGCAGACGATGCAAAAGCTCCTTTTCATCCAACTGCGCCTGTCTCGATAATTCCTGTATTCTGGAAAGAACATAGGTGTAGAGGTAGTCATAGCGGACATAGTGGGCAGAACACTGTCTCAATCCTTGACCGTATTGGCTGCAAGTGTAATGGCTGTACGGTGTTTTGTTCTGATTGTTTGTCCCGAAGCGCATCGACCATCCGCAGTCTGCACATTTCACAAGACCGGAAAAGATTTGCGTGGTAGCGTCCTTCTGCTGTCTGCGGCGGCTGGCGATCTGTTCCTGCACCTGCTCAAAGACTTCCTTGGAGATAATAGCTTCGTGGGTGTTCTCCACTCTGAACCATTCCTCCTGCGGCTTGCGTACCTTTTTCTTGTTCTTGTAGGAGATGTTGGTCTGCTTGTTGTGTACGCTGTTGCCGATGTAGGTTTCGTCTTTTAAGATGCTCTTGATCTGCGCCAATGTCCACGCATACGCCTTTTCTTCCGATGCACCCTCGTAGATATGAGCAAATGTCCCATATCTCTGATAGTTCAGCCATCCGGCAGTAGGAACCTTTTCCTCTACCAACACCCTTGCGATTTTGGCAGCACCCGCCCCGTGTACGGCAAGGTCAAAGATTTTCTCAATGATCCAACGGGTTTCTACGTCAATTACAATAGCGTTCTTGATTTCGGGATGTCGGATATATCCGAGAGGTGCGTAAGCAAAGGTGCGTTCTCCTGCGGCAAACTTGGCATGAAGGGCGGTCTTGACCTTGCGGCTGGTGTCCTTGGCAAACCATTCATTGAACAGATTTTTGAAAGGAACAAAGTCGGATAAGCCTTTCTTGGTGTCCTCGTTCTCAGATACGGCAATGTAGCGTATCTGCTTATCCGGGAACACATATTCCAGATAGTAGCCTACCATGATGTGATCACGTCCGAAGCGGCTGAGGTCTTTCGTGACGATGCAGTTGATACGTCCTGCTTCGACTTCATCCATCATTCGCTTGAAATTCGGTCTGTCGAACGTAGTCCCACTCCAGCCGTCGTCGATGTACTCACCGACCACATGAAGCTCCTGTTCCTTGGCATACTGTTGTAAAATGGTGCGCTGGGTCTCGATGGAAACGCTGTCGCCGTAATTCTCGTCATCACGGCTGAGTCTCATATATAGTGCTGTATTGTACGGTTGTTTCATAAAAAAATCCTCCTGTTCGTGAAACAACCCACGCTTACAATACTTTCCTATGATACATTATACCATAAGCGTGGGCTGTAATTCAATTCGATTCTGTTAACAATTTATCGAATTTTCTGTGGACACGCTGCCACCTGCGGCGAAACGGACAACGTTTTCGATCAGCTTGTCCATCGTTTTCCCGTTGGGATTGAAAAACTCCGTCACCTTTGTTCGGGTATTGCCGTTGTAATAATAAAGCGTACCGTCAAGCTCGGTGCCGTAATAGACTCGTTCCTTGTTTTCCATAAAACGCTCTTCCCAATCTTTTTCCCATGCTCGGATTACCGATGCGGGCGGGTCAAAGACCATATCAAAGCAAGAGCACAGGTCGATAGGTTCGTATACATCGTTTTTGGTTTTGGTCATAAAATTCCTCCTAAAATAAAAAATCACCTGTCTTTTCACAATGAAAATGGCAAGTGCCGTGTTAGAGTTCCATATTCTGTTTTCTTTGGGGCTTCTGTTCCTGCTTGGTCTGCTTTTCGGAATTGTCAGCAAGTCGCTCGTGAATGGATTGCTTCTGCGGAGCTTCCTTGCTTTCTTCCGTACCGGGCGTTGCCTTGCGTATCCAATAGCGAATATCTTTGAGTCTTTGCAAATCTGCCTGGACTGCTTCAAGGGGAACACGCAGCTCTGTGATTTCCTCCATCAGCTTGGTACTCTCTTTTTTGAGTTCCTTTGCTGTAGTGGTCTTTGCTTCGGGGTGCTTACTCAGAACAGCCCTTGCTCGTTCAAACTTGGCAACTTCGGGATGCTCCTGTTTGAATTTCTCCTTGGATTTCTTGAAGTGGATTTTCTGATACTGCTCGTAAATCGGCTTGCACTCCTTGTAGGTGTCAAGGCTCAATAGGATGGTGTCAATCGTCTTAACCCGCTGTTCTTTGGCTCGCATCTGACTACGGAGTTCTGCGGCATCCTTGCCGGATTTCTCAATGTGGGCTTCCAAATCATCCACGGTATCAAGTCCTTGGCGTTTCAGATAGCCAATAGCCTCCGACACTTTCTTCAAATCCTGCGAAGCTGCCTTGCTTCGTCCCTGCGGTGTCCAGTCGCTTCGTTCTGCCTTGCGGATGTCCAGATACTTCATCAGCAGAGCCGGAAGCATACTGGCTTCGTGTGCGGATTTTTCGGCAATCAGTTCCTTGCGGCATTCGTTCAGCTCCACAAGCCAGTCACGGAGATTGCGGATCATCTGCTTGATGGACTGCATGATGCTGTTGGTCTTTCGGATTTCTCGGTTGAGATTTCCGATGTCCGTTTGAATCCCTCGGCGTTCCATTGCGGTGACAGCAGGACCCATGTGAACGGTTGGTATCTGGTCAATGCCTTGTGCTTCGTAGGAACGGAGGTCAACACGCTCCGGTCTGCCGTTGGCTTCCAGATACTTGTTCTGAAAGTCCTGCCAGCCCATACGCCAGACCATTCCGTATTTGCGTTCGTTCCAGTCCACGGTGTTTTCCTTGTGGCTTTTCCAGTTGCCGGAGGGGAGACGGATGCGTTCTCCGTTCTCGTCAAGGTCGTAAACCTTTCTTGCTTTCGGCAGCCACTTACCGTGTTCGTCCATCGCTCGCATTGTTACCAAAACATGAGCGTGAGGATTATGACCGGGAGGGTCTGGGTCGTGAATGGCAATGTCGGCTATCATCCCTTTGGAAACGAAAAACTCATTGCAGTAATCTCGGACGAGCTGCACATATTGGTCGGGTGGTATCTCCCTTGGAATGATAAGATGGAATCTTCGGGCAAGCTGTGAGTTCCATTGGTTTTCGATTTTCTCAACGGCGTTCCAGAGAGTATTGCGGTCTGCATACTCTCGTGGAGCATTGGGAGGGAGCATAATTTCTGTATGCGTGATACCCTCCTTTGCATCGTAGCTTTTTGTTTCCTTGTCGTATTGGCTGTATAGCTTCTCGCCGCTTTGGTATGCGGCGGCAGCAACAGCAGATTGTCCCTCGCTTCGTTGGACAACCGCAATATCAAAATGCGGACAAGGCATAGGCATGACCTCCTTTCTTGGTCGGGATAGATGTGGGTGGACAAAAGAAAAACTTGCTGTCTGTGAATGATTGCTCTGCAATCGTTCATAGGCGGCAAGTCTACAAAGGGGTAGTTGGCGTAGCCAACGCAGGGGAAGTGTAGCTTCCCCTGTAATGATTTGGAGTTGGCAGTAGCAACGGAAAAGCATTGGCTTCCTGCAAGGAGCTTTCGGCAGAACGCAACACATCGTCTCAGACGGTGTATAGTTGCGCCCTTACTCCGTAAGGGTCATTCTCGCTTCGCTCTCCGTTGCCAGTTTTTCCAATACCGGCTTCATTGCAGGCTGATGAAAAGCAATCTTTAGGACTGCCATCACTTCATCGTCCGTCAGTAATTCGGGGTTCGGCAGGAAGCTCTCCAACATACCGGCTCTCGTACAAAGTCGGTGCGTTCTTGCGTTGCGTGTCAGCTTGGAGATTTGATGCTGCAAAATCTTTTCCTTTTGCTTGGCTTTCTTCAATTCCTCCTCGGCTTCTGCCTTGGCTTCGTAAAGCTCCGGCAAGGTCTGCGGTATCTTTTTTCTTCCCATAGGCTGTACCTCCTTTCATTTTTTCAAAATGGGCAAAACAAAAGCGACCAACTTTTTACGGTTGATCGCCTTTGGCTTGGTCATTTATTCTATTGTTCTTCAAAAGAAATGTAAATCGTGAAACTATCCGGTATGTAACTGACACTCAATCCCTTTTCTCCGTTGGATAAAAGCGTACCGATGGAAACATAATCTTGCCCCTTGATTTCTTCTGATACTTTTTCAATGACAGAAAAACCCTCTTGCTTCAAAAGTTCCATGTACTCGTTGTACTGTGTCTCACTAATATCTACAATATTGACGGTACAATTTCCGTGTTCAGTATCAAGCGTTGCCCAACTGACTGTTCCAGGAGGAATAGGAAGCCCCTCTGTGTATTCATTTTCCGGCCATATACCTTCGTCAAGCATTGTTATGCTCCCCGATTGCGTATTGCCTGAATTATCCGTTGATGGTGGGGTCTCTTGATTTGAACAAGCAGTCAAAGTCAACACCAGTAAAATCGCAATTATTGAAACATATTTTTTCATCGTTACCTCCTATTTTTACGAATGGTTTTGGCAATCTGTATTACTGCAATAACAGCAGCAATTATACCAACAACCAAAATAATTTGTGAAGCATCGAATCCCAATGCCCCCTCTACTTGGATATTCGTTTGTGCATCTGCTTGTCCGATTGCACCTTCTGGCACTTGCTGTATCTTGGCAACAGCATAGGTGATAAATGCAGCGATAGCAACAACAAGTGCGACAACACTTGAGATAATTCCTTTCCGTTTCTGCGGTGCAGTGCTGTCAAATCCTAACTGTTCTGCAGTATTATCTGCAAACTCTTTGGGAGTGCCTAAACGCTCGATTACTTGCTGCTCTGTTTCACCATGTTCTAATGCAGAAGTGAACACTTCGTTCAAATCACGCACGATTTCCTTTTTCATCTTTCGTGGTAAGCACAATTCTTTTTCCACTTGCTGAATATAATGCTCTTTCATTCTGATACCTCCGTTTGCTGATAGGTTGCGATAAAACCATTAACGCAGTCTTCGTAATTTGTCCAAAATTCAATCAGCTCACCTAATACCTCTTGACCCTTATGGGTAAGAGAATAGAATTTCTTTGAGCCGCCATTTGCGGCAGCCGGAGCTAATCGACATTTGATCAGCTCGGCTTCCTGCAAACGATACAGAATAGGATAAATCGTTCCCTCTTTCGCATAGCCCAAAACAGATGCGCTGTTGTTTAGCTCTGTAATGATTTCGTAGCCGTAAGTTTCTTTTCGCCCAATCAAGCACAAGAGGATCATTTCAAGAGAGCCTTTTTTGAACTGTTGTACATATCGGTTATCCATACTCTCCACCTCGCATTTAGTAATGCTATTTAGGTTCGCTAAATAGCATTACTTATTATACTCGCATAGTATGAGTTAGTCAATGGTTTTTGAGAAAAAGTTACAAACAGTTCAAAAAACACAAATCGTCCTTTAATCGTATGGTTATTACTCGGCTTAACCTCTTTTGTAACCATGCAATTTTGCGTATTCACTTGCGGCTTTCCGGCGATCATCGCTGTACGGTGCGGTCAGTCGGAAAGAGAAGCGTCCCTTTTCAATCGCAAACTCCATGCAGCCCGTTTCCGGGTCTGTGTCGGTCAGTTTACAATGGTCGGGGTAGCTGTGGCTGTACGCTTTCAGCCTGTTCTTCAAATCGGTGTTGTGGGTACGGATATAGATGGTGGGGTCTTTCTCGTCAAAACATATATCCGTGGTCTTTTCCGCTTTGGTCAATCCTGTTCGCATAAACGCTCCTTTCTGCCCGACTGTAACGAAGTAGGGCATTTTTCGTGTGTTTTTCTCGGCTCTTGACTTGATAAAATCAGTGATTTTCAAACAGAAATCGCTGTATCGCACCATTCCTTGTTTGAGCCATTTCTGTTCGATAATTCTGATATTTTACGGCTCTTGACCGTGTTTTACGCTTTCCTGTTCGTGTGGTCTTTCAGCCATATAATCAACTCATTTTTCATCACCATCTTGCGCCCGCCAATCCTCAAAGTTGGAAAGTCCGGGTCATTCAAAAGGTTGTAGGCTCCCGCCTTGGAAATCTGCAACGCCTTGGCAAGCTGCTTTGCATCCATCACATCGGGCATGGTTTCAAACGGTTCTCTGCTCATAAAATCCTCCTTTCGGGCATCAAAAAAGCAGCCACGTTTTTCGTGACTGCTATCTTGAGCAATTTGTTATTTTGTGTGTTTATCTAAAAAGCTGCCGTACTCGCCGGACACATAATCCTCATACGCACCGGCAATCTTTTCGATGTGTTTGCTGACTGCGCTGGGCGTTTTGAAACCGACAGCGGCGGCAATGTCTTTGAGGGAGCTGCCCTCCATACGCATCCGCAGGATTTGCTTGTCCTGCTCTGTCAGCCTGTTCTCAAACTGCTCAATGCCGATTTTTTGTAGCACCTTTGTCTCAAATTCCGCTTCGGGATTGGGAATATCAAACAGCATCTCGCCGTCGATCATAGCTCCGGTCTCGGCAATTTCTTCGATGGAGAGGTGTCTGTAATTGCGGTCGTGATACCAGGAACGATTGAAGTCTCGTTTGTGGACGCTGGAGCCGCTGTAATCATCGGGATTGCGGTTGTTCCAGAACTCGTTAATCATCGGCTGCCAGTTTTCCTCGGCAACGATCATATCGGTGAGGTTGCCGATCAGATTGCTGAACTGCTGATAGGTCAGCCACGGAAGTTCGGTGCCACGTTCCATTAAGAACAGCCGTTGGAAGCTCCAATCCATTTCTGTCTCAAACTTTTTGCGGAAATGCTTGATGATCTCATAGGAGAGCCGCCATAGAGGAAAGTCACCGGAGTAGTTCTTCCAGTCACCGGGAACATCCTTGTATGTGCCGTCCTTATTCGGTACTTGAAAGAATTGCCATGCAGACCAAGCAAAGCAGTCCCACACCAAAAGCAGGAACATATCGTCCTCGATGGTTTTCACGCTGTCGGGGTTTTCAAGCAAGTCATAGATATTTCTTGGCAAAGACAATGCAGGGGGATACTTCTCAACAAGCTCCTTGGGCAAGGCATAAAACAGCGTCAGCCACGAAAGATTGCTGCCCTGTGGTATTTCGATGATGCCGTCCGGTACGACGGCAAAAAAACTGTAGCGTAGGCTCATGGTCATCTCCTTCCAATTTGTTGTTTACTCCGTTACGGTTATTGTAAGTGCCCAACTTGGGAACTTACAGTATCTGTAACACCATTCGTTACGTTTAAGCAAGTGGGCAAAATGTCCACTTGCGGTAAGTGTAACACTAATATCGTTCCTGTTTTGGTGGTGGTCATTTTGACCACTACCATTTATCGTAATACTTCTCACTTTTCGTTACGCTTGTTGCAAGGTGTCAGCTTGGCACTTTGCAGTATCCGTAACGCTTTCCGTTACGTTTATGCTAAGTGGTCAACTTGACCACTTACCTTATCCGTAACACTTCCTCGGTATGCTTTCTGGCGGCAGGCGTTACAGCAGAACTTGGCATCCGACCGCTTCGGTGTGAATGTATTGCCGCAGGTCTGGCAGAGGCGGTCTTTGCGTTCAAATGCCCGCCGCCATTTCAGTTCCTTTTGATAGCCCCGATTGCCGCAGAGAGAGTACAGACAATATTTCTTGGTATCAATCTGTGTGTAAAATTCTCTCCCGCAGCCTTTACAGTAGATCTTTCTAACTGCGAGTGTCTGGTCCTTACCGGAAACCTTCTTCGCATACAGGCTTTTTAGATAATCTTGATTGTTATATTCCCATTCGCTGTTCCAAATCATTCGTGCATCCTCCATGGCAAAAAAATAAGAGGGATTTCCAGACCCCTCTATAACAGAGGGCACGAGAATGCTCGTTTTTTTCCAACTTCTCAAAAAAATTTTGAAATTTTTTGTTTTTTTACGATTAACATCGGAATCGAAGCGAAAGAAACGATATTGCAAATATTATACACGAAAAATGTGAATAAATCTATTGCTTCCACGCATGGGCAAAAAATAACGGGTAC
>OLXV01000186.1_pt1 | contig 31502 bp, 30 predicted proteins | sample 1673481 | NCBI WGS metagenome assembly OLXV01 (sample SAMEA103958113, study PRJEB25191) | human gut metagenome
TGTTCCCGGAAGAATGGAAAAAATCCACTTTCCACGTTCCCGACGCCGTGTTTTATGTGCTTAACGCGCTTTCTCTCATTGTGTCCGCTTATTTTGCATACACCAATCTGATCAGTCTCACGCCTGGACTGATAGTCGGCAATTTGGTTTTTATTGTTCTCTGCTTTGGATACAGTTTCTACCGCATCAAAGCTAAAAAGATCCATATGGAATACTTGCAAGACATGAAGTGAAGTGCCAAAAAGCAGCACAGCAGCGCCTCCGCTTATTCTGTGCACTCTTCTCCACACGAAAAGGAACCCCCAGTAAAAACTGGGGGTTCTCTGTCTGTTATAAGAACCTCGCCGGAGTGTACTCCCACAAGAGCACACTTCAAGTGGGCCCTTCGGTAATAAAAAGGGCGCACCCGAAGGTGCGCCCCCCTCCGCAATGCCGTAGGGGTCAGATTAGAACCTGCACGACTCGGCAGGTGGGTCGCCGCCCGATCGCTTCCGCGCTTCCAACGTCCGGCAAAAAGCCGGGAGGCCTGCAATTCACGGCCGGAGATAGGCGTCCCTTATATCTAATGTGGGTTTAAAATGACCCGGTGAAGTGTGGCTACGAGCACCGCAGAAAGAAAATCTTATTCCTTCTCTTCTTCCGCTTCCATAATCTGCTGGTAGTATTCGTACACGCGATCCAGCTCGTCATCGTCGTCCACGGAGTCGAAAAGCTCCTCGCCGTTCTCCTCGCGGCTCTTCAGGAAGATGAGACCGTAATCGGGATCGTTCACGTCCATGTTTTCAATGTCTGCCGGGACGAACACGCAGTACGTCTGGCCTTCAAATTCAATAGTATCGAGCAGCTCGAGATCAAACTCGTTGCCGTCCTCGTCGGAGATGGTAATGATATCGCCGCCGAAATCTTCGTTCATGTCAGCACCTCTTTTGTATGGATCCCGTTCGTTTCCTTCGGGTATTTTTATTATACCATGAATGCGGTAAAAATCAAGTGTATCCGCTCGAATGGTTCACGACCCGAAATCTTCGAGCCGCGCGTACAGCTCCTCGCGGCTGTATACGGCGATGCCGCCGGAGAGCGCCGCGCGGTCGGCGCTCGGCAGCGTGTGCACCGCGATGGCCGTGATCTGCCGCGGCAGCGTCCGCTCGTCCGGCGCGAAGATTGCCACGCGCCCGTGGTATTCCCCCAGCGAGCAGTATTCCGCCTTCTTCCCTCCCGAAAGCGCGAACATCGCCGCGCCCGCCGCGGCGCACAGCGCGAGCGACACCGCGCCGATATGGCCTGCTTTCATGGCTCTTTTCCTCCGTTTCCCTGCTGCCTTCTCCGCGCAGTATGCCCGAAAATGAACGAATTACCCGTTTTTTCCGTCCTATGGATATACCTGCTTTAAAAAATTTCCATTTCGGATACAATATTTCTCAGAAGTATGGTATAATGACTTATTATTATACGCACATGCTCGACGATTCCGGAGGCAACTATGGATCAGAAACGCCCCTACAACGATATACCGAACGGCGATACCGCGCCCGTGCCGCCCGTATCCGGCGATACGGTGCCGCTTCCCGCACCGGGGGAGGGAACGCCCGCGCCGGAGACAGACAACGCCGCGCCGGAAAACGGCGCGCCGTCTCCCGAGACCGCCAAGGCTGCCCCGGAGCCGGAGAAGAAACCGGACGCGAAAAAAGCAAAAAAGAAAGCGCCGCGCGAAAAGCGTTCCCGCGGCATGTCCCGGGGCGCGCGCACCGCGCTCGCCGTCGGCGACGCCGCCATATCCACCGTGGGAGATATGGTGCGGTTCATTGTCCGCATCGTGCTCTCGGTGCTGCTCGTGCTGCTGCTGGGCGGGCTTCTCTTCGCGTGCATTTTCGCCTACTATGTGAAGAATACCCTTACGACCGATCTGAACATCACGCTTGAGGACTACGCCATCTCGCTCTCGAGCACGGTCTGGGCCTACGATAACAACGGCCAGACCGTAGAGCTTGCGGTGCTGGCAACGGACGAGAACCGCATCTGGGTCGATTACGACGAGCTGCCGCCGTATCTCGAAAAGGCGGCGGTCGCCATCGAGGACAAGCGCTTCTATGACCACAAGGGCGTGGACTGGTACCGCACGGCGGGCGCGTTCGTCAACATGTTCCTCGGCATGAAAAACGACTTCGGCGGCTCGACGATCACGCAGCAGCTCATCAAAAACGTCACTACGGAAGACGACGTCACCGTGCAGCGAAAGCTCGTGGAGATCTTCCGTGCTCTCGATCTCGAAAAGGAATACACCAAGGAAGAGATCATGGAGTGGTATCTCAACGTTGTCTACTTCGGCGAGGGCGCGAGCGGCGTGCAGATGGCCGCGAACACCTATTTCGGCAAGGATGTGCGCGATCTCACGCTTGCGCAGTGCGCCAGCATCATCGGCATCACGAACAACCCCTCGCGCTACAGCCCCTTCGCCAGCGTGGAGAACAACAAAAAGCGCACCAAGACCATTCTCTACGAGATGTACGACCAGGATTACATCTCCCATGAGGAATATACCGCCGCCGTCGCGGAGGTCGATAACGACGAGCTGCACTTCATCCGCGGCGAAAACGAGGTCTACCAGCAGGAGATCTATTCCTATTATGTGGAAATGGTCATCAAGGACGTGCTGAGCGATCTGCAGTCACGTCTCGGTCTTTCCGAAGCCGCGGCGCGCCAGCTCCTGTACCACGGCGGCTATCAGATCTACGCCTGCGTCGATCCCTTCGTGCAGCAGGTCGTGGACGATATCTATACCGACCCGGACAGCATGCCGCAGCCCTATTACTACAGCAGCCAGCCGCTGCAGTCCGCCTGCATGGTCATCGACCCGTTCACCGGCGAGATCAAGGCCATCGGCGGCGCGATCGGCGAAAAGGACCGCAACTTCGGCTTTAACTACGCCATCGACGCGCACCGGCCCTCCGGCTCCTCGGCAAAGCCGCTCGCGTCCTACGGCCCGGCGATGGATCTCGGCCTTATCACCGAGTCTACGCTCGTGGACGACAGCCCCGATATCCAGCTGCGCGGCACCTACTGGTACCCGCGCAACTCCGGAAGCTCCTACGACGGCATCATCACCATCTGGGACGCGCTGGTGCGCTCGAAGAATACCGTCGCCGCACAGATCATCGATAAGCTCACGCCGAGCGTTTCCTTTGAATACCTCACCGAGCGCATGGGCTTCCAGCTCGTCGAGGCGGACCGGGACTATGCCCCCCTCGCTCTCGGCCAGTTCACCTACGGCGTAACGGTGCGCGAAATGGCGCAGGCATACACCTCCTTCCCGAACGACGGCGAGATGACGTACGCGAGATCGTATTCGCTCATCACCGATTCAAACGGCAACACCGTTCTCGAAAACGGCATGCGCACGAGCCATGTGTTCAGCGTGGACACCGCCCGGTGCATGACCGAAATGCTCGAGGCCGCCGCGTGGTACGGCACGGGCTACGAGGTCTATCTCGGCTACGGCAAAATGCCCGTCGCCGGTAAGACCGGTACGACCTCCGACGACTACGACCGCTGGTTCTGCGGTTTCTCGCCGTACTATGTGACCGCCGTCTGGACCGGCTACGACAGTCCCGCGCCCATGTACTATTCCGGCAACCCCGCCGCGCAGATCTGGCGGCGCATCATGTCGCAGATCAATGAGCCGCTGCCCGTGATCCAGTTCAACGACCCGACGAACCGCGGCTACGACACCGGCATTTTCGGCGATCTTGAAACGACGCCGGAGCCGACGCCCGTGCCGACCGCGACACCCGCGCCCACGGAGGCGCCGACCCCGGAGCCCACCGTGGAACCGACGCCTGCGCCGACGGACGAGCCGCAGCGCATCCCTCTCGCGCCGTCAGCGCCTGAGGAATGAACGGTCTCGTCCCGCACCTTCCAAAAACCTTACCGCCCAGAAGAAAAAATCTTCGGGGCGGCTTTCTTTTTCAGGAAGATTTCAGGAAATCGCCGTATAGTAGCACCATCAAAGCAAAGGAGACGCCACCATGAACGGATATACTTTTGAACGGCGGGAGCTCAAATACCGCATCACGGACGCGCAGCGCGCAGCGCTCGAGGCCGCGTTCGGTGCGCGGATGGTCCCGGATGAGTATGGCGAGAGCACCATCTGCAATATATATTACGATACGGCCGATTACCGGCTCATCCGCGCCTCGCTCGAAAAGCCGGCGTACAAGGAAAAGCTGCGGCTGCGCAGTTACGGCACCGCGACCCCCGGCGGCGAGGTGTTTCTCGAGCTGAAAAAGAAATACAAGGGCATTGTGTATAAGCGCCGCATCACGCTGCCGGAAGACGCCGCCGGGGAATTTATTGCCGGACGCGCCCCGCTCGGCGAGCACGGGCAGATCGGCCGGGAGATCGAATACTTTACCGCTTTCTATGCTCCCCTCCTTCCGGCCGTGCATCTCTCCTGCGAGCGCAGCGCGTGGTTCTCGCGCGAGGATCGCGATCTTCGCATCACGTTCGATAAGAACATCCGCTTCCGGCAGGAGGACGTATCGCTCACTCTCCCCGCCGGAGGGCGGCGCATCCTGCCCAAGGGCGAATCGCTCATGGAGATCAAGGCCGCAGCTGCGCTCCCGCTCTGGCTCGTATCGGAGCTTGACACGCTCGGCATATTCCAGAGCACCTTTTCCAAATACGGCGAAGCCTACAAAGTCATTCTCGCCGGGGCGCAAAAAACATTTGGAGGTAAAACGGCATGACGACTTCAATCTTTGCAGGCACTCTCTCGTCCGGCACGCTCACCGCCGGGCAGTTTCTTCTCCTTTTCGCCGCGGCGATCGCGCTGGGGCTCATCATCGCGCTCGTATACTCGCGCTGCGGCGACTGCACCAAGAGCTTTGCTGTCACGCTCGCGCTGCTGCCTGGCATCGTGTGCGTTGTGATACTGATGGTCAGCGGCAGCATCGGCGCGGGCGTTGCGGTGGCGGGCACGTTCTCGCTCGTGCGTTTCCGCTCCGCCCCCGGCACAGCGCGCGAAATTCTCGCGGTGTTTCTCGCCATGGCCGCGGGCCTTGCCTGCGGCATGGGCTGCGTCGCGGTCGCAGCGGTGTTCACGGTTCTTGTGTGCCTTCTCTACGCGCTGCTCTCCCGCTCGCATTTCGGCGAGGAGAAAAACGGCGACAGGCACCGGACGATGCACATCACCGTACCGGAATCGCTCGAATACGCCGGAGCGTTCGACGACATTTTCGATGCCTACACCGAAAGCCGCCGCCTTGTGCACGTCAAAACCACCAGTCTCGGCAGTCTCAACCGGCTCACCTACGATATCATGCTCCGCCGCGCCGGAGAGGAGAAGGCGTTCATCGACGCGCTCCGCTGCCGGAACGGGAATCTGGAGATCAGTCTCATGCAGCACGCCGCCGAGGGCTGCGAGCTGTGAGGAAAGGAGAGCTTCTTTATGAAAAAGATTCTTTCTATGATGCTTGCCCTTGCGCTCTGTCTCTCGCTCGTCGGCTGCAGCAGCGCCGAGGCCGCGGGCGGCGCCGCAGCCGTCAGCCGTTCCTCCGGTACGGTCATTGCGGAGACCGCCGCGGTATCGGAGGCCGATCTTCTCGCCGCCGAAGCGGAGGCCGAGGAGGATGTGGAAACGACCGTCACGGTCACGCTCTCGGACGGCGCGTCCAGGGCTGACGGAGCGGGCGTCACCGTCTCCGGCAGCACGGTCACGATCACCGCCGGCGGCAGCTACCGCGTGACCGGCACGCTCACAAACGGGCAGATCGTTGTGAACGCGCCGGAGGAAAAGGTCGTTCTCGCGCTCGACGGCGCTTCTGTCACCTGCGAAAACAGCGCTGCCCTTTACGTTGTCAAGGCGAAAAAGGTCATTCTCTCGCTCGTCTCCGGCAGCGAAAACTCTCTCGCCTCCACAGGCGAATACATCCAGACCGACGACAACACCGTGGACGCCGCGATCTTCTCCAAGGACGATCTCACAATCAAGGGCAGCGGCGCTCTCGCCGTTTCGTCCGGAACCGGCCACGGCATCGTCTCCAAGGATGAGCTGAAGATCAAGAGCGGAACGATCACCGTCACAGCGGAAAAGAAGGGCATGGCAGCCAACGATCTTGTGGAGATCACCGGCGGCAGCATCACCATAGCGAGCGGCAAACACGGCATCCACTGCGACGAAGCGCTCACGATCTCCCACGGCACGGTGAACATCACGAAGTCCTTTGAAGGGCTGGAAGCCAAGACCATGGAAATTTCCGGCGGGGATATTTGCATCGCCGCGAGTGACGACGGGCTGAACGCCATCGACTCCGATTCCGGCACAGAGGCGGACGGATGGGGCTGGAGATTCGGCGGCACGGGCGAAGCACAGGAAGGCGTCTATATCCTCATCTCCGGCGGAAAGCTCACCGTGAACGCCTCGGGCGACGGCATCGACTCCAACGGCGATCTCACGATCACCGGCGGCGAGGTCTGTGTGAGCGGCCCGACGAGCGACGGCGACGGCGCGCTCGACTATGCCGGAACCGGCACGATCACCGGCGGCACGATCGTCGCGGCGGGCTCGTCCGGCATGGCGCAGAGCCTCTCGTCCGATACGCAGGGCGTAGTGTTCCTCACGCTCTCCGGCACGCAGAGCGCCGGAAGCGCCGTGGCGCTCACGGACGCGGACGGCGCGGTGCTCGCCTCGTTCATGCCGGAGAAGGCGTATTCCTCCGTTGTCATCAGCGCACCGGGCATGGAAAGCGGCGGGACGTACTCTGTTGCCTGCGGCAGCGAAAGCCGGAGCGTCACGCTGGAGGGCTTCACCTACTCCGAGGGCGGCTTTGGAGACTTCGGCGGCGGAATGCCCGGCGGCATGGGCGGCGGGTTTGGCGGAGACCGCCCGGACGGCGATTTCAGCGGCGAACGTCCGGACGGAACGCCCCCGTCCAGCTTTGACGGCAGCAAGCCGAACGGCGCGCCGCCCGCCGGTTTTTCCGGCGGTTCGGGCGGACAGGGGCAGAGTGCCGGACGCCCCGCTCTGTGAACAACCCCCTCAAAGCAGCCAACAGCCGCAGCGGAAAACCGCTGCGGCTGCAGTCTGTCGAAAAAGCCTCGCAGAGTTTGCGCCCGCAGGCGCAAATAAAGTTTTAACCATTTTCTCCGGCGACATGTGCGTCGGAGAAAATACTTTTCGGCTCGCAAACGTGCGAGCGTAAGCGAGTGCGCTGCGGCGAGCCGCAGCCCCTTCAAACGAGAACCCAACGCAGCGGGTCTCGTTTGAGAGCGTGTCAAAAAAACTTTTTTGACACGCACAAGACCACCGGCTACGCCGGTGGTCTTGACTCTGCCGCCGAAATTGCTTTGGCAGGGGGAGAATTTATCGATTTTTATTCGCCGATGCGATAGACGCGTCCCTTTTCCTTGGCGACCCTGTGCGCGTTGAACGCCGCCGGTACCGCGCCGATGGCCGAGAAAAGATAGAGCGTAATGAGATTGCTCCGATAGGCGTCGGCGTCCACCAGCTCGTGCATCCACGCGAACGCCTGAGCAAAGGAGAGATCCAGCTCCCGCGATGCCGCGATCGCAATGTCCATACGGTTGCCAAGATAGACCGCAGCGAGCATCACAACGACGCTCACGGCGATGCCGAGAGCGGAAAGCTTGCCCGCGCCGCGGCGGTAGCCGCCGATGGTGCAGTAGCCGAGCACCATGCCGGAGATCGCCGCAACATAGCCGAGCTGACCGATGAGCACGATCGCCGCCGCGCCGATCAGCCCGCCGATGAGCGCACCGAGGATGCCGCGGCCGATGTTTTCGGGCGTTTCGGCCTGAATGCGCTCGTTCTGATCCGCCTTGCGGCTGAGCTCCGTAAAGAGCGCCGGCGCGACAAGCTGCGGCACGCCGCTCGTCATGCAGCCGACCGTTTCGCCGACGGCGCGGGAGATCTCGCAGCAGTTTTCGTAGCCGTTTTCATGCAGGAACGAGAGAAGCTCCGGCAGGAGCGTGTGGATCTTCCCGGCATAGCTTTTCGCCGCAGCGCCGGGGCGGAGGGAAAAGATGACGCGCGTCCCCGCCGTTTTGCAGCCGGAGAGCTCCGGCCGCGCCTTGACAAAGTCGCGGAAGCTCTCTTTATCCGGCTCTTCTCCGCCGCGGAGAACGGAGACGACAAGCTCGTTGCGCCCCATCAGGATCAGGAACGTATATTCCCCGCGCGTGCCGCAGTAGGTCGCGCCGTCGTGCGCCATGGAAAGGCCGTCCTGCTGAAGCAGCGTATCTGAAAGCTTCATTCTTTTTCGTCCTCCTTCGGCGCGTTGAGCGCGGCGATCTCTTCGGGAGTGAAGTTGTACACGGCGTCGCAGAACTGGCAGCGCACCTCGATATCCTTCTTCTCCTCGCGCAGCGACGCGAGATCGTCCGCGGAAAGGCTCGCGAGCGCGCCGAGCACCCGCTCGCGGCTGCAATAGCACTTGTACGCCATATCGCTCTCCGCCGTTTTGTGCCATTCAAGGCCCTTGAACACCTGCGCGATGACCGTCTCCGCGCCGTCCTCGTCGAGGATGGTCGTAAGCTGGTCCATGAGGAAGATGTTGTCCTCCAGCGCCTTGACCGTCTCCTCGGCGGCGTTCGGCATGAGCTGCATGATAAAGCCGCCCGCGGCCTTGACGCTGCCGTCCGGATTCACGAGCACGCCGAGCGCGCACGCCGAGCCAAGCTGGTCGCTTTCGGTGAGAAACGCCGCGAGGTCCTCGGCGATCTCGCCGCTCACGAGCGCGGAGGAACCGGAGTACGGCTCGCGCAGGCCGATGTCGCGGCTGACCGTGAGAAGTCCCTCCCTGCCGACCGCGCCGGAGACGTCGAGCTTGCCGTCCCGCTCGCGGATGGGAAGATCGACCTCGGGATGGGAGACGTAGCCGCGCACATTGCCGGCATTGTCCGATACCGCGAGGATCGTGCCGATCGGCCCGCCGCCCTGGATGCGCAGCGTGAGCGCGGCGTTGTCCTCCTTGAGCATTTCGCCGAGGAGCGACGCGCCGCAGAGCGTGCGGCCGAGCGCCGCCGTGCCGACGGGGTGCAGATGGTGGATCTCTCTCGCACGCTCGACCATGTCGGGCGCGGTGATGACGGATATTTTTGCCGTGCCGTCGTTCGTGACGGCGCGAAGAATTTTGCCCATGGTTTTTTCTCCTTGTAAATATCTGTGAGGGGGTTCCCCCTCAGTCACGGCGCTTTGCGCCGCGGCAGCTCCCCCCATTCGGGGAGCCGGGTCGGTTTGCGGCAAACAATCTCGCCCCCCCTAAAAGGGACGGCGGCAAAGCCGTAGGTTTTGACGGCGGGGTTTACTCACTCCTTCACGCACTCGGCGGTGAAGAAGAGCCGTCCCTGGTTGTGCTGCGGGCCGTCCGTAAAAAGACGGATGCTGCCGAAGCCCGCATCGACGAGGTGCTTTTCCAGCGTTTCCGGCGTATAGATATACTCCGTATGCTCTTCCTGCTCACGGCGGTAGGTCTGCCCCTTGATGCGGCGGAAAATGTCCATGCCGTAGCGCAGCTCGTTTTCCACGACCTCCGAGCGCCAGAGACAGAGCGTATCGTCCTCCTCGTCCACGAAGCACTGCCCGTCGAGCGAGCGCATATGCCCCGGCGAGAGGAAGTCAAAGCAGAGCGTGCCGCCCGGCGAGAGAAACAGATGCAGCCGCCGGAACACCTCCGGAAGCGTTTCGGGCCGCATATAGTTCACGCCGTCGAGCGAGCATACCGCGGCGTCCACGGTGTCATAAAGATCGAGTTTCTCCGCCCGCTGGCAGAGAAGCATCGGCGCAACGACGCCCTCCGGCAGCTCGCAGAGCTTCTGCTGGAACACCGAGAGCATTTCCTCCGAGGCGTCCACGCAGATCATCTCGTACCCGTGTTCGGCCAGAAGCAGCGAGAGCGTACCCGTGCCGCAGCAGAGATCCAAAACCGTATGAACGGCCCTGCCGCTGTGGGCAAAGGCCGTTTCATACCATGTCTCCAGCGCTTCGTACGGCACGTCTCCGGTCAGCGCGTCATAGCGCGCGGCGAGAGGTCCATAGCACTGGCTCATTTTTCTTCCGCTTCCTTCTCTTCTTCCGCTTGCTGTTCCTTCAGACGGCGGAAGGCTACGCTGTAGCCGTCCTCGCCGTACTGCAGTGAGCGGTTCACACGGCTGATCGTTGCGCTCGAAGCGCCGGTCTTTTCCAGTATGTCGTTATAGATCATGCCCTCGCTGAGAAGCACCGCCACCTGATAGCGCTGCTCCATCGCCTGCAGCTCGGATACCGTGCAGAGGTCGTCAAAGAACTTCATCAGCTCTTCCACGGTATTGAGCGTAAGGATCGCCTTATACATTTCCTCGTTGCGCGGTTTTTTCAAGTGTTTGTTCATACAGCGTTTTACCTGTACCCTTTTTCATTTTAGCTTGTTAGCTAATGACTGTATTGTAACGCGCGGCGGCAAAAAAGGCAAGATGGAGCTTTACACGATTTAAAGAGTGATTTTTGGTGAGAATGTTATTGCCGAGCGGCGGAAAATACGGTATGATAGATACAAATTAAAATAAGGGAGGTTTTTTCCGTGATTCCACCTTCCGGAACGATCGCATTCTGGGTCGCGGCGCTCGTCGTGTTTCTCATCGTTGAAGCCGTGACCGCGGGACTTGTATCCATCTGGTTCGTTTTCGGCTCGCTCGTGGCGCTCATCTGCGCGGCGCTTGGCGCGGCGGTGTGGCTCCAGATCTTCTGGTTCGTCATCGTCTCCGTCGCCACGCTCGTTCTCACGCGGCCGCTCGTGAAGCGGTATGTGGACAGCCGGAGCGTCGCTACCAACGCCGACCGCAGCATCGGCCGCGCCGCCGTTGTCACCGAGCGCATCGACAATCTCGCCGCCACCGGCGCCGTAAAGCTTGACGGCGTTGTGTGGACCGCGCGCAGCACCGACGACGCCGTCGCCATTGAGACCGGCGAGCGCGTCACCGTCCGCGCCATTGAGGGCGTAAAACTCATCGTAGAGCGCACCGTGCGCTGAATCCGCATTGTATTTTAATAAGGAGGAAATCCCATGATCGTATTAGCCATCATTCTCGTGCTGGTGCTCGTACTCATCATCACGAACCTGTGCGTCGTACAGCAGGCGCAGGCCTACGTCATCGAGCGTCTCGGCGCGTACAGCACCACGTGGGGCAAGGGTCTCCATGTGAAGCTGCCGTTCATCGAACGCGTGGCGCGCCGCGTCTCGCTCAAGGAGCAGGTCGCAGACTTCCCGCCCCAGCCCGTGATCACGAAGGACAACGTCACCATGCAGATCGACACCGTTGTCTACTTCCAGATCACCGACCCGAAGCTCTATACCTACGGCATCGAGCAGCCGATGGTCGCCATCGAAACGCTCTCCGCCACGACGCTCCGCAACATCATCGGCGATCTGGAGCTTGACCAGTGCCTCACGAGCCGCGACATCATCAACAGCAAGATGCGCGTCATTCTTGACGAGGCTACAGACCCCTGGGGCATCAAGGTCAACCGCGTGGAGCTCAAGAACATTCTCCCGCCGCGCGAGATCCAGAGCGCGATGGAAAAGCAGATGAAGGCCGAGCGTGAACGCCGCGAGGCCATTCTCCGCGCCGAGGGTGAAAAGCGCGCCGCCATTCTCGAGGCCGAGGGCGAAAAGGAATCCGCCATTCTCCGCGCCGACGCGAAGAAGCAGGAGCAGATCCTTGAGGCCGAGGGCCGCGCCGCCGCGATCCTCGCCGTGCAGAAGGCGACCGCCGACGGCATCCGTCTGCTCAACGACGCCGCCCCCTCCGACCCGGTGCTGCGTCTGCGCGCGCTGGAGGCTTTCACCGCCGCCGCCGACGGCAAGGCCACCAAGATCATCATCCCCTCCGAGATCCAGGGCATCGCCGGTCTCGCAAAGGGCGTCGTCGAATCCGTAAAGGACGACTGAGCATCCCCCTTCCCCCGCGAACACCGCCGCAGCGCCGGCCATCCGGCGCTGCGGTTTTCCCCGCCAACAGCCAGTTTTTCCGGTTTTGTTACCGTTTTTCCGGTTTTGTTACCGTTTTTCCGGCAGCGGCCAACGCAGAACGATCCCCTCTGCTCGCCGTTTTGTAACTTTTGTTGCCGGATTTTGCGTCATAACGGCTAATTTAAACGGTTTTATTCCGGTAATAACTGTGCGTGATTCACAAAAAGCTCCGTTTCTGTTGACAGGCGGGATACAATGTGTTACATTTTGGTTACAAATTCGAGGTGATTTGAATTGGCATCCGCTAAGAATGCGCTGGTGTACAAGGGACACCCGCTCCGCCGCAAGGACAACATCCTCTATTACGGCAGCATGTCCGACAAGTACATCATCATGATGCAGATCATGGACACGAAACCGGTCAAGCCGGTTGCCGGTGCGGAAAGCGCCGGTGAGCTGAAGGTCGCCACCCGCGTGAGCGTCCAGCTGCAGCTCACCGACCCGACGGTCAAGAGCCGCGACCGCATCGTGAAGAAATCCGAAAAAGGCAGCCTGTACGCCGCCATGGACGTGGCGAGCGTATGGCTCGAACGAGCGCTGACGAAGGACTAACCTCCGAAACAGCGCACCAGCTCCAGGAAATGAGGTATGGGGATCATGAAAAACTGCAAGAAACTGCTTTCCGTTATCGTTACGCTTCTTCTGGCGGCGTCTCTGCTCACGAGCAGCGCGTTTGCCATTTCCGGCGAAGCGTTCATCGCAACGCCGGGCGAAGTCAACCTGCGTGACAGCGGCAGCTTCAACAGCAATGTTATCGACGCCGCCCCGCAGGGCGCGACCGTTTACGTTCTCGGCGACGCCGGCTACGGCTGGTACAAGGTGAACTACAACGGCAAGACCGGCTACATGGCTTCCTACTACCTGCTCTTCAACGAGGTCCCGTCCGCGGAGAACGTGGATTCCGTCCCGGACAAGGCTCCGGCGCAGGAGACCACGCAGGAGACCGTGCAGCAGCCCGCGCAGGAAGTTCCCTCGCAGACCTACGTTGCGCCTCCCGCGACCGGCGACAGCAACGCCACCGTTCTCGGCTCCGGCATCTGCTTCCGCAGCGGCCCGAGCACCTACAGCAGCGTGATCGAAACGCTTGAGACCGGCACGCCCATCCGCGTGAACGGCGTGTGCGGCTCTTGGTATGAATGCGTATATAACGGCAGCACCGGCTACATCTACGGCGACTATGTCGTGCTCAACGGCACCTCCAAGACCTACACCATCTCCGCCGCGACCGTGTCCGGCAATGACGGCACGATCTACTCCGAGCCGCAGACCCCGGACACTACCGAAAACACCACCACCGAGGTGACGCCGATCGAGCCTCCCGCGCAGGAGCCCGAAACCCCGGCCGAGACTCCGGCCGAGCCGGAAACGCCCGCCGCGCCCAGCTTCTCGCACAACGCTTCCGCCGCGCAGGCGATCGTCGATACCGCGATGCAGTATCTCGGCGTTCCTTACGTCTGGGGCGGCACCTCTCCCGATGTCGGCTTTGACTGCTCCGGTCTCGTGTACTACTCCTACGGTCAGCACGGCTACTCGCTCAACCGCGTGGCGCAGAGCATGTATTACAACGGCGTGGACGTGGATCTCAACGACCTGCAGGCCGGCGACATCCTGCTCTTCGGCAGCAGCGTGTACAACATCTGGCACGCCGCGCTCTACATCGGCGGCGGCAACTTCATCCACGCGCCTTACTCCGGCGCCGTCGTGAGCATCCAGTCTCTCAGCAGCACCGCCGGCATGCGTCTCGTCGCGGCCCGCCGCATCGTGTAACAGCTTACCCCCGCTTATCCTCGCCTTCGTCTGACGCCCCTCAAAAGTGGCGGGACGATGATCCGGATACGGCATTTTTCCCCGAAGACTTCGGTCTTCGGGGATTTTTGTTCTCTCGGAAACGGCGCAGCCCCCGAAAGTCAAGGCTTTCGGGGGCTGCGAATGCATATGGAGTCTCTTATTTTTGTACGGCGGTCGCGCGCAGGCCCTGCACCTTGCAGGGAATGCCGTTGTCGGCGGCAAGCTTTTCGAGCGTTCCGGTCAGGCGCGGCGCGGCGGCGTTGAGGATCTCCGCGGCCATGCGGTCGCGCACGCTGTCGGAGGCGCGCAGCAGAACGTTTGCCGCCATGCCGCCGGAGAGGAGCGGCGCGAGCGGGCTGCCGTTCTGCTTGAGCCGGTCGGCGACTTTGGGAAGGATCTCCTTTACCAGGACCTCGTAATCGATATCGGAAAGTTCCATTTCGAGCTTTATCATTGTTTTTCCTCCTGTGGGATATTTCCCGGCTATTATACCACATGCTTCGCCGTTCGTAAATCGCCGCGCTCTTGACATTCCGGCGCGCCGTCCGTTATACTTTCGCGGGAAAGGAAGTCGATGTTATGGCATACCGATTGATGGCCGCCGATTATGATCTCACGCTCACCGGCTCCGACCGGAAGGTTTCGGCGCACACGCGCGAGACGATCCGCGCCGTATATGCCGCGGGAAAGTTCGTAACGCTCGCCTCCGGACGGCTCGGCGGCAGCGCCGAGGTCGCGCGTGAGCTCTTCCCCGGCGATGTGCCGCTCATTCTCGGAAACGGCGGACTGGTGCAGAGCTGCGCGACGGGCGAAACGCTTTCCGAGACCCTGATGGACGAACCGACCGCGCTCACGATGCTCCGCTGGTGCCGCCGGAGGGCGAGCGCCGCCATCGTTTACGGCCGCAGCGGCATTTATACCGACCGCGTGAACGCCGCTTCGGAGATGTACGCGCAACGCTCCTCGAGCACGCCGCTGCCGCTGCCCTCCCCCGAAGAGGTCGCACACGAGGGGATATACAAGATCCTGCTGCTCGGTCTGCCGCTGACAGTCCGGCGCGCGGCGAAAAAGCTGCACAGCGCGCCGCCGCAGCCGGTGGATTGCTTTGCGTCCAGCCCGGAGGCGCTGGAGATCGTGCCGACGGGCGTCAACAAGGCCGCGGGTCTCGCGCGCGTGGCGGCGATCCTCGGCATACCGCGCGAGGAGACCATCGCCATCGGCGACGGGGAAAACGACATTTCCATGCTCCGCTGGGCGGGGCTCGGCATCGCCATGGCGAACGCGCCCGAGAACGTGAAAGCCGCGGCGGACGTCATCGCGCCCGCCTGTGACGAGGACGGCGCTGCCTGGGCCATGGAAAAGTATCTGCTTTAACCTGCCGCTCTTACCTGCGGGCGGGGCTCTGCCCCGCCCGTTCAATGTCCCCTTTCCGGGGGCATTTTATTTTTCTGTTCTTTTTCGCAGGGTGCGGCGGGTGCGGCGGATGTGGCGCTCATAGTCGCCGCTCTCCAACAGCTCGGCAAGCACAAGCTGCTCAAAGAGCGGCACGGTGCACGAATAAAACCCGATCCGCTCGGCGTACTGCGCCGCGAGCTTTTCCGAGAGCACCATATAGCCCATGCGCAGCGACGGCGCGACCGTCTGCGAGAACGTGTTCAGGTAGATCACGTTTCCGCTCTCGGCGAGCGAGAACACCGTTTCCTCCGGCTTGGACGCGACCGTAAATTCCGAAGAGAAATCGTCCTCAACAATATACCGCCCCGGCTCGGAAGCCCAGCGGATATACTCGCGCCGCTTGGCCGCGGACGCGGTGACATTGCTCGGATAGCTGCGGTAGGGCGTAATATGCAGCACGGAGGCGCGCGTGGCGGCGAGCGCGTCGCTGCGGATGCCGTCCGCGCCGAGCGGCAGAAGCTCGAGCGAAGCGCCGTGCGCACGGTAAACGAGCGCGATCTTTTCATACGACGGATCCTCCGCCGCGTAGATGCGCGCCGCGCCGAGAAGCTGCACGATCAGTCCGTAGAGATATTCCGCGCCGGAGCCGACGAAGATCTGCTCCGGCTTCACGCGGATGCCGCGGCTGCGCGCGAGATAGCGCGAGATCGCCTGCCGCAGCGCATCGCAGCCGTTGTTCGGGCTTTTTTCCAGAAGCTGCTCGCCGTACTCGCTGATGACGCGGCGCATCACCCGCGAGAGTACTGAAAACGGAAAGTCTGCCCTCTCCCCCGCCGGGACAGCCGCCGGTCTTACCGGCGCGCTCGGCACAAAGCCGTCCGTATCGTGGAACTGCACATAGTGCCCGCTGCGGCGGCGCGCTTCGAGATACCCTTCGTCCGTCAGCAGCGCGTAAGCGTGCTCTACCGTGACGACGCTCAGCCCCTCCTCCTCGGCCAGCTGCCGCTTGGACGGCATCCGCGCGCCGAAGGGATAATCGCCGCGGACGATCTCGCCGCGCAGGCGCTCATACAGGCGCAGATACGCCGGGCGGTGTTCGTTGTCCTGTTTCATCTGGTATTATTATTTTCTCCTTTTCTGGATATTTTAATATATCCAGAACATTGTAAGCTATGGGTAAGAAAAAAACAAGGGGAGATATATCCATGACAACGAAAACGAAACACGGCACGCGCTGGCTCTGCACGACGGCGCTGCTGATGGCAATGAACATCATTATGAGCATGAGCGTGTTCAGCGTTCCCGTTCCGGGCGGACATCTCTATCTGAACGACGTGATCATCTGCTTTGCCGCGCTGATCCTTGACCCGCTGGGGGCGTTCTGCGTCGGCGGTGTCGGCGCGTTCCTCGGCGATTTCTTCTTTTATCCGACGCCGATGTTCGTCTCGCTCGTCACGCACGGATTGCAGGCGGTCGTCATTTCGCTCTGCGCCCACCGGATGATGAAGGAGAAGCCCGTGATCGCGTCCCTCATCGGCGTGCTGCTCGGCGCGGTCATCATGGTCGTCGGCTACTCGCTCGGCCGCGCGTTCATCTACGCGACGCCCGCCGCGGCAATCGCAAAGCTCCCCTATCAGATCCTGCAGGCGCTCGTCGGCGCGGCGCTCGGCATGGTGCTGCGCTGGAAGGTAAAGCCGCTCGCAAAGCTCGCCGGGAAGCTCGGCGAGACGGTGGGATAAAGGTTGTCTTTTCCTCAGCGATATGGTAAAATCATTGTCACTCAGCAAAGGAGTGATAGCTATGAAAAGAAAAGCTTTTGCGGCGCTCGCCGCCGTTTGTCTCGTGCTCTGCCTGATCCTCGCCGGATGCGGCACCGTGAGCGAGGAGGATTATCCCCCGCTGGAGAAGGTTGATCTCTCCTCCATGACACTCGGAACGGTCAGCAACAGCACGTTTTCGACGCAGTATCCCGCCGATAAGTGGACCGGCAGCGACGGCACTTCCCCGCTCATCATCTACTATAACGATACGATCGACTCCGGGAAAGCCGTCAACATCAACGTCCAGCAGTCCGGCATCTACAGCGGCAAGTTCACGGAAAAGTACATGAATAAGCTCGTGGAAAGCATCACCGAATCGTTCCCCAACATTGAGTTTGTGAAAGCGGAGCTTCGCTCGATCAATGGAAAGAGCGTGATCTACACCGAAACGGTCACCCAGTTCACCGACGAGGTGCTCGACCAGCTTCTCGAGCAAGGCGTGATCACGCAGACCGATATCGACAATGCTGGGGGCCGCGAAGCGATCCTCGCCACGCCGCCCACGGATCAGATTACGCTCTACGCCGTGACCGGCGCTTACCTCTACATTTACACCGGCACGTATTACGAGGAGAGCCAGAAGGCCGATGTGCTCGAGGCTCTGACCGTCATGGCGCAGACGACCGCGGAAGTGAAATAACCGCATTTCTCCATAAGAAAAAACGGAGCAGTCAACTTGACTGCTCCGTTTTTTCTTATTCTTTCGTCCAGTCCCGGACCTGCTTTTTGAGCCAGTTTGTCCAGGCCTCGACGCCCTCGCCGGTCTTGGCGGAGATCGGGAAGATCTCCAGACGGGGGTTGCGCCGCAGCGCGTACTCGCGCACCTTGCCCATGTCAAAATCGAAATACGGCAGCACATCGATCTTGTTGATGATGAGCGCGTCGCACACGGTGAAGATGAGCGGGTATTTGAGCGGCTTATCGTGGCCCTCCGGCACGGAGAGGATCATTGCGTTTTTCACCGCGCCCGTATCGAACTCCGCCGGGCAGACGAGATTGCCGACGTTTTCGAGCACCGCGAGATCGACGTCCGCCGTGCCGAGCTCGGTAAGCCCCTGCTCGGTCATTCCGGCATCGAGATGGCACATGCCGCCGGTGTGGAGCTGGATGCTCTTCACGCCCGTGCGGGCGATGGTCTCGGCGTCTACGGAGGAATCGATGTCCGCTTCCATAACGCCGATGCGAAGATCGTCCTTCAAGCGCTCGATCGTGCGCAGAAGCGTCGTCGTCTTGCCCGAGCCGGGCGAGGACATGAGATTGAGAAGGAATGTTTTTTCCTCCTTGAGCTTTGCGCGGACACGGTCGGCCTCGCGGTCGTTGTCGGCGAAAACGCTCTCCTTGATCTCTATGATGCGTACACTGTCCATTTCAGCAAGCCTCGATTTCTTTGAGATTGATCTCGTTGCCCTGCAGGAGCACGGTTTCCTCGCTGCCGCACAGCGGGCAGATGCGTCCCTGCGGGACGGTCGGATACGTATGGGTGCAGTTCTCGCAAAGCGTCACGGCGGGAATGGTCTCGATCCTAAGCTCCGCGCCCTTCAAAACCTCCGTCTGCGCAACGGCCCAGTTCCAGCAGGATGTGAGCTCGTGCGGCACAACGCCGGACACCTCGCCAAGCTCGAGCGTGACGGAGGAAACGCTCGTAAGAACATTTTCCTCCGCGATGCGCTCGACGGTTTTTATCATGTGGAATACGATCCCAAGCTCGTGCATGCTCAGCCCTTTTTGCCCTTGAGCTTGATCTTCACGGCGCGCTTGAGCATGTACGGCAGGATGGCCTTCATCTTGTCCTCGCTGCGCACCATGGTGCTGCACTCGGGACGCTCGCGGTGGAGACGGATGGCGTCAAAGCCGCAGCGCGTCGTGCAGATGCCGCAGCCGATGCACTTGTTCGGATCGACGACGCTCGCACCGCAGCCGAGACAGCGGGCGGTCTCGGCCCTGACCTGCTCCTCGGTGAAGCATGCGCGGCCGTCCTGCATCGTGCGGCGCAGCTCCTCGTTGTAGCCGGGTCGCTGGCGCGGCGTGTTGTCAAAGCTGTTGATATCGAGAAGAACGTTTTTCTTATCGAGCTCGATGAACTGCCGGCGGTTGCGGCCGATGGTGAGGCTCGTGTTCGGCTGCACAAAGCGGTGCAGGGACACGGCGCCCTCCTTGCCGGCGGCGATGGCGTCAATGGCGAACTTCTGGCCGGTGTAGGCGTCGCCGCCGACGAAGATGTCAGGCTCAGCGGTCTGGTAGGTCAGCGGATCGGCCTTGACGGTGCCGTTGGGGTTGAACTCCACCTTTGTTCCGGCGAGCAGCTCGCCCCAGGCGGCGTGCTGGCCGATGCAGTAAAGGATCGTATCCGCCTCGGCGGTCTCGGTCCGGGCGTCGTCAAACGCGGGGGCGAAGCGGCCCTCGGCATTTTTGACGGACAGGCACTTGCGGAAGCGAATGGCCCTGGCATGGCCGTTCTCGGTGTCGATCGCGGTCTGGCCCCAGCCGGCATGGATGGAGATGCCGTCGCGCTCGCACTCGGTGCGGTCCTCTTCGCCCATGGGCATTTCGTCGTACCCCTCCAGGCAATAGAGCGTCACGCTCTCCGCGCCGCAGCGAACGGCGGTGCGGGCGACATCGGAGGCGATGTTGCCGCCGCCGATCACAACGACCTTGCCGGTGAGCTTCGTTTCGGGCGCAAGGTTGACCTTCTTTGTAAAGTCCACGCCGGACATAACGCCCTCGGCGTCGTCGCCGGGAACGCGGAGACGTCCGCCGTCCTGCAGACCGACGGCAACATAGAACCCCTTGTAGCCCTGCGCGCGCAGCTCGGGGATGGTAACGTCCCTGCCGACATCCACGCCGCAGCGGAATTCCACGCCCATCTCGCGCAGAATGTCGATCTCGGCCTCCACAACGTCCTTTTCGAGACGGAAGTTCGGAATGGCGTTCATCAGCATGCCGCCGGGACGGGGAGATTTGTCGAACACGGTCGGACGGTAGCCCTTCTCGGCGAGGAAGTACGCGCAGGACATGCCCGCCGGCCCCGCGCCGATGATGGCGATCTTCTCATCGAATCCGCCCTCGACCTTCGGGATGACCTTTTCGGGGATAAAGCGCGTGGCGGCTTCGAGATCCTGCTGGGCAATGAAGCGCTTGACCTCGTCGATGGCGACAGCCTGATCGACGGTGCCGCGGGTGCAGGCGTCCTCGCAGCGGCGGTTGCAGATGCGGCCGCATACGGCGGGGAACGGGTTTTCGCGCTTGATGAGCTGGAGCGCCTCGCGGTACTTGCCCTGCGCGGCGAGCTTCAAGTAGCCCTGCACGGCGATGTGCGCCGGGCACGCCGTCTTGCACGGGGACGTACCGGTATCGTAGCAGTTGATGCGGTTGTTGTCGCGGTAGTTGACGTCCCACTTATCCGGGCCCCAGGCTGTCTCGTCCGGCAGCTCGTGGCGCGGGTACTCGATGGGGCCGTCCTTCGTGCAGAGCTTCTGGCCGAGCTTCACCGCGCCCGCGGGACACGTCTCAACACAGCGGCCGCACGCAACGCAGTTTTCGCTCTCGACCTTCGCAACGTAGGCGCTGCGGGAGAGGTTCGGCGTGTTGAAAAGCTGGCTCGTGCGCAGCGCGTTGCAGACGTTCACGTTGCAGTTGCAGATGGCGATGATCTTCTCTTCGCCGTCGATGTTCGTGATCTCATGGACAAAGCCGTTCTCCTCGGCCTTGTGCAGGATCTCGAGCACCTCGTCATAGGTGATGTAATGGCCGCGGTCGGTCTCGACGACGTAGCGCGCCATATCGCCCACGGCGATGCACCAGTCCTGCGGATCGTCGCCGCAGCCCTCGCCGAGCTTGGCGCGGGACATACGGCAGGAGCAGGGCGAAGCGGCGTAAACGCCGTCGTACTTTTTCAGCCAGTGGGAGATGTGCTCGATGGAGACGGACTTGTTCTCGGTCTCGATCGCCTTTTCCACGGGGATAACGTGCATGCCGATGCCGGCGCCTCCGGGAGGCACCATCGGCGTGACCTTCTCCAGCGGGAGGAACGTCATGCGCTCAAAGAACGCCGCGACCTCCGGATGCTCGTCGATCTGCGACTGACGCATGTTGACGAACTCCGCGCTGCCCGGAACGAACTGCGGCAGCGTCCAGCGCTTCTCGTGGTTCGGGTTTTTCCCGTCCAGATTTTCCCAGTTGTACTCGACAAGGCCGATGTACGACATTTCGGTGAGCAGCTTTTCGAGCTCTTCCTCGCTTTTGCCGGTGAGCGCGGCGATCTGCGCGGTCGTTTTCGGCTTGCGCACCTTCATCTTGAGCGCGACATCCGCCATTTCGTCCGTAACAACGCCCGCGAGTCCCCAATACTCGGGATCGTTGCCCGTGACCTTGCCGATGCGGTCGGTGATCATCGCGCCGAGCTTGAGGATCTTCTCTCTCGGCTCGTCCGTGCGGGGGATCGTAAAGGAATATTTGCTTTCATCCACAGGCATTCCGGACTTGGTCTGCTTATCCATGCTGACTCCTCCACATTTTATATCTCTTTTGTTGAGTTTTGCACTATATCGATAGCAAAATTATATTACGCATCGGCGTGTTCGTCAAGTATGTTTCCCGGCCGGTTTCTATACAAAATGAGCCGTTTTCGTTAACGAAAACGGCCCATCCTTCCCTGTTTTACTGTATAAAAGCGTTCTCCACGCGGATGGCGGCGGGGTCGAGCGAAGGGTCCATGACACGGACGATCTCGTCGAAGGCGGCGCTGCGCTCCGTAACGTAGTATTCGACCGCGCCGGTGCCGCGGCTTTCGGCGAAAAGGGGCCGCAGCGCTTCGGCGAGCGCTTCGCCGACGTCGATCATGCGCACGCCGGGCAGCCGCTTTTCGAGCGCCGGGCGGTACACGGGGTAATGCGTGCAGCCCATGATGAGCGCGTCGATGTTCTTGCCGTCAAAGGACTCCATATACCGCGAGCAGACCGTCTCCGCGACGATATCGTCCGGCGCGATGCCGTTTTCCACAAGCGGCACGAACAGCGGACAGGCGCGGGAGACGACGTGTACGCCGGGATCTATGGCGCGGATGTGCGCTTCGTAAGCCCCGCTCTTGACCGTTGCCTGCGTGCCGATGACGCCGACGGAGCGCGTTTTCGTCATGCTCGCAGCAAGCCGCGCCGCGCTTTCGATCACGCCGTAGATCGGCAGGTCAAACTTTTCGCGCAGCGCGTCGAGCGAGTTGGAGCTCACCGTGCCGCAGGCGATGACGATCGCCTCCACGTCCTTGCGGAGCAGGAAGCGCACGTCGTCCTCGGCATAGTGCGTGATCGTCTCGACCGAGCGCCCGCCGTAGGGTACGCGGGCGGTGTCGCCGAGATATACCATATCCAGCTGCGGGAATGCCCGCCGGAGCTGGCGCAGCACCGTAAGACCGCCGATGCCGCTGTCAAAAACACCGATTCGATGCATTGTTCTCACCTCATTGAAACGATTTTACACCGAAACGGTGAAGAATACAACCGGAAATCAGCCCGCAGCATTCCCGGCCGCGATCTCCTCGCCGGTGACGATGTTGCGCACCCAGATGCCGCGGCGGAGAAGCACGATGCCGATGACCATTTTGATAAGGTCGGCGAGATTCACAAAGAGGTACGCCTCCACGAGCGGCAGACCCGTTTTATGGATGAGCACCCACGCGATCGATACCGACACAACCCAGGTGAACACGCTGTCCGAAAGCATGGTGATGTACGTCCGGCCTCCGGCGCGGATGGTCCAGTACGCGGCGTTTACCACGGCGTGGACCGGCAGCATGAGAGCGCAGATGCGCATGAGCGACGCGGCGAGCGTCATGATTTCGTGGGAGGTGTTGTAAAGCCGCGGGGCATACGGCGCGACGAGGAACATCACAACGCCGACCGCCGCGCTGGCCGCGCAGCTGAGCGCGGCGAGCTTCGGGCAGTAATTCCGCGCGCGGTCATACTCCTCCGCGCCGAGCAGGTTGCCGATGATGATGCCGACGGTGTTGCCCATCGTGAAGATAACGGTATTGAAGAGATTGAGCACCGTGGAGTTGATGTTCAGCGCGGCAATGGCGTCCAACCCGCGGTAGGAGTAGCACTGCGTGAGCATCGTCATGCCGAGCGACCAGAACATCTCGTTCACGAGCAGCGGCATGCCCTTGCGGACGATCTGCCCGGCGAGATGGCCGGGGATCGCAAAGCCGCGGTACAGCCCGCGGATAAACCGCGGCGGCGTTTTCTTCCCGTGGGTGCCAAGCAGGATCAGGCCAAACTCCACATAGCGCGAGAGCACCGTGGCAATGGCTGCGCCGCGGACGCCGAGCATCGGGAAGCCGAGCTTGCCGTAGATGAGCAGATAGTTGAAAACGAGATTGACGAAGATCGCCGCAATGCTCGCCTTCATCGGCAGGCGGTTGTCGCCGGTGACGCGCAGTATGCTCACATACGCCGTCGTAAGGCAGAACGCCGGCAGACCGAAGAGCATGATGCGAAGGTAGTCCTTGCCTTCCGAGAGCGTGAGCGCGAGATCGCCGCCGGTGCCCGCCTCGTGCAGGAACGCGCCGATGAGCGTATCCGGGATGAGCGCGAGCAGCACCGTGGCGATCACTGTAAACCCGGCGCAGAGCAGGATATTGAAGCGCAGCGTATGCCGGACGCCGTTATAGTCGCCGCGGCCGAAAAACTGCGCGCCGAAAATGCCCGCGCCGCCCGTGCCGCCGAAGAGACAGAGGTTATATACGAACAGCAGCTGGTTGACGATGGACACGCCCGACATCGATTCCGTGCCGATCCGCCCGACCATAAGGTTATCGAGCAGGTTCACAAACGTCGATACGGCGTTCTGCAGCAGCAGCGGCAGCGCGAGCGCCGCGACCAGCTTGTAAAAGTCTTTGTTTCCGATAAATTTCTTCATAGATCCTCCGGCAAAAAGTGCGGTGTCTCTTTGCGAGACACCGCATTTTTTCATTTGTTCATCGCCCGGAGGACGCCCTCCGGCTCAGGTGGTTTTCTTGTGGTGGTACTGATAAGAGGTGTCGATGCGGTTGCAGGCAACGAACATCTCCTCGTCGAGCTCGCGCTTCATCTGGAGCGCTTCCTCGATGTCCATATCCTCAAAACGGCCGTTCCGCTCGACGATGACGCGGCTCGAGGCATCCGACTTGAGCACGTCGATCGCGCGCACGCCCATCATCGCGGCGGACACACGGTCACGTCCGCTCGGCGCGCCGCCGCGCTGGATGTAGCCGAGGACCGTCACGCGGGTCTCGAGCCCGGTCTCCTCTTCGATCGTCTGCGCGTACTCGTGGACATGGCCCACGCCCTCGGCGACGACGACGATGTGGTGGCGGCGGCCGTGGATGCAGCCGCGGCGGATCACATCGATCACATCATGCTCAAGATCGACTTCCTTTTCGGGAAGCAGCACGGCGGAAGCGCCGGCAGCCAAGGCGGTGTAGAGCGCGAGATGGCCGGCGTTGCGGCCCATGACCTCTACGACCGACACGCGCTCGTGGCTCTGCCCGGTGTCGCGCAGCTTGTCGATGGCCTCGATCGCGGTGTTGCAGGCGGTATCAAAGCCGATGGTATACTCGGTGCAGCCCATGTCGTTATCGATCGTCGCGGGGATACCCACGACGCGGACACCCCGGCGGGCCAGCTCCAGCGCGCCGCGGTAAGTGCCGTCGCCGCCGATGGTGATAAGGCCGTCGATGCCAAGATATTTGCAGACTTTTGCGGCTTTGTCAACACCGGCTTCCGTGCGGAATTCCTCGCTGCGGGCGGTATAGAGAATGGTACCGCCGCGGCGGGCAATGCCGTCTACGTCGTTGCCGGTCAACTCAAAAACATCGCCGTTGATGAGTCCGGCGTAACCTCGGCGGATGCCGATGCAGGTGATTCCCTCAGCGCCGGCCGTGCGGACGATGGCGCGGATTGCGGGATTCATACCGGGGGCGTCGCCGCCGCTCGTCAGGATGCCGATTCTGTGTGCTCCTGCCATAAATAACTTCACCCTTTCCGAATGTTTTTTCTTTGGTTGTAATATAGCCCGATTGATTCGATTTTGCAATAGATTTGACCCAAAAAATCGTTTCCAAATTGCAATTTCAGCGATTTTTGCCAATGAGCGCCTTATAGAAATCCACCGCGCCCGGCAAACACGCCGTTTCGATGTTTTCGTTGACGCCATGCATGCCGCGCATCTGCTCGGGGCCGTAGATCACCGGGGCAAAGCGGATGCAGTTATCGCAGATCGCCTGATAGTTCTTCGCGTCCGTCGCGCCGGTCATGACATACGGGCTCCAGGCAAGGCCGGGAAACACCTCGGCGATCGTATCGGTCACGCGCCGCCACGCCTCGCCGTAGATATCCGCGGGGGCAGAATAATCGCTCGCGGAGAGAACGTCTGTCTCGATACCGTACTTTTCCGCGCGCTTTTTGATAAGCGCGAGGCTCTCGTCCATTCCCTGGTGCGGAATGAACCGGAGATTGGCCCACACGCTTGCCTCCTGCGGCAGCACGTTGCAGGCGTCTGAACCGGAGAGCATCGTGAAGGCCGCCGTTGTGCGCAGCATGGCGCCCGCCTGCGGCGAGAGCGCGGGCATGACGAGCTTCATAAGCGGCGCGAAAAGCCAGAGATTGCCGAAGAGAAGCCGCAGAGCGAAGGGCGCGTACGCCGCGAGTCGGGCAAACATCGCGCTCACCTCCGGCTCGAATTTTTTCCGGAAGGGCGGGTGCTTTTCCATGCTGTCCACAAACGCCGCAAGCCGCGCCACGGGCGAGTTTTTCGGCGGCGCGCTCGCATGGCCGCCGTTGGAGCGCGCCGTGAAACGCACATCCGCCTTTCCCTTTTCAAACACGCCGAGCATGGCGAAATTCCCATGAATGCCGCCGATGGGCTCGGAGATGATGCCGCCGCCCTCGTCGCAGACGAGGAACGGCTTCACACCCCGCCGCCGCAGCTCGTCCACGAGCTTGCCGCCGCCGGGCCCGGCGAACTCCTCCGTACAGGAGGACGAGAGGTACACGTCCTGCTCGGGGACGTACCCTTCCCGCAGCAGCTCCTCGCACGCCTGGAAAAAGCCCATGACGCTGCACTTTGTGTCTGAGGCGCCGCGGCCCCAGACCTTGCCGTCGGCGATGTCGCCGGAGAACGGCGCGTGCTCCCACGTTCCCTCCGCCGGGACAACGTCCTGATGCGACATGAGCACAAGCGGCCTGTCGTGGTTTTTGCCCTCCCAGAAGAACAGGAGATTCCCGTCGATCTCCGTTTTTTCCAGCTTTTCGTGTACTGTCGGATACAGCTCCGCGAGCAGCTTATGAAAGCCGCGGAACTTTTCGAGCTCCGGATCGTCCGGGTGCGACACGGTCTCATACTCTACCATGCGCGAGAGTTTTTCCGCATACTCCCGCTCGCGCGCGGCGTCCGGGTGCGGCGTATAATCCGAGGTTTTTTTCTTCATGCACAGCGTTCGGATCACTGCCGCAAGCAGAAGCAGCACGAGCACGCCGAGCACGGCGAGCAGAACATAGCCTACGACCCTCATGCCGCCGTCTCCTTCCGCGAGCGGCGGTACCGGAAGTACGCCACGCCGATGGCGATCGCGCCGGAGGGCAATATCATAAAGCTCGTTGAGCCGAGCAGCCCCGGCACGAGGATGAAGAGCACGCTCATAAGGACAAGCGGCCAGAGCGCGATCTTCATGTTTTTCCGGTAGTACTTATACGCCATCGCGCCGAAGAGCGCGGGAACGACATTGTCAAATGCCGGCTGGAGTGCCGGGCTTTGCAGCACGGGCTGCAGCGGGATGAGCAGCAGTACGCCGAGCGCAAGAATGACGATCGTCACGAGCGACGCCGTGGCGATCGAGAGCGTGGAGATGATCTCGTTTTCGGGCGTGCCGGTCTTGGCTCCTACGATATCGCGCGCGTTGACCGCGCACGGGATCTTCATGTTGATGAGGTTGCCTGTGATGAATGCGAGATACCCGCCGCCCGCGCCGAGCATCGGCGTATAGACGAGATATTCCGCCACGCAGCTCACGAGCCACACGATGCCGATGGCAAGAAAGCCCTTGCCGAACGCGCGCATATCGGGCATTGCGCCGAGAATATATCCCATCAGAAACGGCGCGCCGAGCAGCAGCACGAGCGTCACGCCGCAGGCGATGCGGCCATAGGTGTGCGTCCGGCGGTTGTAGGCCTCAGACCGGACGGTCTTTTCCTGTTCGTTCATTGCATTTCCTCCTTACACGCCGCGCAGCAGCACCGCTGCCGCCATTCCCGCGAGCATGCTGCCCGCAATGGAAAAGTTATCGACCCACGCGGCGTTCTTCTTTTCGGCGAGCCATACAAACACCGCCATCACCGCCGCTGACACCGCAACGACCGCAAGCGGCATCCAGCTTCCCGCAAACGTGAACCGTCCTGCGCCGGAGACGAGAGCGCCGATGTAGCTGCCGATGTACGCGCTGACAAGACCGATGAACATGGCGGTCATGGCCGTGTCGCCGAAGCCGCCGCCCGCCGCGCCGTTTTTCTTCGGCGCTTTGAGACGCGAGAGGTATTTCTTATTAAAGAAGATCGAAAACACCATGCCCCACATGATGCAGACGCCCATCAGAAGGGCGATCGTGGTAAAAGCCTGCGGCGTCATTGCCGAGGCCGAAAGGCCCGGCAGACCGACCGCCTCCGCCGCGGCCTCAGCGACCTGCGTTTCATAGTGCAGCGCGCCGATGACCGAAAGGCGCAGCCACGACCACGGCGTGCCGAGACTGCCCGAGAGCGCGATGACGCCGAGCAGGATGCCGACGCTCGGGAGCGCGGCAAACGTGGCGCTCGCGGTGATGGTGCGCTTCATTTTCGTTTTGTCCATACCGATGGCGACGCCGGCGCGGTAGGCGCGTACCATGAAGAACACGCACACCAGCGCAACAAAGAAAATAATGCCGCCGCAGATGAGATACATGACCGGACTGTTGAGCTGAGATAAAATATCCATATGTACTTCCCTCCTTTTCTTCCTCCGCAGTTTATCACTTTAATTCGATTTTGAAAAGGGTATGTGAAAAATCTCTCTTTTCTCTTTTCATTCCGCCGAAAATCCGGTATGCTTATGAGTGATATGGGGAGGAATAAACATGATCGTTACGGTTTTGCAGCTTATCGCGGTGTTCGGTGTGCCGGTGCTTATCCTGCGGCAGCGGGAAAAGGGGCTCGTGCGCACATTCGGCACGATCGCCATGGCGTATTTCTGGGGCATTGTCGTCGCGGTGGCGGCGTTTTTCTGCCGGAAGGCCGGGCTGGACGTCCGGCTGAACGCCGATGTCGGGCAGATCGGCAGCTATGTATGCATCGGGCTCGCCATTCCGCTATTGATGTTCGGCACAAATCTCGCCGATGTGCGGCGGCTCGCAAAGCCGGTGCTCATCTCGTTTGCGCTTCTGCTGCTTGCCGTGAGCGCCGTTGTTGTGGTTTTGGGACGGACGCTCGGGGCCGGCTTCCCGTGGGGACGGCAGCTTGCCTCGATGGCCGCGGGTATGTATACCGGCGGCTCGCCGAACTTCAACGCCATCGGCGTCATTCTCGGCGTGCCGGGCGACACGATCGCCATCGGCAATCTCTCCGATATGATCGTCGGCACGGTCTTTTACATATTCATCCTTACGCTTGCGAAGCCTCTCTGCGCCAAAGTTCTCGACCGGCACGCAAAGCAGGGCGCTTACATGCGCGAGAACGGCGGCGCGGAAAATGTGGACGCGCTCGAATGGAACGGCTTCCACCGCGGCATCGTGCGAAATCTCGCTCTCTCGCTCGCATGCGTGCTCGTCGGCGCGGTCATCGGCTTTGCGATATGGAAGGTCAAGGGCGGCGCGCTCACCGATCCGCTCGTCCCGGCGGTGATGATCGCGGGAACGGTGCTCGGGCTTGCGCTCTCGTTCGTGCCGAAGGTGCGGAATGTGAAGGAAAATTCCGCCGCGGGACATTATCTCATTCTCGTTTTTTCGTTCGCGCTTGCCAGCTCGCTCGACCTCGGGACGCTCGGCGGGAATCTGCTGCACACGGTCGCGCTGCTCGCCTCCATCACCGTATGCTCCGCGCTGCTGCATCTTCTGCTCTGCCGTATTTTCCGCGTCGGCGCGGACTGTGCCATCGTCACGATGACGGCAGGGCTGTACGGCCCGGCGTTTATCCCGGCGGTCACAAAGCAGCTGCGCTGCGACGCGCTCACTGCGCCGGGTCTCATCTGCGGCGCGCTCGGCTACGCCGTCGGCACGTTCCTCGGTGCGGTGCTCTTCTGGATATTATAATTATAGAGACCGGCGGCTCTCCTTTTCGGAAAGCCGCCGGTCTGTTGTCTCGCAGAGTCTGCTCCCGCAGGAGCAAATAAAGTTAAAAACATTTTTGCCGGCGACATGTGGCGTCAGCAAAAATACTTATCAGATCGCAAGCGTGCGGGCGGGGCGAGTGCGCTGCGGCGAGCCGCAGCCACTCAAACGCCCCCCTCCACGGAGTGAGGGTGTTTGACCGTTTTACGCCTTCATTTCCTCGCAGAACTCGACCTGCTCGATCTTTGCAACCTGTTCGGCCGCCTCTACATGACCCAGCTCCGGCCGCATGATCTCCAGCTCCAGAATATATCCGTGCGTTTCCGCGCTGCGCGAGCCGATATCCTGTATGTCGTTGACTTGAATGCCCATGCTTTTGACCGCGCGCAGCAGCGCGCTGAGCGGCACACCGCTCTTGAGCTCCACATATACGTTCATCACCCGCGACGCCTTCACATGGGTCGAATCGAGCTTGTTGAGAGAAACGAGCACAACATAGATGAGCACGCACATCATCAGCGCACCCTCATAGAAGCCCGCGCCCGCGGCAAGGCCCATGCACGCCGAGGCCCACAGGCCCGCGGCGGTCGTAAGACCGGTGACGTGGCGCTTGCCGGTGACGAGGATGCTGCCCGCGCCGAGGAAGCCGACGCCGCTCACGACCTGCGCCGGCATACGGAACGCATCGCCCGGCACACCGAGATTCTGTGCCTGATACAAGCTCGTCATCATAACGGACGCCGCGCCGATGCACACAAGAAGATGCGTGCGCAGTCCGGCGGCGTGCTGGCGCTTGCCGCGGGACATGCCGATGATGCCGCCGCCGAGAAGTGCGATGGCAAAGCGCACCAGCATGGAGACAAGATTCACTTCGTGCAGATGCTCTATAACAGCGTTGAAAGATGCCATACCTCACACCCATTTCGGATAAAAGTAACAAAACCGGAGACAGCATACCGGTTTTTTGTCGTGATTATAGTACAATATCGTAAAAAGTGCAAGAACATTTTTTACAAGAATTTTACACGCTTTTTTCTCATTGTAAAAATCCGGGAAAGCTGCCCGGTCGATCCCCCGCCGCGCCCCGCGTTCTCCGATGCCCCGCTTGAGAGTACAGCACCCCGTACACGGACGATCGTTCCATGCACGGGGTGCTCCTCTTTTTTGTATTTTAATACATTGTCTATCGTTCGCTTTTACCGAAGCGCGTCGGCTGCCTCGCGCATGAGTTTGCCCTCGCCGTTGAGATACGCCTGGAACTGCACGAGCTGGTCGCCCAGGCAGAAATGGCGAACACCGAGATCCATATAATACTTTGCCGCCTCGGCGCTGTGTATCTCGCAGCGCGGCTGAACACCGTGAGCGAGCGCGACTTCGATGCAGTGCCGCTCCGCCGCGCGGGCCTCCTCGCGGTGATCCTTAACGTTCCAGCCTCGGCTCATGCAGTAGTCGGAGGGACCAAACTGGATCATATCCACGCCTGGTATGCTGCAGATCTCTTCGATATTATCGACCGCAACGGCCTTTTCGATCATGAAAAGCAAAACGATCTCGTCTACGCGTCTGGCATGGTCCATCTGCGCGATGCGGGGCTGGAAGCCGATGAAGCGCTTGTTCGGATAGCCGAAGCGGCCGCCCGCTTCCGGCGTTTCGCTCTTGACCAGACGGACGGTCTCGCGGACCTGTTCGGGCGTTTGATGATCGGTGAATAGGACGCCCTGAAAACCGGAGCCGATCGCTTTCTGCGCAACATAGCCGCGGTTTTGAAAATCGACCTTGATAATGGACGCCATATCGTGCAGCTCAGCCGCCCGACAGAGGTTCTCCATTTCAAGCTGCGTGACTGGCGAATACTCCGCCAGAAATTCCACATAGTCAAAGTTGCCGGAGGCGCCGACCGCCTCCGTAAAAAACGGATTGGTACTCCAGATGCGTGTTGCGACCGACGGTAGATCGTGATTCAGGAGATAGCGAAGGCGGTTCTCTTTCATTGCCATGAGCGGTACATCCTTTCCGTATCGTTTTGTTTTTTGCGCCCGTTATGAAGTAAAACTTCATATTTCGTTCGCTTCATTTCACGGAGTAATTCTACACTCTCATTTCAAAGATTGCAACTGATTTTTCTGCGCAGAATAGTGAAAAAGACGGTTTTTTGTG
>OLXV01000214.1_pt1 | contig 30065 bp, 27 predicted proteins | sample 1673481 | NCBI WGS metagenome assembly OLXV01 (sample SAMEA103958113, study PRJEB25191) | human gut metagenome
ACTACGGCGTTTACTACGGCACCGGCAAGGATGTCCTGAACGACTATAAGAACGCTACGGCCGATCAGATCCGGCAGGTTGTGTTCGATAAGGGCGAGGATATAGACGTCTACACCGCTTACGGCTTCCGGCTGCGGAACGTGCTGGAGGAGCGGGTGCGTGCAGCTATGTTCTATGTGGAATATGAGCTGAACGGACAGAGCTACATCCTGCTCAGTACGGTGGATGAGGTCAGGGTTGTCGCCGTGGCGGCAGAATAGCCGCCCTGAATAAAGGAATACCTGCAGCTGACTGCAAAACGAACGCCTTATCCGGGTTGGATTTCGCCCGGATAAGGCGTTTTGCTGTCCAGCGTTTGTATAAATGAAGCTGCGGAAAATTGTTCGTATTCACGCCAAATTGCCGCAAAAGGCGCCTCCCGTCCGCAAACGCGTACGCTCCGGCCGAAGGAATGCGGCGCCTCCCCTCCCGCCGTCAGATGTACAAAACCTCACACGGCTTGAGGGCGAGCAAAATCTCCTCCGGGATGGTGCCGGTCGCCGTGGCCAGCGCGGCGATGTGGGCAAAATCGCGGAAGAGGATAACCTCCTCCCCCGGGCGGGTGCCGGGAGGGCAGGCGGCATAGCACTGGCACATGAAAATGCCGCCGATCAGCGGCTCCTCCACCCCGCCGATAAAGACGGTGTGGTTCCGCCAGCCGCGCAGAAAACCGATCGCGTATCCGATCGGCAGCATGGCGGCAAAGCCGTCCTCCGGCGCGGTATAGCTGCCGCAGTAGCCGATGGTCTCCCCCTTTTTTACCCGGCGAACCGAAAGCACCTCGGTCGAAACGGTGAAGGCGCTGTGCAGCCCCAATTCCGGCCGGTCGATCATGCCGTAGCTGACCGAACCCACCCTGGCGCCGTTTACAAAATCCGGCCGGGGAAGGGAGAGCATCGCCTCTCCGCTCGGGATATGGATGATCGGAATGGAGGAGAGATCGACGTCGGCCGTCATCTCAGAGAAAAGCTCGACCTGCCGCTGCATGGCGGCAAGATCGGTCTCACTCGTCAGATGGGTGTAGAGTCCCTGCACGACGGCGTCAGACGCCGCCAGCAGCCCGTAAACCCGGTTGAAATCCGCCTTCGACCGGACGCCGTACCGGCCGAGGCCGGTATCCAGCTTGATGTGCACTCGCAGCCCCTTGTAAGCGCCGGCCGCAATTGCCTCCGCCAGCTCGGCCCCGTCAACCGTAACATCAATTGCTTGGTCGAGGCAGAGCGGCAGCTCCTCGGCGGTCGGCGGGTTGAGCATCAGAATGGGGATATCGGGATGATTGCGGCGGACGGCCTTTGCCTCCTCCAGATAGCAGACAACGAGATAGTCCGCTCCGCCCTCGATCATGGCGGCAGTAACCCGCCGGTCGAGTCCGTGGCCATAGGCGTCGGCCTTCACCACCGCCATATAGTAGGTATAGTCGGCGTACGCCCGCCGCAGGATCTGTATATTTTGCCGCAGGACGGCCGTGTTGACGGTCAGCCGGATCCCTCTCAAGGGTTTCATGTTTTGAATCGTCCTTCCTGTCATCGGGGTTACCGGGAGTTACAGCTCGCTTTTTTTCGAGAGATTGAAGGCCTCCACCGCCGCCAGAGAGTCGGTTTCCAGCGGGAAATCGGGAAGCTCGGGCGCTTCGGCGCCCTTCCTTACCAGAATATCGCGGAGGATGTCGGCGAAAAACCAGGGGTTCTTGACAAACAGCGGGCCGAGGGTGTTGGTGGTGATCAGGTTTTTGTACCGCGTACCCTCCCCGTCGGTGTGGTTGTTTCCATAGCCGTAGAGCAGGTGTCCGAATACCTCGCACCCCTCCTTCGGCAGAAGGTCGATCATCTGAATCTGGCTGCCGGCGACCTTGCGCTCGACGCCGGCCGGCGTGCAGGTAAAGATCAGATCGTCGCCATAGGCCGCCTCCCGCTCGGCGCAGTCGTACCGCCCGATTCCCAGCCCCTTGTAGGAGGGACGGAAGATCCGTCTGACCTCATCGGCGAAAATACAGGCCGAGCTGCCCAGGGCGAGGATGTACCCGCCGGCTTCTATATATGCCTGCAGCGCGTCGCGGTCGCGCTGCAGCCGCTCGATAATCAGCGGAAAGGTCGACAGCTCTCCCGGAGAGAGGAGGAGCAGGTCGCTGCCGGAAAAGTCGATCGGCGCGTCCAGATCGTCCACGCGTGAGATGGTGAGGTCAACCCCCATCTGCCCGGCCGTCCGCATGGCGGCGGGCACATTGCCCCGGTCGCCGTAAAGGTTCAGCAAATCGGGATAAAGATAGGTCAGCTTGCATTCCATTTCCTTACACCTCCCGGGTTTTCTGCTCGGCCGCAGCCTTGATTTCATGGAAGATTTTCAGCAGCGTGATCAGATACACCTGATTGCTCTTACAGCGCCCGACCGCGGCCAGAATCTCCTCCGGGTCGGTGGTGGGAAGAATCTCGATCTTCTCCTTCGGGCAGCCGGCCAGCAAGAGGCGGTTGGCCATATCGGCGCAGGTTGTCTTTTCAAAGCAGATGAATTTCTCCACATCGCCGGCCAGCATACCGTCAAAGTCGCAGTCGTAGCTGTAGAAGGTATTGGAGTAGTGCGGAATCACGTCGTCGATGGTGCAGAGCCCAAGCAGGACAACCTTTCTTCCCTTGTCGGCGGCGATGGCGTCCAGCGCAGATTGCAGCGTGTCGGGGTTTTCCTGCTTTGTGCGCATGTAATGGATGGTTTTCTCCCCCAAAACGGCCTGATCAATCCGCCCCTCGATATTTACAAAGCTGTCATAAGCCGCAAGAACCCGCTCCTCCGCAAGTCCGAGGGTGCGGGCCACTGCGATTGCGGCGGCGTAGTTATAAACCATAAAGGGCGCCTTGTAGGGCATGGTGAAGGATTTTCCGTTGGTTTCGGCTTTTCCGGCCGCAAAATCCACGTTTTCCACAAGAAAGTCCGGCTTTGCAAGACTCTCATGACCGCAGGCGGTGCAGTGAAAGCGCCCCAGGTTACTGAGGTTATAATAGTCGAACGTCACCCGGTGATGACACTTCGGACAGGGCTGCGTGACGTCGAGCGAGCCGTGTTTTTCATAGGCGCAGGGCATCCGGTCCACCCCGTAATAAACGACCGGGTTGCCGAGCGATTCGAACGATTTGACCCGCGGCTCGTCGTTGTTGAGGTAGAGGGTGACCCCCTCCGGAATGTGGTCGTACAGCATGTTGTAGATGTATTCGGGATAGCCGTTTCTGGCTACCTGGTCGGTCTGGATATTGGTCAGCACCAGATGCCCGACCGGAATCCAGTCGAGGATATATTTGAGTGTGCGCTCGTCCACCTCCAGAATGATGTAGCCATCCTTGATCCGGCCGGACATCCTGCTGTTTTTGATAAAGCAGGTCGCAATCCCCGAGCGCAGGTTGGCGCCGGCCAGGTTGGCGATCACCTTCTCTCCGCAGGCGCGGAAGATGTGGGTGATCAGGTTGGTGGTGCTCGATTTTCCGTTGGTGCCGGTGATGAGGATGACCTTTTCCTTCTCGATCCCCTTGAATTTGGAGATAAAGTTTTTGTCCAGCTTTAAAATCTGACGGCCGGCAAAGCTTGTCCCGCGCCGGTTGTCGAGAAGATCAACGATCCGGGCGATCAGCTTGGCTGCCCACAGCTCAAGAATAAATCGCATTTTACCACTTCCATGCTTTTTGTTTTTAAGTTTCTTACCATCGACTGACAAGGGAAAACACGCTTTCCGGCGGCCATGACAGGCACCGGATGTCGCCTACGTCCCCGATGGGCACCGTCCCGCCTGCATCTCAAAAGCCAAAAATCACTCGAAAATTCATCGCTGGCAGGTGCAAAGCATTCCTTTCCTTGTAACCGATGGTGTTATACACTAATATTAACATTCTATCAAAAAAGCAGGGGCAGGTCAATCGTTCCGACGCATTTTCCCGAATTCTCTCTTTTCTTTGTCGGATTTGACCGGGCAGGCCGTCTGGTGTATAATAAACAAATACATTTTGATGTCAGAAGGGTTTTATGGGTCGGCCGACAGAAAAAAGCCTCCCCGCCCTCGGCTTCAGATATTCCCGAAGAAAAGGAGGCAGCGGGATGGATGAAATTTTCATGCAGGCCGCGATAGAGCAGGCCAGGCAGGCTGCCGCCGTGGGGGAGGTTCCGGTTGGCGCCGTCGTCGTGCGGGAGGGGAAAATCCTCTCGTTCGGGAAAAATCGGCGGGAAACCGATAAAAACGCGCTGGCGCACGCCGAGCTGGAGGCCATCTCGGCCGCCTGCGCCGCGCTGGGCGGCTGGCGGTTATCCGGCTGCACCCTCTATGTCACGCTGGAGCCATGTCCCATGTGCGCCGGGGCGATTATCAACGCCCGGCTGGATCGGGTGGTGTTCGGCGCCTATGACCGGAAGGCAGGCTCGGTCTGCTCCATGCAGGAGATGTTCGCCTACCCCTACAACCACCGGCCGGACTGGACCGGCGGCGTGCTGGAGGAGGCGTGCGCCGGATTGCTGTCCGATTTCTTTCGGCGGCTGCGCACCGGCCGTAAGGCGTGCGCCGGGCTGGGCGAGCATACCGGCCAGAGCGAGCGCACCGGGTCAAACGGACAGAATGGGCAGGACAAGGTCTCCGGCACGCAGCGCTGAGGAAAGCCGTGACCGCCCGAAATCCCGGGCAAATCTGCCGGGGGCAAGTTTTCCCAAAAAATTTGAAACAGGAGGGTATTCCGGATGTTTACCGAATATGCAAAGCCTCTTTCAGGGCGGATTGTTTTTGATTCCCACGCCCATTACGATGACGAGGCCTTTGACCCCGACCGGGACGAGCTGCTGGCCGCTTTGCCGCAGCAGGGAATCTGCGGCGTGATCAATTGCGGCAGCGACCTTGCGTCGAGCGAAACCAGCCTCCGCTTGGCGGAAAGCTATCCCTACATCTACGCCGCGGTGGGCGTGCACCCGCATGAGGCGGCCGCCGTGCCGGAGGATTATCTCGCCCGGATCAGTCGGCTGGCCGCCCACCCGAAGGCGGTCGCCATTGGGGAGATCGGGCTGGATTATCACTACGATTTCTCTCCCCGGGAGGTGCAGATTTCCCTGCTTTCGGCGCAGCTCCGGCTTGCAAATGAGCTTGGACTGCCGGTGATTCTCCACGACCGGGAGGCGCACAGCGATATGATCGAGCTTCTCGAAAAATATCGGCCGCGCGGTGTGGTGCATTGCTTTTCCGGAAGTGTGGAGCTGGCCGAGCGCACCCTGCGGCTTGGAATGTACATCGGACTTGGCGGCGCGGTTACCTTCAAGAATGCCCGAAAGCCGGTGGAGGTTGCGCGGATGGTTCCGCCCGACCGCCTTTTGCTGGAGACCGACGCGCCCTATATGACGCCGGTGCCCTTCCGGGGGAAGCGCTGCGACTCGACCTGCATTCCCATAACGGCCGAGGCGATCGCCGGCATACGCGGCATTTCGCGGGACGAGTTGCTTTTGCAGTGTAAGAAGAATACCGAAACTTTATTTAGAATATAAAAGGACAGAAGGAATATGAGCTTTTGGTCATATGCCGGCAGCGTCGGCACACAGGTTTTGATTCTCTTTATTTTAATGGCGGTTGGATTTGTCGCGACAAAGGTTGGCTTGATTACGGAAAAAGGCTCGGCACAGCTGGTGGATCTGCTGCTTTACATTGTAACGCCGGCGGTGATTATCAATGCCTTTTTGCAAATGGAGTATACGAAGGAGCGGCTGACCTATATTGTGATTATGGCCGGCTGCGTTCTGCTGGTGCATCTTTTGGGCTTTGCGGTGGCACTGCCGGTTTTTGGCCGTGCGCCGCTACAGCAGAAATCCATCCTCAGGCTGAGCGTTGTTTTCTCCAACTGCGGCTTTATGTCTCTGCCGCTGGCCAGCGCTCTTTTCGGGCCGGAGGGGGTTTTCCTCGTCTCCATTTATGTGGTGATGCACAATGTCATCGTCTGGACGGCCGGCGTCGCCCTCTTCCCCGGCGGCCGCATATCCGTGGTGAAGGCGATCCTGAATCCCGGTACAATCGGTGTGGCTGTGGGGCTGCCGCTTTTCCTGCTCGGCGTCCATCTGCCGGAGGCGGTTCTGCAGCCGATCGGATACATCGCCGACCTCAACACGCCGGTGGCCATGCTGGCGATCGGGTATTTTATGGCCGGCACCATCCTGCGGCCGCAAAAGGGAGACGACCGGGTTCTGCTGGTTTCTCTGCTGCGGCTGGTGGCCGTGCCGCTGCTGGCGCTTTGCCTGCTGCGCGCCCTCCCGGTGCCGAGGTTGGTTTTCCTCGCCTGCATGCTGCCGGCCTGCGCCCCGACGGCGGCCAATGCCGTTATGTTCGCCGAAAAGTTCGGCGGAGACACCGACTGCGGCGCGCGAATTATCTCGATTTCCACGCTGCTGTCGGCGCTGAGTATGCCGCTTTTGCTCTCGGCTGCCCAGATGGTGTCGAGAGGATAGCCTTTTTGTCGGATATTCCGCATAAAATTTTTATATTTTATTAAAATAAACTTGTATTTTTTGCCGAGACGCAGTAAAATGTTTTATGTTAAACCCGGTCGGGGGCATTTGACTTTGGCAGCATACATTTCCTCCATCCGGTTTAATGCTTTACCAACATTTTGGGAAAAAGGGGAGTCAGATATGGATTTAATGATTCTGACGCCGATCGCGGCTGTCATCGCGCTGCTTTTTGTTGCCTATACGGCCAAAAAGCTGCTCGGCTACTCGACCGGCAACAGCAAAATGACCGAGATTTCAAATGCCATCAGCAAGGGCGCTTCGGCCTATCTCAAACGGCAGTACTCGGTCGTGCTTATCTTTTTCGCAGCGATGTTTGTTATCCTGGGCATTATGGCCTTCGCCGATCTGCTGACGCCGTTTGTGCCCTTTGCCTTTGTCACCGGAGGCTTTTTCTCCGGCCTTTCGGGCTTTATCGGGATGAAGATTGCCACGGCCGCCAACGCCCGCACGGCCAACGCCGCGAGAGAGGGGCTCAACCGCGGACTCCGGGTTGCTTTCTCGGCCGGGTCGGTTATGGGCTTTACGGTCGTCGGCCTCGGCCTTCTGGATCTTTCGGTCTGGTATTTTCTGCTCAAACTGGCTTTCAAGCTCCCGATTGAGGAGATTACGGGCGCTATGCTGACCTTCGGCATGGGCGCCTCCTCCATGGCGCTGTTTGCCCGTGTGGGCGGCGGCGTCTTTACCAAAGCGGCCGACGTCGGCGCCGACCTGGTCGGCAAGGTAGAGGCCGGCATTCCGGAGGATGATCCCCGCAACCCGGCGGTCATTGCCGACAATGTGGGAGATAATGTCGGCGACGTCGCCGGCATGGGCGCCGATTTGTATGAATCCTATGTCGGATCGATTATCTCGGCCTCCGCGCTGGGCGTTGCGGCCTTTTCGACCATCGACAGCGTGGACGGCATCCGCGCCGTGACCATCCCGATGGTTATGGCGGCGCTTGGGGTAATTGCTTCGATTATTGGCACCTTCCTCGTCCGCACGGGGGAGAACACCGATCAAAAGACCCTGCTCAAGGCGCTGCGCCGCGGTACCTATTTCAGCGCCGTCGCCATTGCCATCGCCTCCTTCCCGCTGGTCTGGACCATGCTGGGAAAGGAGTTTTTGGGCATCTACGGCGCGATTCTCTCCGGCCTGATTGCCGGGGTGCTGATCGGCGTTTCGACTGAGTATTTTACTTCCGATTCCTACCGGCCGACCCGCAAGCTGGCCGAGGCCTCCAAAACCGGGGCGGCTACCCTGATTATCAGCGGCCTCTCCCTCGGCATGATGTCGACCTTTGTTCCGGTGCTGATTATTGCGGCTTCGGTTCTGATTTCCTTCTTTGTGTCGGGCGGTACGATTGACAACCCCGCCCTCGGTCTGTACGGCATCGCCATCTCGGCCGTCGGAATGCTGTCCACCCTTGGTATCACGCTGGCTACCGACGCTTATGGCCCGGTGGCCGATAACGCCGGCGGCATTGCCGAGATGGCCGGCCTCGATCCGGAGGTTCGCCGCCGCACCGACGCCCTCGACAGCCTGGGCAACACCACCGCCGCGACCGGCAAGGGCTTTGCCATCGGCTCGGCTGCGCTGACTGCGCTGGCGCTGATTGCCTCCTACAAAACCAAGGTGGAGGGACTCGGGGGAGAGTTTAACCTGAATATCATGAACCCGCAGGTTTTGATCGGCCTCTTTATCGGCGCCTGCCTGCCCTTTGTCTTTGCCGCGCTCACGATGGAGTCGGTCGGCAAGGCGGCTCAGAGCATCGTGGTGGAGGTTCGCCGCCAGTTCCGGGAGATTGCCGGGCTGATGGAAGGCACCGCCAAGCCGGATTATGAGCGCTGCGTTTCACTCTGCACCTCCTCCGCTTTGAAGGAGATGATCGCACCGACCCTGATTGCGGTGGTTACGCCGATCGTCGTCGGACTGATCCTCGGGATCAACGGCGTCGCCGGCCTGCTGGCCGGAGCGACGGTCACCGGCTTTTTGATGGCGATTCTGATGTCCAACTCGGGCGGCGCATGGGACAACGCGAAGAAGTATATCGAGGCGGGGAATCTCGGCGGCAAGGGCAGCGAAAATCACAAGGCCGCCGTGGTTGGCGACACGGTCGGCGACCCGCTGAAGGATACTTCCGGTCCGTCGATCAATATTCTGATCAAGCTGCTTTCGATGGTTTCGATTGTTTTTGCCGCCGTGGTGGTTAATTTCAGCCTGATGTAATTCGCCGCCTCCCTGCGAAAAACGAGCCTTTTCCCTTGGCCGGAGACAAATCCCGGCCGGGGTTCGGCAAATTCCGTTTTCGAAAACGGCGGCGCAGCTGCCGATTGGCTTTCGAAGGATTTTGAGGGTCGCCGCAAAAAGTTTTCGCGGCGGCCCTCCAGCCTTTTGCCGGGCGCTGCCCTCCGCTTTTTTTGAAAGGGAACGCCGCACCGAATGTGTATGCGGTATCGTCCGGCCTTTCGCGCGGATCTGCTCCACAATTTTCTGTGGTTGGACGGGCTTATCGTACCAGTATATGGATAGATCACAATTAAGAAACCGGTTTTTTGTGCAAAGTAACACTTTTTTTCAATAAATAATTTTAGATATTGTATTTCATTTCTAACTGTGATAATATAAATTAGAATCCAAATTTAGCGTTATGGAGGTAAAAATCATGAAGAAGATGGTCAGCTTTTTATTAGCTGGAACGCTTGTGATAAGCTGTTTCGCCTTTCCGGCATCCGCTAAGATTATCGATGGGGACGGCCCGATATTTGACTCGAACGACGCTTACTCCGGCCTGATCGACGGGGAGGGCCCGACCGAAGAGCGGGACGATGATTTTCCCGACACGCTGGCGCAGCCTGTGATTGAGCAGATTGCCGCGCTGGGTGAAATTACCTCTCTCGACCAGAAGGCTGCTGTAGAGGCTGTCCGTGCCGCTTATGAAAAATTGACCGACGCGCAGAAGGCTTTTGTATCCAACTATGCCGATCTGCAGGCGGCCGAGGCAAAGATTGCCGATCTGACCGCTGCGAAGGTTGTCATTGATCAGATCGCCGCTCTGGGTGAGATTACCCTTGCGAAGGAAGACGCTGTGAAGGCCGCTCGCGCCGCTTATGACGCGCTGACCGACGCACAGAAGGCGCTGGTTACCAACGAGAAAACGCTGGCCGACGCCGAGAAGAAAATTGCCGATCTCAAGGCGGACAAGGCTGCTGCGGACGCTGTTGTAGCGCAGATTGACGCGCTTGGCGAGATTACCTCTTACGACCAGAAGGCGAGCGTCGACGCCGCGCGGGAAGCTTATGACAAGCTGACCGACGCGCAGAAGAAGCTGGTTCCCAAGGCCTCTGTTGACGCGCTGGAGGCTGCTGAGGCGGCCATTGCCAAGCTGGCTGTAAAGCTCGGCGACGTTGATAACGACGGCAAGGTGACCGTCTCCGACGTTGTGCTGCTGCGTAAGCTGATCGTGGCCGGCAGCTGGACCGATCGCGAGTTCGCGGCCGGTAACCTCGATGACTCGGATGAGAATCTGACCGTTTCCGACGTTGTGGCGCTGCGCGCTCTGATTGTCGCCGGTGCGTAAGGATTTGTAAATGCACTTTTAAACAGGGATAAGAATCTGTTACGGATTCCTATCCCTGTTTTTTTGCGAAAAATCCGCTCGTCCGTCCGCTCATCTGCTCGTCCGGGTTTAGAGAGTTACCCGATTCCCCGACTGCCCGATCATCCGACCATCCAACCATCTGGCGATCCGGTCCTCCGACGATCCGCTCACTCGTTCGTAGGGCGGCGCGGCCGTCTGCTTGCAGAGTTGTCCGCTCACAGGGCTGCTCCGTCCGTCTTGCCAAGGTCAACGGACGACGGTTTGCCCGCTCGTCCGGTCGTAGGACTGCGCGGGCTTTCGGTCAATCGGATGCCCGGACGGCATTTTTGCGCGGCGATGGGGTGGCTGTGCTTGGCCGGTTGTGCGGATTTCAGCCTCAAACCGCCGTATAAATTTTATCCTGTTTTGACAGAATATGAGTTTTCTTTGAATTCTCATTGACAAAAACCCAAAGAACGAATACAATAAAAATGTTCGGTTACAATATGCAGACATACCGTCAGCCGACCGGTGTAATTCCTCAAAGCGAAAGGATCTTCGGCATGGTGATTGCCTCCGGCTTGGCGTTGACGGGAATCAGATAAGGGCTTGATGGATAAATAATGCCCGAACTTTGCGCCCCCTCGAATACACTGTATTCCCTGCGGGTTTTTTATTATCTGCATATCCCCGCTCCCTTCGGCACCGGCAGGTGAAATGATGGGAGACTTTGACAGCGCGCCGAATTTTTGTGCTGCCGCATTTTTTGAAAATGCCGGTTCTAAGCAGCGCGTCCCTTGTGCGTTTTGGGAAAGCGGATGCTTTTTTTCTGCGTGCATTCTACATTTGAGAGGAATAGGAGGCAGTGTATGGATATCTTTTCGGTGTTTACACTGTTTGGAGGATTGGCCTTTTTCCTGTACGGCATGCATGTCATGTCTGCCGGGCTGGAGAAGGTTGCCGGGGGTCGGCTGGAGCACACACTCAAGCAGATGACCTCCAATCGGTTTAAAAGCTTGCTTCTCGGCGCGGGTATCACCATCGCCATTCAGTCCTCTTCCGCGATGACGGTTATGCTGGTTGGCCTGGTCAACTCGGGGATCATGCAGCTGGGTCAAACCATCGGAGTGATTATGGGTTCGAACATCGGGACAACCCTGACCTCCTGGCTGCTGAGCCTTTCGGGAATTGAGAGCGACAACCTGTTTATCCGTATGCTGAAGCCGACCTCCTTTTCTCCGATTATCGCGTTGGTCGGCATTGTGCTCATCATGGCCTCCAAAAGCAGCCGGAAGAAGGATGTCGGCACCATTCTGGTCGGGTTTTCCGTCCTGATGACCGGCATGACCTTTATGAGCGATTCGGTCAGTCCGCTGGCCGATCTGCCGGAATTTCAGTCGATGCTGACCGCCTTTACAAACCCGCTGCTCGGCGTTGCGGTGGGTGCGGTCTTCACCGGCGTGATTCAAAGCTCGGCCGCCTCGGTCGGCGTGCTGCAGGCCATCTCCATGACCGGCGGCCTGACCTACGGCATGGCGCTCCCCATCGTCATGGGGCAGAATATCGGCACCTGCGTGACGGCGCTGCTTTCCAGTATCGGAGTGAATAAAAACGCCAAGCGTGTTGCCGTGGTGCATATTTATTTTAACCTTATCGGTACGATTATCGGCCTCTGCGCCTTTTTCGGCCTCAATGCCATATTTGACTTTTCCTTTATGGATAAGGCGGTCAGCCCGGTTTCTATCGCCTTTTTGCACAGCGCCTTTAACGTGCTCACCACTGCGCTGCTTCTGCCCTTCACCAAGCAGCTGGAGAAGCTGGCGCTCATTACCATACCCGACAAATCGGACGGCCAGGGCAAGGAAAAATACACCCTCATCGACCAGCGGCTGTTCAATACGCCTTCTTTCGCCGTGGCCGAGAGCCACAACGCCACCGTTCGGATGGCCAAGCTGGCGCGGGACACAATGCTGGAGGCCATCTCTCTTTTGCAGACGTATAATGCGAAATCGGCCGAGCGTATCCTCAAAAACGAGAAAAAGATTGATATGTATGAGGATGAGCTGGGCACATGTCTTGTCAAGCTGAGCGGGCGGGAGCTGTCGGACAACGACAGTCATGAGATTTTCAAGCTTCTGCACACCATTGGAGATTTTGAGCGCATTGGCGACCATGCGGTCAACCTTGTCAATGTCGCGAAGGAGATGCACACTAAGGGCGTGCATTTCTCCCACTACGCGGCGGACGAGTTGAAGGTGATTACCGACGCGCTGTGCGAGATTCTGGATATCACCGTCTCGGCGTTCGAGTCGGGAGACATCCCGCTCGCCACCCGGGTTGAGCCGCTGGAGCAGGTGATCGACCTCCTGATTTCGGAGGTAAAGACGCGCCATGTCGGCCGCCTGCAGAACAAAGACTGCACCATCGAGCTGGGCTTTATCTTCTCCGATATTCTGAACAACTACGAGCGGGTTTCCGACCACTGCTCCAACATTGCGGTATGTATGATTCAGGTGAAGGAGAACGCCTTTGACACCCACGTCTATCTGAACGAGGTCAAGACCTCCGGCCAGCCGGCCTTTACGGAGGAGTATGACAACTATCTGGACAAATACACCCTGCCGGATGAAGGCAATCTTCTCCCCGGGTGATTCGATGAACCGATAAAAAACCGGACAGGATGCTGCGGCGTCCTGCCCGTTTTTTTATGGCTTTTATTCAAACGTGAAATTTGCGGATGATAACCTCTTTAATATCCCGCCATTCAAAAAGCAGGATCGCTGCAATCGAAATCACGCTCACCATGATGCAGAGGATGGATGGAATCGCCGTGTGCAGCAATCCCGTCAGCACGAAAATGATGGGGATCACCCCGTATACCGAGTCGAGAATGAGATAGAAAACCAGCTCTCTGGCCGGGATTTTCAAAATTTTCGAGAGGATGTACATCGACCCCATCGACGCCATGCAGGAGCACGGCAGAACATAGTCCAGCGACCAGCCTCTCCACCCGGTGGCGAGATCCCAGAGCACCGCCAGCACCGTGATTAAAAAAAGCTGCCAGGCGATGTTTTTTAAGATGTGGCTGCGTTTGGAGACGGCAACCGCCAGCGTGAGCCAGGAGCAGATCAGCCCGGCCGAAACGAAGAGCGACCACCACACGCCGGGGGAGACAATGGCATTGACCGCTGTGCTGACTGCAATGCCGGCGATTACAACAAAGCTGATCAGCCGCAAAAGAAAATGCCGGCTGTACCGGGGCGGCGGTACGATTGGATAAAGCTGCGTTTCAGGCTCCCCCTCCCCGGTGAGCGCGCCGCCGCAGAGGGGACAGCGCTGCCGTTCTCCGAGAATGTGCACCTTGCAGCTATTGCAAAACAGCATGGAAATTCACCTTTCCTTTCGGGCTTACGCTTCATTTGTGCTGACCGCGACATCCACTCCGAGCGCCGCCAGCCGGCGCAGAAAGCAGCGTTCGATCGCCGGACTTTCAAAAGCCGAGGTGAACCCGAGGCTCATCACATTTCCGCAGGTGCAAAGGCAGAGCTGGAGCTTGAGCGTGCTTGCAAAAACGCCCATGCTCCGGATATAGGGGAGCATCTCCTCCGGGAGGCGGACAACCCCCACGTTGGAGAGGACGGCGGTGCACCGGCGGTCGGCGATATGCCGCGCCCGGCGAAGTACAAAATTTTTAAGCGGCAGCGGCGCAATCCGGGCAATCGGATTGTGCTCCAGCGCGGTCAGGGCATGCATCCGCTGCGCCAGCTTCTCCGGCGTCAGCTCAGCCTTAAAATCGGCCGAAACGGCCGCGATGACCTCCTCGAGAGAGGGGGTCTGCCCCAACCGGACGCCGGTCGAGATCATGCCGAAAAAGTTGGTGGCCGTATCGGACGGAAAATAATTCCGCAGATTGACCGGAACATTCAGCACGACCGGCCGCCGCTTTTCGCGCAGCGAGAGGTTCTCCCCGATCGAGAGGATGAAAAGCGCGGTTAAAAAGACCGTCACGGTTGCGCCGTGCGCGGCGGCCAGACGACGAATCTGGTCGGCCGGAACCCGCGCGTCTATAATGCGGATGGTGTCGCCCTCCCGCTTGGCGCCGGTCAGCAGCGCCGCCTTTTCCCCCTTCGGCCGGCGGCCGCCCTTTTGATAATATTTGGCAAAGCCGTCCTGCGCCTTTTCGGATACCGGCGCGCTTTGGGGCGGCTGCAGGCCGGCCAGAGCCTCCGGATGCCGCAGGTTGAGGTATGCATGCAGCAGGGCGGTTAAAAAGGAGATTGCGCCGGTTCCGTCGGTCAGAACGTGGAAAAATTCAAGATTGATCTTGGTTTTATAAAAGGTGACCTCAAACAGCAGAGACTGATGGCTTCCGTCGTACAGCGAGGTGCAGGGGTGCTTCACCTCCGGCCCGACCCGAGGTGTAAGGTCGCACTCCTCCAGATAATACCAGAAGGCGCCCCGCCGCATTACGCAGCGAAAAAGCGGAAAAAGCGCCAGCGCCTGCTCGAGGGCGGTCTGCAGCATATCCGGGTCGACCGGCTCGGTCAGCTCGGCCGAAAAGCGAAAAACCCGGGTGTCCGACTGTTCACTGGTGGATGGGAAAATTTTGGCGGCATTGTCCAGCCGCCGCCAGGCGCGTCGGCTTGCTTTCGGCATGGCGCTACAGCTCCTCTCTGATAAATTGCCGGATGAGGTCATAGGTCTCCCGCACGAGGGGGAATTTTTCATCCAGAGAAAAATAGCCGTGCAGCGCGTCGGGCATGCGGCGGATCACCACCCGGTTTCCGGCCGCTTCGAGGCGGCGGGCATACTCCTCTCCCTCATCCCGAAGGGGGTCGTACTCGGCCGAGATCAGCAGCGTATCCGGCTGATTGGCATAGGAGTCGGCCAGCAAGGGGGCGAAGTAGGGATTTTCAAAATCCTCCGCTTTGGAGGCGTAAAGCTCCATATACTCGCAAATACGCCGGGAGGTCAGGAGGTAATCCTTCCCGTTTTCACGCACCGATGGGAAGGGAGAGGCCTCCGTATGGTCGGCGGCTGTGGCGGGGTAAAGCAGAATCTGCCGGGTGACCGAAAACTCCCCACGGTCGCGCGCCATCAGCGAGACGGCCGCCGCAAGGTTGCCGCCGGCGCTGTCCCCGATCAGGAGGATGTGGTCGGCCGTGGTCTCCAGCCGCGCGGGATCGCTGTATAACTCCTTCGCGACGGCATAGCAGTCCTGCAGCCCCTCCGGAAAAGGACTCTCGGGCGCCAACGCATATTCGACCGAGATCACCCTGCAGCCCAGATTCCGGGCCAGCCCGACGCACACGCGGTTGTAGGTCTCCACACTTTCGGTGGCCCAGCCGCCTCCGTGGAAAAACAGGAGGATGTGGTCGCTTTCCCGCTGCACCGGCGCATAGATCCGCACGCCGACCTCCCGCCCGGCCGAAAAAACCTTGCGATCCAGATGACGGTACAGGTTTCCGAGCAGGTGCGGCGCTTTGATCTGCTTGGCGACCCGCTCGATCTTCAGGGTTTTGCGGATGTCGATATCGGGATAGGACAGCGCCTTGAGCGCCAGCCGCATTGCTTTGTTGATTGCCATAAACTACCTCCGTAAAATAGCCTTACATCAATCCATATGCTAAAAAAGCCCGCCGCCGGCCGCAAGCCGAAACGCCTCCTTTATGAGAGAGATGGGGCAAAAAACCTCCAAACCTTTGCCGCAGGCGGCGCTCGCCGGAGAAGGGGATTTTCCGTAGCGCCCGACTGCCCTCCCATCGTTTCACCGTTTGAAGAGAAAGCGCGGCGGGACAGGCCGAGGGGCGGCCGGGCTCGGTAAAGCCTTAAACCCCTTTTTCCGGCGCCGAGTCGAGGGGGCCGAAGCCTTAAGACGTTGTCCGTCGGCTGTGCGGCTTGGGGAGGGGTGTGATCGGCTCGATTGTGTCAATCACCGCCCGGCGAAGCGGCGCGTTTTCGACATCCAGAATATAGTGCTCCTTCGCCCCGTCATACGGAAAGCCGCGCGGCGCCTCCCCCAGAAGCGGGCGGAGCTCCTCCAGCATTTTGACATACACCGTGTTGTCGCAAACCAGCAGAAGCGGCTTGCCGTGGATGTAGACCATGTATTCTCCAAACATCTTTTTATACTGTACTTTTCTTTCGTCGCGGATTTGTTCGCAGACCCATTCGATATATTCTTTGGTGGTCGCCATAAAGCAGAGCCCCCCTCCTTTTGTTTCCATATTTTTTAAGATACCACATCTTGACAAAAACGTATAGTGCGATTTTGTGAATTTTATAAAAACGGCCGCGGCGGGTTAAAATATTTTCTGTTTGGCAGAGGCGGTTTTCCCGCCGCTTTGGGGAAAAATAACCCCGGCCTTCTGTTTTGCAATTTGCAGATGCGCCGGGCAAAATCTCTCTTTTACACATTTTTTGAGGGGGCAAAGGCTTGACAAGCCGGCGGTTCGGTTATACAATAATACCGCACCCCCGTGGGGTGTATGGCAAAGGAGTTGAGATTGTGATAGAACGTTTTCTGATCACCGGAATGACCTGCAGCGCCTGCAGCGCCCGGGTCGAAAAGGCGGTTTCCAAGCTGTCCGGTATCCAAAAGGTTACCGTCAACCTGCTGAAAAACGATATGACCGTCGAGTATGATGAGGCTGCCCTCTCGGCGGAGGAGATTGTCCATGCAGTGGAGAAGGCCGGCTACGGCGCTGCGGTGCAGGGGGAGAAAAAGAATGCGGCAGCTTCCGATACGGCCGCACCCGACCCGACGGCCGGCATGGTTGGGCGGCTGGTTTTATCCTTCGCTTTTTTGATCCCGCTGTTTTATATCTCGATGGGACATATGCTGGGCGCGCCGCTGCCCTCCTTCCTCACCGGGATGGAGAACAGCATGACCTTCGCGCTGGTGCAACTGTTTTTGACCCTGCCGATCCTTTATGCCGGGCGCAGCTATTTCAAGCGGGGCTTTTCCTCCCTTTTCCGCGGATCGCCCAACATGGACTCGCTGGTGGCGATGGGTTCGGGCGCGGCTTTTGTTTACAGCGTCTATGCTATTTTCCGAACCGGCTACGCGCTGGGACATGGAGATCTGATGGCCGCCCACGGCTATGCCATGGATTTGTATTTTGAGTCGGCCGGAATGATCCTGACTCTGATTACGCTGGGAAAATATTTTGAAGCCCGGTCGAAAAAGCGGACGGGAGACGCGCTGAGCGCGCTGATTCGTCTGGCGCCGGCGACCGCCCTCGTCCTGCGCGAGGGGAAGGAGGTCGAGGTCCCGGCCGCCGAGCTGCATCCGGGAGACATCATTGTGCTGAAATCCGGCATGTCTGTCCCCTCTGACGGCGTGGTGACCGAAGGCTCGGCCGCCCTGGATGAGTCGGCCATCACCGGGGAAAGCATCCCGGTAGAGAAGACCGCCGGCGACCGGGTAACCGGCGGTACGGTGGTAACGGCCGGTTATCTGCAGTGCCGGGTGGACAAGGTCGGAGAAGACACGACGCTGGCGCAGATTATCCGCCTGGTGGAGGAGGCCAGCTCCTCCTCCGCGCCGATCGCCAAGCTGGCCGACCGCGTCAGCGGCGTTTTTGTACCCATTGTGATCTGCATTGCGGTGGCGGCGGCCTTCCTATGGATGCTGGTCGGCCAGCCCTTCCACTTTGCACTGTCGATCGGCATTGCGGTGCTGGTAATCTCCTGCCCCTGTGCGCTCGGCCTCGCGACGCCGACCGCCATCATGGTGGGCACCGGAAAAGGGGCGGAAAACGGCATCCTCATCAAATCGGGCGAGAGTCTGGAGATCGCGCACAAGGTGGACACCATCCTGCTTGACAAAACCGGAACCCTCACGGTCGGCAGGCCGGCGGTTACCGGCCTTCTTCCTGCCGACGGCGTTTCGGAGGAGATGCTTCTCCGCCTTGCGGCCGGGCTGGAGGGGCGGTCGGAGCACCCGCTTGCGGCGGCCGTAACCGCCTATGCTGCGGAGCAGGGCGTTCAGCCTGCCGCGCCGGAGGATTTCGGCGTAGAGCCGGGCGGCGGGGTCTACGGCCGGGCGGAGGGTAAGGCTCTGCTTGGCGGAAACCGTCGGTTTATGGAGGCGCGCGGGATTGACCTCTCGGCGTTTGAGACTTCTGCGGCGAAGGCGGCAGAGGAGGGCAAAACGCCCCTCTTCTTCGCTGCCGACGGCCGGATGATCGGCATGATTCTGGTTGCCGATGTGATGAAGGAAAGCAGCCCGGCCGCCGTCCGCGCCTTTCAGAAGATGGGCACCCGGGTCGTCATGCTGACCGGCGACAACAAGCGTACGGCGGCGCACGTCGGCGCGCTGGCCGGCATCGACGACATCGTGGCCGAGGTCACACCGGCCGGCAAGGAGGAGAAGATCTCCGCCCTGCAGCGGGAGGGGCATCGGGTTGCCATGATCGGCGACGGCATCAACGATGCGCCGGCGCTGGCCAGGGCGGATGTCGGCATCGCGATCGGGGCCGGCGCCGACATCGCCGCCAATTCCGCCGATATTGTGCTGATGCGAAACGATCTGTCGGCCGCGGCAGCCGCCATCGACCTCAGCCGGGCGGTAATCCGGAATATCAAGGAAAACCTCTTCTGGGCCTTTATCTACAACATTATCGGCATTCCGATCGCAGCCGGTGCGCTTTACAGCCTGAACGGGCTGCTGCTCAATCCGATGATTGCCGCCGCCGCCATGAGTTTTAGCTCGGTCTTTGTTGTGATGAATGCCCTGCGCCTCAAGCTTTGGAAGGATAAATACCGGCCGGAAAAGGAGACGATCTCCCTGCAAAAACAGCCGGATCAAAAGGAAAAGGAGACGATTTCGATGAAAAAAACCGTTCGGATTGAAGGCATGATGTGCGGACACTGCACCGCGCACGTGCAAAAGGCTCTGGAGGAGGTCGCGGGGGTCGAGTCCGTCCGCGTCTCGCTCGAGGATAAGGCGGCTTATGTTACGCTGACCGCGTCGGTGGAGGAAGCGGCACTGTCGGGCGCGGTTGAAGCGGCCGGCTATACCGTGACCGGCATTTCCGAGGGTTAAGGCTATGCAGGCGGATAAAAAGCAGATCACCCGACTGCTGAAAACGGCGCGGGGACAGCTGGACGGCATTCTCGCCATGGTGGAGGAGAACCGCTACTGCATTGATATCTCCAATCAGGTGATGGCCTGCGAGGCGATGCTGCACCGTGCGAACAAAGAGATTCTCGCCGCGCACATGAAGGGCTGCGTCAAGCATGCCATCGAAAGCGGCGAGGGGGAGGATAAGCTGGAGGAGCTGATCTCCCTGATCGACAAATTGACCAAATAAATAAAATTCCCGCCCGATCTTCGGCAAGGTTTCCGAGGACCGGGCGGGATGTTTTTTAAAAATGAAAGTGTTATAAAGGCGCATTCCCTACGCCAAAAGGAGGGGAGGCGTTATTTGCCGAGGCAGAGGCCGATCAGCGTCTCCTCCTCAGCGAAGGCGAGGCACTCGACCGTGTCGGCCGCGCCGTAGTAGATTTTGAGGCTGCCGTCTTCCTCCCGGATCAGGCCGCCGGGGAAAATTACATTCTCCCGGAAGCCCTCGCAAGCCTCATACTGGGTGTCGGGGGCGATCAGCGGCTCCTTATACACGCCGAGCACCTTGGACGGGTCGTCGAGGTCGAGCAGCATCACGCCGGCCGAGTAGCGCTTTTTCCAGGTGTCCTCCCACCCGTTTTTGCCCCGCGACTGGTCGATGTCCACTGCGTGGAAGAGGGTGAGCCAGCCTGCCTTTGTCCGTATGGGAGGGGCGGCCGGGCCGGTTTTGTCGTTGGCAAACGGAACCTCCTCCACACCCAGGATCAGCTTGGATTCCCCCCAGAATTTCAGATCCGGAGAGAAGGAAATCCAGGTGTCGAAGCGATCCCTCCCGCGGGAGTAGACCGGCATCGGCCGCTCCAGCCGGGCGTACATGCCGCCGATTTTTTCGGGGAAAAGAACCATGTTGCGGTTGTCCGGCACCGAGAGGCTGAGAATCTCCAGCCCGGAGAAATCGTCCGGGATCCGGCCGATACCGCCCCGCAGGCCGTGGTGGGTATCCATCGCAAAGCAGACGTAGAGGGTATCCTCGATCACGGTCAGCCGCGGGTCATAGATACGGGTGACCTCCGGATCGTGCAGGCGGGCGGCGTCAAAGAAAGGCTCTGCCTCCGGCCGCCAGTGCAGGCCGTCTTCGCTGAAGGCCAGGCCGAGGTTGCAGCCGCCGAACCGGCCGCCGCTGATATAATCATAATCATTGCGGAACAGCATGACATAGCGCCCCTGATACTTGCAGACGCCGGCGTTGAAAATGCAGTTCGCGTTATAGGGGATGTCCTTCCCCGCGAGAAGGGGGTTATCCGCATACCGGCGGATGGCCGGACTCGATTTCAGAAACGGTTCGACAAACATGAAAAAAACCTTCCTCTCAAACCCTGTTCGGTATAAAGCCGGCGCAAAAGCAGGCCGCTGCCCCGGCATTTTTTGTTTGGCGGCAAAGGGTCAAACACCCGAGTAGGCGGCAAAACCGCCGTCCACCGGAATTACGGTGCCGTTGACAAAGCCGCTGGCCTCCTCCGATGCGAGCCAGAGAAGGGTGCCGATCAGATCCTTCGGCTCCCCAAAGCGCTTTTGCGGGGTGTGGGCGATGATCTTCTCCGCCCGGGGCTTGAAGCTGCCGTCCGGGTTTAAAAGGAGGTCGCGGTTCTGATTGGTGATAAAGAAGCCGGGGGCGATGGCGTTGACCCGGATGCCGGCCGGCGCAAAATAAACCGCCAGCCACTGCGTCAGGTTGGAGACGGCCGCCTTGGCCGCCGAGTAGGCCGGAATTTTAGTAAGCGGCCGGAACGCGTTCATGGATGAGACGTTGAGAATGCTTCCGCCGCGGCCGAGCATATCCTTTGCGAAGGCCTGCGTTGTGAGGACGGCCGCCTTGACATTCAAATCAAAGACAAAGCCGAACTTTTCCCCGTCAATGTCGAAGAAGGACTTCTCCCCCGCGAGGTCGAGGCAGTCGGGGTCAAAAACCTCCTGTGACGTGGTGGCGGCCGGGTTGTTGCCGCCCGCCCCGTTGATGAGGAGGTCGCAGGGGCCGAGCGCCTCCCGCACGCGAGCTGCGGCCGCGGCAAGGCTCTCGGGCTTCAGGCAGTCGGCCTCAACCCCGATGGCGGTGCCGCCGGCGGCACGGATTTTCTCAGCCGCCGCTTCGGCCGCCTGCGGGTTGATGTCCAGCAGCGCGACCTTCGCTCCGGAGACGGCCAGCGCCTCCCCGAAAGCGGAGCAGAGGACGCCGCCTCCGCCCGTGATAACCGCGACCTTGCCGGCAAGGTCGGCGTGAAAGGTGTTCAGTTTCATTTTGTTTTTGCTCCCTTCTCCAGCGTTTCCCATATGCCGCAGAGGTAGGCGGCGCCGAGCGCCCGGTCGTATAAGCCGTAGCCGGGGCGGCCGTCCTCTCCCCAAATATTGCGGCCGTGATCCGGTCGGATGTATCCGTCAAAGCCGTTGTCATAGAGGGCTTTCAAAATCGCGTACATATCCAGCGACCCGGCGCGGCTGAGGTGTGCCGACTCACAGAAATCTCCCCCGCTGCCGATCGTAACGTTGCGGGCGTGCAGGAAGGGGATGCGGTCGCGGGCGGCAAATTCGGCCGCGATGGCCGGGAGGTCATTTTTGGGATGGCAGCCCAGCGATCCGGTACAGAGGGTGATGCCGTTGCAGGGGCTGTCATACAGCCGCACCAGCCGGTCGAGCGCGTCGCGGTCGGTGATGATGCGCGGCAGGCCGAAAATCCCCCACGGCGGATCGTCCGGGTGGATGGCCATTTTGACCCCGACCTCCTCACATACCGGGATGACCCGGCGCAAAAAGTAGCCGAGGTTTTCCCACAGCTTTTCGGTATCAACGGACTTGTAGGCCTCCAGCAGGCCGAGAAGCTCCGCGCGGGTATAGCTCTCGTCCCATCCGGGGAGAGAGAGCTCACTCTCTGCCGGGTTCATCGCCCGGACCGCCGCAGCCTCAAAAGCGAGGGCGGTCGAGCCATCCTCCAGCCGGTGGGAGAGGTCGCTGCGCAGCCAGTCAAAGACCGGCATAAAGTTATAGCAGATGACCCGCACGCCGGCGTCGGCCAGATTGCGGACGGTTGTGCAGTAGTTGTCGATCAGCCGGTCGCGGCTGTCGGCGCCCATCTTGATATCCTCATGCACCGGGACGCTCTCGATCACTTCGAACGAGAGGCCGGCGGCTGCAATCGGCGCCTTTACCGCCGCAATCCGCTCGGGTGTCCAGACCTCCCCCACAGGGACGTCGTAAACAGCCGTGACAATCCCGTCGATATAGGGCATCTGCCGGATGTGTGCAAGCGGTATCTGGTCGGCGGCGTTATACCACCGAAAGGTCATTTTCATAAAAAACAGTTCCCCTCTCAATAGGTTCCGGAGAGGTCGGCGACCGCGCCGCTGCCCTCCGGCTTTTGGTAGGTAGAGGTTTTGATCCGCTCCTGCAGCAGGTCGTAGAACAGATTCTCATCCAGCGGCAGCTCGACCGTCTTCCCGGTCCAGGAGGAGAGGTGAATGGCGTTGGAGATGGTCAGGCCGTTGATTCCCTCCTCGCCGGGGGCGAGCAGCGGCGTACCGCGCAGGATGGCGTCGATAAAGTTGTTGCAGATACCGATGTGCTGCGGCGAGTCGCCATGAATCGGAATCTCGACGTTCCAGGCCTCCGGCTTGTCGAAGCCGCCCTGCGCGGTTTTTAAAAACTCGGCAACCGAGCCGCGCAGGCGGGTGTAGGTCAGTCGGTTGTTTTCGATAATCACCTTGCCGCGGTCGCCGCTGATCTCCAGCCGGTTGGTGCCGGGCGCGTCGCCGGTCGAGGTGACAAAGACGCCGGTCGCTCCGTTCGGATATTCCAGGTAGGCGGTCACGTCATCCTCCACCTCGATGTCGTGGAACTTGCCGTAAGAGCAGAAGGCGGTCACCTTGCTCGGCATACCGCACAGCCACTGCAGCAGATCCAGCTGATGCGGATCCTGATTGAGCAGTACGCCGCCGCCTTCGCCGCCCCAGGTAGCGCGCCAGCTTCCGGAGTTATAGTAGCTCTGGGTGCGGAACCAGTCGGTGATGATCCAGTTGACCCGGGTCAGCTCTCCCAGCTCGCCCGAGGAGATCAGGTCCTTGACCTTCTGGTAAAGCGGGTTGGTGCGCTGATTGAACATCAGGCCGAAAACCCGATCGGTTTTTGCGGCGGCCTCATTCATCTCCCGCACCTGCCGGGTGTAGACGCCGGCCGGCTTTTCGGAAAGCACGTGCAGCCCGGCCGCAAACCCCTTGATGGCGTAAACCGGGTGGAAATAGTGGGGCGTCGCAATCAGGATGGCATCCACCTTGCCGGAGGAGATCAGATCCTCCGCCCGGTCGAAGGCGGCAACCTTCCCGCCGAGGCGTGCGACCGCCGCGTCCAGCTTTGCCTTGTCGATATCACAGACGGCGGTAATCTCCCCGTCGGGAATCCTTCCGCTTAAAAAATTGCCGATGTGGCCGGTACCCATGTTACCGAGGCCGATAATGCCAAACCGTACCTTATCCATTTTTGTCTCCTCCTTCAAAATGCGAACGCCTCAGGCAATCTCTGCGTCGAGGGTTTTCAGAATATTTATGAGAGCGGTGTGCGCCAGCTTGAATTTGTCCGCGCCGCAGACGGCGATGTCCCCCGTCTCCAGATGCGGCTCGAGAGAAAGAAAGCCGTCATACCCACGGTCGGCCAGCTGTCCCAGAATCCATGCGAGGTTGCCGTCCCCCTCGCCGCTCGGCACGACCCGGCCGTTTTCGGCCAGCGCGTCTTTGATGTGCATGTACACGATGTCCTCCTTCAAAAGGTCGAAGGCGGCTTTGGTTTCGACCCCGCACTGAACAAAGTTGGCCGGGTCGAAAATCCCCCGCACAACCGCGGGATCGCAGGCATTCAAAATATTGCGGCAGCGCTCGGCCGTATCGCCGTAGATGCCCTTCTCATTCTCGTGCAGAAGCCGGATTCCGCTCCCTTTTACATAGTCGGCAAAGCGGCTCCAGCGCTCTAACACCTCGTCCTTGTAGATCTCGGGATCGTCCCCCTTCGGGATAAAAAAGCTGAACATGCGGATGTAGCCGGTCTCCATAATTCCGGCAATTTCCACCACCCGCTTGAATTTATCAAAATGCGGCGCGAAATCGTCGCGGATGCCGATTTTCCCGATCGGCGACCCCACGGCCGAGAGGCGAAATCCCCTTGCATCCAGACGCTTTTTAATCTCCTTCGCCGCGTCGGGAGTATAGTCGGAAAGATTTTTCCCCTCCACACCGCGCATCTCGATATACCGGATGCCGAGCGTGTCCAGGGTGTCCATCTGTTTGTCCAGGCTGTCGTCAATTTCATCCGCAAAACCGGAGAGGGTAAATCTGCTCATATTGTATTGAACGCTCCTTTTTTCAAAATCGCTCTGCCGGTGAAAACGGCAAAAGCCATCCCCTTACATAGCTGTATATATTTTGAATTGTATCACAGGGTAACCCCGCTGTAAATTCAAAATATTGCGTAAAGAAAGGATTCGGCCGATTCCCGAAAAATCGCAAAAAACCGGGAATACTAACTTTGAAACATTGCAGCCCCGGCGGGGAAGGCAAAATGGGAAGCGGGCGTTTTTTTCGGCGCTTTTGTCCGTTTCGTCAAAGGATACCATCATAAAAAGGGAGGGCTTGAAAAACCATGACCGATAAAACCAAAGGCCGGCTCTGGCTCTATCTCGGGGGCGGGGCGGTCGGCCTGATTAACGGGCTGCTCGGCTCGGGAGGCGGGATGATCGCGGTGCCCATGCTGCGCAAAATCGGCCTTTCCCAGAAGGAGTCGCACGCCACCGCCGTGATGCTGATTTTTTTCCTCTCCCTCTTTTCGGCCGCCGTTTATCTTTTTGACGGCCGGCTTGCGCTGAAAAGCACCCTGCCTTATCTGCCCGGAGGCGTGGTCGGCGCGGCGGCCGGGGCGCTGCTGCTCAAAAAAATACCGGATGGCGCGCTCCGCCGGATCTTCGGGGTTTTCATGGTTTATACAGGCGTGCGCCTGTTTTTCAAATGATGGGGTTTATCGCGGGACTGCTGGCCGGGGCGGCCGGCGCCATGGGGCTTGGCGGCGGCAGCGTGCTGCTGATTTATCTGACCCTTGTGGCCGGCCTTCCGCAGCTGGAGGCACAGGGCATCAATCTGGTTTTCTTCCTTCCCTGTGCGCTGGTCGCTCTGCTGTTTCATCTGAAAGGCGGCCTGCTGAAGCGCCGCACACTCCCCTGCATTCTGACCGGGCTGCTCGGCGCGGCGCTGGGTACCTTCCTTGCTGGCAGCCTGGGGGAGGCGCTGCTCCGCCGGCTGTTTGCCGGGCTGCTCCTCCTCCTTGGGGGGAGGGAAATCTTCTCAAAATCCTCCAAAGGGAAAAAGGGCGGAGATTCCTCCTCCTCCGCCGGGCGAAATGCGGCGCAGGAGGGGAAGGCACTCAATCCCTCCGAACGCCGGGATCGTCGGCCGTAAAGGGCTGAAAATTCGGCTTTTTCGGCATGACTCTTTGTCCTTTCCGGTTTTTAAAATTTTTTATGGGAGGGAAGGAAAGCTTTCTTTTCCTGTCGTATCACAACCGGCAGACTTCCGCTATGTTTTTTCGGAGGGTTTTGGCCGGGCCCTTGTATAAAATATAAAAAATCTGCCCAAAATAGAAGCAAATACCAGTAAGGAAAAAAGGAGGGCGGTGCTTCATGTTAAGAGGTGTGAACCGTTCTATTGTAGAGGTCGCAGGCTCTGGCAGCCGCTATTTTGAAAAGGCCATATTGTTTGTGCGTCCCGAGTGTGCCGGGCTTTCCACCGGCCGGCTGGAGGCCGGCGCGCGCGAGTATCTGGAAAAGCTGGAAGCCGGGGGAGAGCTGCCTCTGCCCCGCGTGCGGGAGAGCCGGCGTGCCGCCGCGCTGCGCCGCCGGAGGGTTCTGCTGCGGGTTATGATCGGACTGGTCGCCGTGGCGGCGCTGGTCGGGTACACCGTTTTTATCCGCGCACTGTAGAAGGCAGAGGTTTTGACTTTTTCACCCCCGCAATATTACCGCCGCGCAAAACCCAGCCTCTTTTTTAAAAAGAGGCTGGGTTTTGCGTTTGCATAATAAAGAAAGGAACAAAAAAGGCGGATTTTTTTACATCAATGGGGCAAAGAGGCGCAGCGCCGCCTGCTTGATCTTTTGCCGCAGAGGGCGATGCCGCCATTCCTCCAGCAGGATTTCTTCACCCCGCACCATGTTGCTCAAGACATCCTCCTTAATCTCCTCGATCACGGGATTGTCGCAAATCCAGACGCCGCACTCAAAGTGATAGTAAAAGCTGCGGAAGTCCATGTTGACCGTGCCGACCGTAGCCACCGTGTCATCCGATACGAACACCTTGGAGTGGATGAAGCCCGGCGTGTATTCAAAAATACGCACCCCGGCCTCCAGCAATTCTTCATAATAGGACTGCGTCACCGGGTGCACATACCATTTGTCCCGGATTTTTGGCGTGACGATGCGGACGTCCACACCCGACTGTGCCGCCGTGATTAGGGCGGTCAGCATCTCATTATCCAAAATCAGATAGGGCGTGGTGATGTAAACATAGTTCTTTGCGCTGCCCAGAATGCGGAGATACAGCCCCTCCGCCGGGTTGACGTCGTTGAGCGGGCCGTCGGCATAGGGCTGGACAAACCCTCTCCCCAGCCGGTCGTTGTAGCCGAAATAGTCGGTCGCATTGATGCGTCCCCGGGTCGTAAAATTCCACATAGCGCAGAACATGACGATAAAATTTTTCACCGCGTCCCCTTTTAAAATCAGGACGTTGTCCATCCAGTGGCCGAAGCGCACCTCGGCATTGATGTACTCATCCCCGACGTTGAAGCCGCCGCTGATGGCGGTTTTTCCGTCGATGATGATGACCTTCTGGTGGTTGCGGTTGTTCATAAAAATGTCGAGAGAGGGACGCAGCGGGTTGAAAACCGAAACCTTGATATGATCGGCGCGCAGGCGCTTTGCAAACCCGCGGTACTGGCGCGCGCAGGAGCCGAAGTCGTCGTACATGATGCGCACATCAACCCCGGCGGCGGCCTTCTGCTTGAGGATGGCGTAGATCTGATTCCACATTTTCCCCTCGGCCAGGATAAAAAACTCCATGAAAATATAGTTGGTGGCCATCCGCAGCTCCTCCAGCACGCGCTCGAACCCCGCGTCGCAGGGGGCGTGATATTCACAGAAGGTGTTGCCGTGCACCGGAAAGCCGGAGGTGTTTTTTAAATAGACCGACTGACGAAAAACCGACGGATGGGTCGAGGCCAGCGCCTCCTCCGCCTGTGGATCGGCAGTCAGAAAGGTGTGCTGCTGATTCTCGGCTGTGCGCATCCGACGTTTGAGGTGGGGCAGTGCCTTGGTTCCGCCCCAGAAAATATAAATAATTCCGCCGATCAGCGGCAACGCGAGAATGAAAATAATCCACGGCAGCTTGAGGCTGGGATTGCCTCTGCGCACGACGATCACCACAACGGCAAGAAAACTGATGATCTGAAAAGCGGTGTAAACCCAGACCGCGTCAGCCGAAAGCTTGAAGAGCAAGAAGATGAACAGCGCAAGCTGTAGCGCTACCATCAGCCCCACCAGGATTACACGCATCGGCAGGGTTACGCCCCGCTTGTGCTGCTTTTTCTGCTTTGGCATTTCCATCCCTGCCTTTTCGTTTTGGATAGTTAAGGTTCGCCCGCACTAAAAACGGCAAAAAAGAAAAGCGCGCAGGCGGCAGAGGTTTGATGGCTGATCGTTTTCCGCCGCCCTGTCTCGCAGGAGAGGAGGGCGGGGGCGCACAGCCTCACTTAAAAAGAGAGAGCAGCCAGCTTATGGCTGTACAGATTCCGTAAAGCACCGGCTGATGTAGGATATAGATCACCAGCGCGTGCCGCCCGACGAAGGAGAGCGGCCGGATATGCTGGTTGGACATAAAGGCCGGGAATTTCCCCCGCAGCGCCCAGACGCCGGTTGACATTCCGCCGAGGAACGCGAAGCTCCAGGGTAGGATCGGGAAGTAGTCGGCCGAGGCGAACTGTGCGTTATGAATGCCGAGCGGAAACAGCGGGTAGATATCCCGTACCGCGGCTGGAATCTCATACCGGAAGGCGCCGAAGCCGAGGTACCCTTCCTCAATCCCGGCGGTCAGGGCGAAAAGCAGTGCCGCGACGATGAGGCCGATGATGGGCGGAATCCTTTTCACCAGTGGCAGCAGCGGCGCGGCCAGAAGCATGCAGAAGGCCAGCAGGTTGAGGATGCCGAAAACGATCAGGATGTCCAGCCCGATATACTTTGCAAAATAGGTGACCAGGTTGATTGCCACCGCGATGGCCGCAAGCCGCAGCCCGCGCTTGAGATTCGAGCGGGAGAGGCAGCTGGCGATTCCCGAAATGAAGATAAACGCCCCGGCAAAGTACGGTTCTGCCGGCAGGAAGAAGTAGTAGAGGCCGCGCGCCGGCTCCAGATCGAACAAAAATCCGAGCAGGTAGAAGGCGTGGAAAAACACCATGCAGAGGACGGCGAACCCCCGCATCTCGTCCAGAAAATGGTAGCGCTTGCCGCCCTTTTGCTTTGCCATAACGGTCGTGCGACCTCCCTTTTTTAAAAAATCTGCCTTGTGCTGCGGTGCTGCGGCACGGCGGCACGGACGCGCGGCTGTGCGGCTGTGCGGATGTACAGACATACAGCCGTACGGACATAACGCTTGCAGCCTCTCCCGTATTTTTCGATTTCAGCGAAATGTACGGCTATAAGGCTATAAGGCCGTATAGGCCGCCTTGTTTTCTTCGCCGCTTTACCCGCTTATCAGGCCGCCTCTCCCGCGACGATGGCGGCGCGCAGCGCCACCACGTCGGAGACGGTTGTATGCCGGTCGAAATCAATGTCATAGAGTCGGCTGCTTTTTCCGTCGACGATGGCGGTGCGCAGCGCCACCACGTCGGAGACGGTCACATTCCCGTCCAGATCCACATCTCCCACCATGCGGTCGAGGCCAGGGTCGGCCGCATACTCTGCCCAGAGGTTGTCGATGGTCGCGCCGGTCATCTCCTCCCATACCGAGGGGGTGTAGCGGTTCTGCCGGAAGAGGCTGTCCAGCCGCACCACCAGGTCTGGATTTACATACTTGACGCACCAAGCAAGAAAGCGGGCGGTCACCGTGTAGCTGTTGGTGTAATGCTGCCCCGCATCAAAGCTGGGGAATCCCCAGTGCGAGAGGTCGTTGTACAAGCCGAACTCCCCTCTGGCGTAGTCGGCCAGCCCCTCGACCAGCCAGACCGGGTCATAGGTCGGGTATCCCTGCACCACATGGAACAGCTCGTGCGTGACGCAGTCGGCGTCGTTTGGATTGTTTTGCAGCCACGCGGCCGAAACGGTGATCTTGTTCCCGGAGGCATAGGCCACACCGTCGTACCCCGGATCTACCGTACACATGACGGTTCGCGGTGCGTTGGGATTGTATTTTTCGGCCATTTTTTCATACTGCTCCCGAAATATGGTCAGAATCCGTTCGGTCACAGCGGCGTCGGTTACGCCGGCGTCGTCAAAGATCAGCTTATATTTTCCGCTTTGCTCGGTATAAACCTCCGCCCCGACGGTCAGGCCGGAGAGGCAGCAGAGCAACAGCGCCAGCATTACGGCAAAGCAGCGTGAAAAAATCCTGTTTTTCATAATATATAAGGCCTCTCTTGATAAATTTTTGAAAAAGGCATTTTGCAGGATGTGCGTTTTTTTATAGGAAAGGCTTTTATTCATCCAGCTTGAGAACGGCCATAAAAGCCTCCTGTGGGACCTCAACCGAGCCGAGCTGCCGCATACGCTTTTTGCCTTCCTTCTGCTTTTCCAGAAGCTTTTTCTTACGGCTGATATCG